>Ga0335075_10008262_pt1 | contig 15974 bp, 15 predicted proteins | sample Lox_Sample_24_FD_206723 | JGI IMG/M metagenome (GOLD analysis project Ga0335075, IMG submission 206723) | Soil microbial communities from Loxahatchee National Wildlife Refuge, Florida, United States - Lox_Sample_2.4 | ecosystem: Environmental > Terrestrial > Soil > Wetlands | place: USA... | reverse complement strand
ACCGGTGCCCGACGTCGTGCGCACGCAGCGCCGCGGGGCGATCACCCGCATCACCATGAACCGCCCGGAGTACGGGAACGCACAGAACTCGGCGATGACCTACGCGCTCGACGACGCGTTCTATGCCGCCGCCGCCGATGACGAGGTCAAGGTCATCATCCTGGCCGGCGAGGGCAAGCACTTTTCCTCCGGCCACGACATCGGCACCCCGGGCAGGGACATCGGCCAGTCGTTCCCGCGGCGGGCGGGCCTGTGGTGGGATCACGTCGGCAAGGACGGGGCGGACAGCCGGTACGCGCGCGAAGAGGAGGTGTACCTGGGGATGTGCCGGCGGTGGCGCGAACTGCCCAAGCCGGTCATCGCGCAGGTGCAGGGGGCGTGCATCGCCGGCGGGCTGATGCTGGCCTGGATCTGCGACCTCATCGTCGCCGCGGATGACGCGTTCTTCGCCGACCCGGTGGTGCGGATGGGGATCCCTGGCGTGGAGTACTTCGCGCACCCCTGGGTGATGGGGCCGCGGCAGGCGAAGGAGTTCCTGTTTCTCGGCGAGCGGGTCGACGCCGCCCGCGCGCTGCGGCTTGGCATGATCAACCGGGTGGTGCCGCGCGACCGGCTGGAGCGGGAGGTCACCGAGATCGCCGAGAAGATCGCCGCGATGCCGCGACTTGGCCTCGCCCTCACCAAGAAGGCGGTCAACCAGGCCGAGGACGCGATGGGGCTTCAGGTCGCGATGGACTCGGCCTTCGGGCTCCATCACCTGGCGCACGCGCACAACGCCGAGACCGGCGCGGACGCGCTCGCCGGGCACGACGCGCGGTCGATGCGGGACTCGTCGGTGCCCGACGGTGGTGCCTCGTGAACGACGACGCGTTCCGCGCCGAGGTGCGCGGGTGGCTAGCGGCCCGGCTCGCGTCGGCCGAGTTCGGCTGCCTCGTCGCCGCGGGCGGCTCCGGCCGCCAGCACGAGTTCGTCGCCGAGCGCATGGCCTGGGAACGGCGCCTCGGCGCCGACGGCTGGATCGGCCTCGGCTGGCCCGAGGAAGACGGCGGGCGCGGCCTGCCGTGGCGCCTGCAGGCCATCTTCCACGAGGAGTACGCGCGGGCGAACGCGCCGGGGCGCGTCGGCCACATCGGCGAGCAACTGGTCGCACCGACGCTGCTGACGTTCGGCACGCCGGAGCAGAAGGCGCGCTTCCTGCCGGGGATCGCGGCGGGCACCGAGCTGTGGTGCCAGGGGTACTCGGAACCCGGGGCCGGATCCGACCTCGCGGGCCTGCGGACGCGCGCGTCCCTGCGCGACGGCGAGTGGCACATCGACGGGCAGAAGATATGGACCTCCCTCGCCCACGTCGCGGACTGGTGCTTCCTGCTCGCCAGGACGTCGCCGGACGCCGAGCGGCACCGCGGCCTTTCCTGCCTTCTGGTGCCGGTGCGGCAGCCGGGCATCGAGATCCGGCCGATCACCCAGATCACCGGGACCGCCGAGTTCAACGAGGTGTTCTTCGATGACGCGCGCACCGCCGCGGGCAACGTGGCGGGCGCGCCGGGCGACGGCTGGCGCGTCGCGCTTGGCATGCTGGGCGTCGAACGCGGCGTCTCCAACTTCGGCCAGCAACTCGGCTTCAAGCGCGAGTTCGAGTCGGTGCTCGCCGCGGCCCGCGGCAACGGCAGCATCGCCGACACCGACATCGCCGCGCGGATCGCCGACGCCTGGATCGGTTTGCAGGTTCTGCGGTTCACGACGGACGACGCCCTCGGCGCCGGTGCCCCCGGGGGCGACGCGCTCGCGGGAGTCGCGGCGAACATCGCCAAGCTGCTCTGGGCGCCGTGGCACCAGCGCCTCGGGGAACTGGCCGTCGACGTGGCCGGCGCGGACGCGACGCGGGCGGGCCCGGACTACGACCTGACCGACACGCAGCGGATGTTCCTGTTCACCCGCGCGGAAACGATCTTCGGCGGGTCGAACGAGATACAGCGGAACATCGTCGCCGAGCGCGGGCTCGGGCTTCCCAGGGGATAGCGGATGGATACTCCGGAGCAGGCCGCGCTGCGCGCGGTGGTGCGCGACTTCTGCGCCAGGCACGCCGGCCAGGGAGCCTGGGCCCGGCTCACCGGCGAGCTCGGGCTCACCGGGCTCGCGATCCCCGAGGGCCATGGCGGGGCGGGCGCCGGCCTGGCCGAGGTCGCCGTCGCGGTCGAGGAGACCGGGCGCGTCCTGCTGCCCGCGCCCTACCTGTCCACCGCCTTGGCCGGGGCGGTGCTCGCCGAGGGCGCCGCGGTGCCGGGCGGCCGCGGGGTGGCCGGGTTCCTGCCCGGCATCGCGTCCGGCGCGCAGCGCGCCGCGTTCGCGCTCGGCGGTTCCCTGACCGCGTCCGGCGGCCGGCTGACGGGGCTCGCACACCACGTGCTTGACGGCGCCGAGGCCGACCTGTTCGTCGTCCGCGCCGCGAACGGCGAACGGGACGCGCTGTTCGCCGCCCGCGCCGCGGACACGGTCGTCACGCCGACGGGCACTTTGGACCAGACCAGGTCGCAGGCCACGGTCGAGTTCCGCGGTACCCCGGCCGTCCCGGCCGGCGGCGCGCCCGGGCGGGCCGAGGACCTGCTGCGCGTCATGCTGGCCGTCGAGTCGGCCGGCGCGGCCGCGCACTGCCTGGACGTCACCGTCGGCTACCTCAAGACGCGGGTGCAGTTCGGCCGGCCGATCGGCGCCTTCCAGGCGCTGCGGCACCGGTGCGCGGACCTGGCCGTGGAGGTGATGTCCGCCCGGGCGACCGCGTACGCGGCCGTGCGCGCCGCGACCGGGTCGCCGGCGGAACTGCCGGTGCTCGGTCCGCTCGCCAAACGGCACTGCGTCGACGTGTTCTGGCACGTCGCCGCCGAGATGATCCAGTTGCACGGCGGGATCGGGTTCACCTGGGAGCACGAGGCCCACCGCTACCTCAAGCGCGCCAAGACCTCGCAACTGCTGCACGGCAACCCGGCCGAGCTGCGCCGGCTCGTCGGTCAGCGGGCGGGGCTGTGCTGAGCTGATCGCGCGCGCCGCCCGTCAGCGCCGCACTGGTCAGGTCCGCGCCGCGGTCGAGCTGCAGGCCGGCCGGCCCGTGTACGGCAAGGTCGTCATCGACCGCTAGGTGCGGCCTACCAGGCGCAAGGCGGCCGTGGGACACTCGCCCACCACATCCGCGACGGTCGTGTCGTCTTCCTCCACGGCGCCGATGACCTTGGCCTTGCCGTCATCACCGACGGTGAACAGGCCGGGAAGGGCGTACGCGCACGCGCCGGTGCCCATGCACCGCTCGCGGTCCACTTCGACCTGCCAGGTCCCCGTCACGACGCGCCGGTCCTGACCATCAGCGTGGTGATGCGCCGCGTGTTGAAGTGCGTCGGGTCGTATTCCACGCCGCCGACGAGTTCGGCCGTGTCACCGAACCGCCGCTCGAACTCCTCGATCGTGATCTTGCCCTGCGCCTTCACCAGGTTGAGCCCGATGCACAGGTGCGGGCCGGCGCCGAAGATGATGTTCCCCGCGTGGTTTCTGGTGATGTCGAAGCGGTACGGCTCGGGCCACTTCGCCGGGTCCAGCGCGGCCGCCGAGAAGAGCGGCATCACGAAGGAGCCCTTTTCCAGCACCTGCCCGCCCAGCTCGGTGTCCTGCAAAGGGTAACGGGGAATGGCGCCGAACTTACCGCGCGCCGAGCAGCGCAGTATCTCCAGGATCGCGCCCTCCATCAGCTCGGGGCGCTGGCGCAGCAGTGCCCGCTGGTCCGGGTGCTTCAGCAGGGCCTGGATGGCCAGCGTGTGCAGGTCAACCGCCGTGTCGGCGCCGGCCGTCACCAGGGCCGAGATCACCGAGAGGATCTCCAGGTCGGAAAGGCGCTCGCCGTCGATCTCGGTCGCGACCAGAGTGCCGATGAAGTCCTCGCCTGGATCGGCCGCCCGACGGCGCGCGCCGATCGTGTCGAGCAGGTAATGCAGGCCGGGCAGCGTGCCGTTGACGTAGGTGTCGCGGTCGGCCGCGTACATCGGGTTGGTCACGCGCACGAGGTTCCAGCCAAGTCCGTGCTCGAACAGCTCGCTCGCCTCCGGCGGAACGCCCACCATCCGCGCGATCGCGCGGATGGGCACCTTGACGGAAATCTCGGCCGCCACGTTGAACAGCCGCGGGTTCTCGATCTCGTCGAAGATATCCACGACCGCTTCCCTGATGCCGGCCTCGATCTGGTCCATCACGCGGCGGGAGAACGCGGGCGCGGTGAGCCGCCGCAGCCGCAGGTGCTGCCGGGGCCCGACGTTGATCATCGAAATCTCCTGCAGCCGGTCCCATAGCGTCCATTTGTCCGCGGGCGGCGGTGGCGGGGCGTCCTTCCAGTCCGCCAGCCGCGTGCTGAACCGGGGACTGCGCAGCACTTCCGCGGCGAGCTCGTGCGGCGAGACGAACCACGCGTTGACGTCCTTATGAAAGGCGACGGGAAACTCGTTGAGCATGCGCTCGAGCACCGGGAACGGGTTCTCGATGAAGGACATGGCGAAGGGGTCGTAGACCGAGAAGTCGATCTCCAGACGGCCGGATACGGCAGCTGCGGCAGGCATGTCACTCCCTGATGGCTTGGCCGCCCCCCTTTAATTGTCGGTCGTTTCCATTCCCGGTCAGAGACGCGGAAAACAGGCCCGGTGCCGCCGCCAGGTAGCGCGCGGGCACCTCTCCCCCGCCGTGCACCGCCAGGTCGGCGCCCGTCACGTAGGCGGCCAGCGGTGAGGCGAGGAACAGGCACGCCGCCGCGATGTCGGACGGCTCCGCCATCCGCCGCATCGGGATGGTCGCGGCCACCGCCGCGCCGCCGTCGGGTCCGTAGTACGGAGCCGCGGTCGCGGTCATGACCAGGCCGCCGGTGACGTGGTTGACCCGCACCTTCGGCGCCCACTCAAGCGCGAGCGCCCGGGTGAGCTGCAGCAGCCCGGCCTTGGCGGCGCTGTAGGCGGCCGACCCCGGCTCGGCCTGCCGCGCGGCCACGCTGCCGATGTTGACGATCGCGCCGCCGGACTCCTGTTGCTGCATCCGCGCGTTCGCCGCCTGGGCGACGTAGAAGGGCGCGAGCAGGTTCAGCTCGACGACCTTGCGCACGAACCGGGGCGAGACGGTGGCAGCGGGCGCCGGGGGTGCGCCGCCGGCGTTGTTGACCAGCACGTCGAGCCGGCCGTGGCTCTCCACCGCCCGGTCGATGACCAGCCGCGCCTGCTCCGGGTCGCGGACGTCGGCGGCGACGAAGCACAGGTCACCCGGCAGCGACGACGGCTCGTTCCTGCCGCAGACGACGACGGACGCGCCCGCCGCGGCGAACGCCTGCGCGACGCCGAGGCCGATGCCGCGCGTCCCGCCGGTGACGAGCGCGACCCGCCCGCTCAGGTCGACCGGGTTGTCCATGACCGGGTTGCCCGTCACAAGCGCTCGATGATCGTGACGTTCGCCTGGCCGCCGCCTTCGCACATGGTTTGCAGCCCGTACCGGCCGCCGCGCCGCTCAAGCTCGTGCAGCAGGGTGGTCATCAGCCGCGCGCCGGTGGCGCCGAGCGGATGGCCGAGCGCGAGCGCGCCGCCGTTGACGTTCACCCGCGCGGGATCGGCGCCGGTCTCGGCGAGCCACGCGAGCACCACCGGGGCGAACGCCTCGTTGATCTCGACGAGGTCGATGTCGTCCATCGTCAGCCCCGTCTTCGCCAGCGCGCGGGCGGTCGCCGGGATCGGCGCGGTGAGCATCCAGAGCGGGTCGGCGCCGAGCACCGACAGGTGATGGACGCGCGCCCGGGGCGTAAGCCCGTGGGCGCGCAGCCCGCGCTCGCTCACGATGAGCAGCGCCGCGGCCGCGTCGGAGAGCTGGCTCGACGTCGCCGCCGTGAGGGTGCCGCCCTCGGTCAGCGCGGGCAGCGAGCGGATCTTGTCCAGGTCAGGCGCCCGCGGGCCCTGGTCGGCGGTCAGGCCGGCCACCGGCTCGATCTCGCGGGCGAACCTGCCCTCGGCGGTGGCCGCGATGGCCCGCTCGTGCGAGCGGACCGCGAACGCCTCCATCGCCGCGCGGCCGACCGACCACTTCGCCGCGATCATCTCGGCGGCGCGAAACTGCGACACCTCCGCGTCGCCGTACCGTGCCCGCCAGCCGGCTGAGCCGCTGAACGGGTCGGTGAAGCCGAGCGGCCGACCCGCGGTCATGGCGTACGAGATCGGCACCGCGGTCATGTGCTGCACCCCGCCCGCGACGACGACGTCGGCCGTGCCGGACAGCACCGCCTGCGCGGCGAAGTGCACCGCCTGCTGCGACGAGCCGCACTGCCGGTCCACCGTGGTGCCGGGGACGTGGTCGGGCAGCCCGGCCGCGAGCCACGCGGTGCGGGCGATGTCGCCGGCCTGCGGCCCTACGGTGTCGACGCAACCCAAGATCACGTCCTCGACGGCGGCCGGGTCGATGCCCGCGCGGGAGATGAGCGCGGTCAGCACCGCCGCGCCCAGGTCGGCGGGATGCACCCCGGCGAGGCCGCCGCCCCGCCTGGCCACCGGGCTGCGGACGGCTTCCGCGATGTAGGCTTCCACCGGGTCGAGACTACCAAGCGCTTGCTCGGCAAACTAGACTTGGCCGGGTGGGCATGCCGTCGACGATCCCGGCCGCGCTGGCCCATGCCGCCGGTCAGTTCGGCGACCGCGAGGCCTTCATCGACGGCAGCTCCCGGTGGACGTTCGCCGGCCTCGCCGATGCCGCCCTGGACAGCGCCGCCGCCATGATCGCGGCCGGCGTCGAGCCCGGCGACCGGGTCGCGGTGTGGGCGCCGAACGGGCGTCTGTTCGTCGCGGCGGCGCTGGGCGCCGTGGCGGCCGGCGCCGTCCTCGTGCCGCTGAACACGCGGTTCAAGGGCGACGAGGCCGCCTGGATCCTCGGCCGGAGCCGGGCGAGGCTGCTCGTCACCGACAACGGCTTCCTCGGCAACGACTACGTCGGGATGCTCAGGGGCGCCGAGCTTCCTTCGCTTAGCGAGATCGTCACGCTGAACGGGTGCGGCGGTACCGCCTGGGCGGACTTCCTCCGCCGGGGCGCCACGGTGCCGCGGGACCAGACGCTGGCGCGGGCCGGGGCGGTCACCGCGGAGCACGCCTGCGACATGTTCTTCACCTCGGGCACGACGGGCCGCCCCAAGGGCGTCATGACCACCCACGGGCAGAACATCCGCGTCTACACCGCGTGGGCGGACGGGGTCGGCCTGCGGCCACGAGACCGGTACCTGGTCATCAACCCGATGTTCCACACCTTCGGCTACAAGGCCGGGCTGCTGGCCTGCCTGATCCGCGGGGCGACGATCGTCTCGCAGCCGGTGTTCGACCCGGCCGAGGCGATCCGCCTCATCGGCCGCGAGCGGGTGACGGTGCTGCCGGGGCCGCCGACGCTCTACGCCTCGCTCCTCGACCACCCGGCGCGCGAGGGCCGGGACCTGTCCTCGCTGCGGCTGGCGGTGACCGGCGCGGCGGTGGTCCCCGTCGCGCTGGTCGAGCGGATGCGAGCCGAGCTTTTCCGCGAGGTGGTCATCGCGTACGGGCTGACCGAGAGCTGCGGCACCGTGACCGTCGGCGACCCGCACGCCGATCCGCGGACCGCGTGCCGCACGGTGGGACGGGCCATCGCGGGCACCGAGGTCATCATCGGCGGCCCCGACGGCGCGCCGCTGCCGCCCGGCGCGGCCGGCGAGGTCCTGGTCCGGGGCTACCACGTGATGCGCGGCTACTTCGAGGACCCGGAGGCGACGGCGGCCGCCCTCGACCCGGCCGGCTGGCTGCACACCGGCGACGTCGGCACGCTGGACGCCGACGGCAACCTGCGCATCACCGACCGGCTCAAGGACATGTTCGTGGTCGGCGGGTTCAACGCCTACCCGGCCGAGATCGAGCAGGCGATCGCCCGGCACCGGGCGGTGTCCGAGGCCGCCGTGATCGGCGTCCCCGATCCGAGGCTGGGCGAGGTCGGCCGCGCCTTCGTCGTGCCACGGCCCGGTGCGACGGTGACCGAGGCGGAGATCATCGCGTTCTGCCGCGACCGGCTGGCGAACTTCAAGGTCCCTCGCTCGGCGCGGGTGGTCGCCGCGCTCCCGCGCAACGCCTCGGGCAAGGTGCTCAAGACCGAGCTCCGCGCTCTCGCGACCGACGACGGATCGTGACTGGCGGCCAGGGAAACGTCACGTCGTTCGGGATGATCGCTCTTGACTTCGATCGGATTGGCACGGTGTCTTCTGGCGACGCGCGACGGATCATGCGGCATCCAGCCACAGGCGGATCAGGTCGCGGCGGCGCTGCGGCTCGCGGTAATCCTCGTCCGCGGTGCGGCCGTGCAGGATCACGTGGTTGTTCAGGAACTGCATGTCGCCCGGCCGCAGGTCCATGCTGAGCGAGAAACGCGGATCGTCGTTCAGCCGGTCGAGTGCCGCCATGGCCGCAAGCCGACGCCGGCGCAGCTGAGATCCGGTTCGTCCTCGACCGGTACGCCGTGCAGCAGCGCGAACCCGGAACCGTCGGTCACCTCACGGGCCAGCCGGCCGAGCAGGGCACCCGCCGCCGGCAGCGGGAACGACCGCGGCGTCACCTCCGTCAGCGGTACCAGCGCGGCCAGGCGGGCCGCCGCCCTGATCTCATTCCGTTCGTCCGCACCGAGCCTGAACTCCGCCATGCCTTCATCGTGCTGCCGTCGGATATCGGTGTCCACGTCGCTTCGCTGCGCGCGTACCCGAGCGCGAGGCGGGCTCCTCTTTGCCCCCGCCTGTCACGCTCTGCACGGGACACGTTACATTGGGCAAGACCGGTGACCGCGCGAATCGCCGGCCGGCGCTCGCCGGGGCCGGGCTGGCTTCTGGCGACAAGCGCATCCGGGCCGAGCCCGCGCTCCGCGACCGGGATCCAGGCGTTCAGTGCGCTTGGCTGGCGACCGCCCGCACGTCAAGGAGTCAATGTCATGCACGCATCGCGCTCAACGGGGCAGGAACCGCGCGGCCGGCCATCGTCCGCGGCCGGGGGCGCCGCCGCCGACCCGGTCGTGACCACCGCCGGCGGCCGCGTCCGCGGCCTGACCGCGCCAGGGAGTTACGTCTTCCGCGGGCTGCCCTACGCGGCTCCGCCCGCCGGCAGCCTGCGGTGGCGTCCCCCGCGCCGGCCGGCCGGCTGGGAAGGCGTCCGCGACGCCGCGCGCTTCGCGCCGAGCAGCCCGCAGCCGCAGAACCCGGCCCTGACCGGTCCGACGAGCGAGGACTGCCTGTACCTCAACGTGTACACGCCGACGCTGGGAAACAACGGCGAAAGCGGCCTGCCGGTGCTCGTGTGGATCCACGGCGGCCGCTTCACACTGGGCGCCGGCCGGGATTACGACGGCACCAAGCTGGCGGCGAACGGCATCGTGGTCGTCACCATCAATTTCCGGCACGGCGCCCTTGGCTTCCTCGCCCACCCGGCGCTGGCCTCGGAGCCCGGCGGCCCGTCAGGCAACTACGGGCTGATGGACCAGCAGGCCGCCCTGCGCTGGGTGCAGGAGAACGTCGCCCGGTTTGGCGGCGACCCGCACAACGTGACGATCGCGGGCCAGTCGACCGGTGGCCTGTCCGTGCTCGCCCACATGATCTCCCGCGGTTCCCGCGGGCTGTTCCACCGGGCGATCGTGCAAAGCGGAGTCGGACCCTGGGCGCTGGAGCAGCAGTCCCTCGCCGCCGCCGAGGCCGCCGGCGAGGCCTTCGCCGCGAAGGCGGGCTGCCAGGACCAGACCGCCGGCTGCCTCCGCCGGCTGCCGGTCGCGGACCTGGTGAGCAACTTCCCCGGGGCCGCGGTCCCGGCCGTCGTCGACGGCGAGGTGCTCGAAGAGCCGATCGGGGTGGCATTGGCCGCCGGGAGGTTCGCCCGCGTGCCGATCCTCAACGGGACCGTCCGCGATGAGGAGCGCGTCTTCATCTCCGCCGGAGTCGCCGTCACCAGCGCTGTCGTGCGGGTACCCGATCCGCTGACCGCCGACAGCTACCAGCAGGTGATCGCCTCGGTACAGGGCGTGCCCGCGGCGCGGGCCGCGGCGATCGCGGCCGAGTACCCGCTTGAGGCGTATCCGTCGCCCGCGGTGGCGCTCAGCGCGCTGGTCAGCGACGCCGACTTCGCGTGCCCGGCCCTGCGGGCGGACCTGCTGACCTGCCAGTGGGTGCCGACCTTCGCCTATGAGTTCAACGACGACAGCGCGCCGCTGCGCTTTGACCCGCCCGTGACCGGCCCGCGGGTGGCGACCCACAAGTCCGAGTGGGCCTACCTGTTCGACCTGCCGGACGCGCCGTTTCATGAACCGTTCAGCCCCGACAGCCAGGCACTCGCGGCCAGCATGCGAGCGGCCTGGGCGAGCTTCGCCGCCAGCGGCAACCCGTCCACGGCGGACGTGCCCTGGCCCGCGTTCGCCGCGGACGACATGCGGATGCTGTCGCTTGAGACGCCACGGCCGCGGGTCGAGACGGACTTCGCCGCCCGGCATCACTACGCGTTCTGGGGCGCCGGGTAACCACTACCGCGAGCGGCACCGGCACCACGGCCACCAGCCCGGTGGCTGACCAAGAAGGGGAACAGATCATGGCCAAGACGGTGGCCGATGTCATCGTGACCGCGCTGAAGGCGTCCGGCGTGCGGCGGGTGTACGGGATTCCCGGTGACACGGTGAACGGGTTCATGGACGCACTGCACCGGGACGGCGAGATCACCTGGGAGCATGTACGGCACGAGGAAGCCGCCGGGTTCGCGGCGGCGGCCGAAGCCGCCGTTACCGGGCAGCTGGCGGTGTGCGCGGGCAGCTGCGGCCCCGGCAACCTCCACTTGATCAACGGCTTGTTCGACGCCAACCGCAGCCGGGTGCCGGTGCTGGCGATCGCCGCGCAGATCCCGCTGGAGGAGATCGGCGGGAACTACTTCCAGGAGACCCATCCGCAGGAGCTGTTCCGCGAGTGCAGCGTCTACCGCGAGCTGGTCGGCACCCCCGAGCAGCTCCCGTGGATTCTCCAGATCGCGATGCGCGCGGCGGTGGAGCGCGGCGGGGTCGCCGTCGTCGTGGTGCCCGGCGAGATCTTCCTCGCCGACGCCCCGGCCGGCGCCGGCCGCCCTCCGGTCTGGCCGACGTCGTCGGTCATCCGTCCCGCGGACGCCGCCCTGGCCGCCACGGCCGAGGCGCTCAACGCCGCCAGCCGGGTGACGATCCTCGCGGGCGCCGGCTGCGCCGGGGCGCACACGCGGCTCATCGACCTTGCCGGGGCCCTGCGGGCGCCGGTGGTGCACGCGTTCCGCGGCAAGGAGTTCGTCGAGTACGACAACCCCTACGACGTGGGGATGACCGGCCTGATCGGGTACAGCTCGGGTTACCGGGCCATGGAGCACTGCGACGCCCTGGTCATGCTGGGCACCGACTTCCCCTACCGGCCGTTCTACCCGGACGGGGTGCCGGTGATCCAGGTTGACGTGCGCGGCGAGCAGATCGGACGCCGCGTGCCGGTCCAGATCCCGCTGGTCGGCACCGTACGGGACACGATCGACGCGCTGCTTCCGCTGATCACGCCCAAGGCCGATTCGGCCCACCTGGAGCTGATGACCGCGCACTACGGGCGGGCCCGCGGCCGGCTGGACAGGCTCGCCGACGAACGGCGGAACCAGTCACCGCTGCACCCGCAGTACGTCGCCGCCACGATCGACCGGCTCGCCGCGCCCAACGCGATCTTCACCGCCGACGTCGGCACGCCCTGCATCTGGGCCGCGCGCTACCTGCGCATGAACGGCACCCGCCGGCTGATCGGCTCGTTCAACCACGGGTCCATGGCCAACGCGCTGCCGCAGGCCATCGGGGCCCAGGCCAGTCAGCCGGGCCGCCAGGTCATCAGCCTGTCCGGCGACGGCGGCCTCGCGATGCTGCTCGGGGAACTGCTCACGCTGCGCCAGCAGCATCTTCCCGTGAAGGTCGTGGTGTTCAACAACGGCGCCCTCGGCTTCGTGGAGCTGGAGATGAAAGCCGCCGGCATCGCTACCTACGGCACCGACCTTGACAACCCCGACTTCGCCGGGATCGCGAAGTCCGCCGGGCTGTTCGGCGCGACCGTGGCCAAGGCCGACGAACTCCAGGACGCGCTGCTTGCGGCGTTCGGGCACGACGGCCCGGCCCTGGTCGATGTCCGCACGGCCCGGCAGGAACTCGCCCTGCCGCCCAAGCTCACCTACGGCCAGCTCAAGGGCTTCACCCTGTACGCGACCAGGACGATCCTGTCCGGCGGCGGAGAGGAGCTCGTTGAGCTCGCCAAGACCAACCTGCGCGAGCTAGCGGCCGAATGACACGAGGCGGCCCGGGCCAGCCACCGCACCGCCGATCACCTATTCGGGCCATCGCGGCGACCGCCGACGCCGACATCGACGCCGATGCGCTCGCTGAGCGTCTGCAGCGCCAGGGAGCAGGCGCCTTCACCGCTGACTGGGCCGCGCTCCTCACGGCAATCAGAGAAAAGGCGCCGAAGCCCGCGACCTAGTGACCGGACGGGCCGTCAGTCGCACTATAGGGATATGGAGTCTGGTGCAAGCCAAGCCGCGCCGGCCAGGAATCGCCGCCCGGCCGGTTCGGGGTCAGTTATCCCGCCGCCACTGAGTACGGCCCAGGGCTGTTCGGCGATCCCGCCGCCGGTGACCGCGCTGGCTTCAAGTTCGGCGATCCCGCCGCCACCAGTGACCGCGCTCGCCTCGTGCTCGGCGATCCCGCCGCCGCCGGTGACAACCCTGGCGTCCTGCTCGTCCGTGCCGGCGCCGCCGAAGACGGCGCTGGCCTGCTCCCCGATCCCGCCGCCGCCGGTGACCGCGCTCGCCTCATGCTCGGCGATCCCGCCGCCGCCGAGCATTGCGCACCTCGCCCAGGGAGATGACGCCTTATCCACGTGCCCGGGTTGGCGGTTCGCCAGCGGATGCTCAGGCTGACCAGAACTCTCAGTGACCCGGACCAGGCGGCCGAGGAGATGGCGCAGCGGCTGCTTTCGACTCCCTCAGGTGACTGGGTGGAGTCGTTCGGTCAGCACTCACCCGGATCCCGGATGGCCTTGTAGCAGGGCCCGCACGTCGCTTCTTAACCGCCCCTGGGTTCCCGACGGCGTCGGCCGTGGCGGTCCCCGGCCTTGCCGGAGCCCTTCCCGCCCTCACGGCGGGGCTGCGCGGGCACTGTCGCCAGGGCCGGCTGCGCGGCGGCGCGAGTCCGGGCGGCGGACCGGCGGGGCGTCCACTCGCAGGAGAGCTCGGCGCCTACCGGGAGGGCGGCCCACTTCTCTGCCTCCGCGCGCAGGACGACCGCCGCCGCGACGAGGGCGGCCGGGGGCGGGAGTTCGACGACGTGCGCCGGGTCCTGGCCGGGCTCCGACAGGGGCACGACCGCGAGGTGCCGCCGGATGATTTCCCTGACCTGCGCGTCCGTCGGGGAGTCCAGGGCAGCGATGGACTCCGCGACGTTGGCGAAAAGCTCGGCCCGGCCGATGCGGTGATGGCGGGCCTTCTTCAGCGCCTCGGACTTGCGGACCGCGTCATGCGGCAGGCGGTGGCCGCCGGCGAAGCGCATGCTGGCGTAGATCCCGCCGTCGGCGATGGTGCCCCAGATCCCGTCGGTGACGCCCAGCTCACGCTCCACGACCAGGTGACGCAGGTCGTGCGGGAGCCGCGCCCCGCCCCGGGTGAACTCCGCCATCCGGAAGACCGCTCCGTCGTCCCGCTCGATCTCCGAGTACGAGTTCACCCCGCCGGGAAACCGCCGGAACGTGATGCGCATGCCCCCACTATGACTGTCCCACCCGCCCGGGTCCACTCGTTTTTGGCCTCCGGAGCCGGCCAAGGTAAACGAGCTGCGCTGATTCGCCAAGTGCATGCGATCCTTACCGTCAAATCGCGGCCCACCTATCTCGTTACCAATTTATGTGTCCTTTCCGAGGAACGATCATGGATAGCACGACCACGTTCCTGATCAGTTTCGACCGGCCAAGCCGCATCCCGATGACCGCCCTCGGCGCTGGTCCGAGAGGCTCGCGTGTGAAGGTGTGTCCTTCGACGGTCGCCATTCGGATGGGGTGGTCATTTTCTCCGTGGGGTCCACTACTGGCGAGGCACCGCACTTGTCAATGGCGCGGGTACCGGGCACGGGATCGGCGCATTGATGTTATGTGCCCGAGTGGGTCGACGAGTGCGCGGGTGCCTGATTTGACGGCGGAGCGTCCCTGGGCTGCTGGAGGTGCTCGCCCGGGTTCCCGATCCTCGGCGGGGACCCGGGACGTGCTGTTACCAGACGGATTCCATCGAGCGGATGCGCTCGTGCAGCCACGCCTCTATCTTGTCGCGGACATCAGCGCGCACGGCCGGGGATATGCCGTGCGCGGCACCGTCCGCTGAATTGACGGCCAGCGCGGCGTAGGCGGCGGCGTCCGCCGTGCGCGTCCTGGCATCCGCCGCCGCGGCGGCGGCACGGGCCGCATGTCCCGCCGACCGGGCCCCGATGTCCGTGGCTCCCCCGGCGGCTCTCGCGGCAGCCGCGGCGGATCCGGATTGAAGAGCCGCTCTCGGCCGCTTGTCGCCCGGGAACCGGGACTCGAAGACCGGCAGGACGAGGCCGGCGGCATGAATAGCGAGGCCGACCCAGTTCTGACGGCTGAATTTCCAGGCACGGGTAATGCGCATGCCCTGATGCGCGGTCACGACGTTGCCCGCTACTGACAGGCCCCGCACCTCCACCTCGGCCAGCACGTTCCCGAACCATGGCACCGCGTCGACGATCCGCTCCGTGGCGTAGAACCCATGGGCTTGCAGTACGGGAGCAACCGCGATGTCCCGCCACTCGCTCCTTTCCCACGCCGACTCGTCCCAGTCCGAGATCACCTGGCCGTTCTTGAGTCGCAGGAACTTGTAGTACGTCATGATCCACGTCGCATGGGCCCACCGTACTTCCGGTCAGGCAGACGGGCCCATCTCATTTCCCTCCGGCGTCGTTCTCGCATCCTCGTCGTGCTCGAACGGCTTGAACGGCCTTAGCTCCAGGATGCCGAGGCGGGCCATCGGGTGCTTGGCCGCGAGTTCGATGGCCTCGTCACGGCCGACGCACTCGAGCACGTCGAAGCCGACGATCTGCTCCTTAGTCTCGGCGAACGGGCCGTCCGTCACCATGACGCTCTTGTCCCTCACCCGCACCGTGCGGGCGGTGTCGGGCGGCTCGAGTTCACTCCCGTAGAGCCGGACGCCGCGGTCGTTCATCTCCGCGACCCAGGGATCGACCGGGTCGACGTGGTCGAACTCGCGGGGGTTGACCGAGGGGTCGGTGCAGACGAGCATCATGTACCGGGTCTTGCCGTCACCGGGTTCGGGCAGCGGCAGGGCCGGGGCGCGGTCAGGCAGGGCGCGCACCTCAGCCGCTCCCGTCCACGAGTGCGGGTGCCTGGCAGCCCATCGCACCGCCTCCTCCAGGTCGGCGCACTCGACCAGGTCGTAGCCGGCCACCTGCTCCTTGGTCTCCGCGAACGGCCCGTCGGTGACGAGGAGCTCACCGTCCCTGACCTTGACCGTGGTGGCGTCGGCGGCCGGCCGCAGGCCGCTCCCCTGCAGGCCGACCCCGGACCAGGTCACGTCCTCAAACCAGGAGGACAACGCCGCCCGGGCCTCGCCGTCCCACCGCCCGTCCAGGTCTGGGTCGGCCGTGTAGATCAGCATGTAACGCATTGCCCCTCCCGAAGCTGGGCCCGTAGGTGTATTCCACTCAGACGACGAACAGAATCTCCCGAGATCGACACGTACTCTTGGGCGATGTACTCCCCCCTGGGCCCCGGCGCTTGGCCAGCGCGAGGACGGCGGACCCCGGTGCCGCCTTGTCCTCGCGCGCAAAGCCGAGAGGCATTGACCTCCCGTCGGGCACCGCGCGGTCGGCGGCGGCACTGGCACGGA
>Ga0335075_10008261_pt1 | contig 15975 bp, 9 predicted proteins | sample Lox_Sample_24_FD_206723 | JGI IMG/M metagenome (GOLD analysis project Ga0335075, IMG submission 206723) | Soil microbial communities from Loxahatchee National Wildlife Refuge, Florida, United States - Lox_Sample_2.4 | ecosystem: Environmental > Terrestrial > Soil > Wetlands | place: USA: Florida... | reverse complement strand
GTTGAACGACAAGGCGCAGCTGCTCGAGGTCAAGAACAACGAGGTCGAGCTCGCGAGCCGCAGCCTGGAAGAAAAGGCCGAGCAGCTGTCGCTGATCTCGAAGTACAAGTCCGAGTTCCTTGCCAACATGTCGCACGAGCTGCGCACGCCGCTCAACAGCCTGCTGATTCTCTCGCAGGTGCTGGCAGAGAACCGCGACGGCAACCTCACCGCCGAGCAAGTCAAGTTCGCGCAGACGGTGTACACCTCGGGCCACGATCTGCTTTCGCTGATCAACGAGATCCTCGATCTGTCGAAGGTGGAGGCTGGCAAGATGCCGATGATCCCGAAGCCGTTCCGCCTGGCGGACGTGCGCGATTATCTCGATCAGACCTTCCGGCACGTGGCCGAGCAGAAGGGGCTGAGCTTCGAGGTTCAGATGGATCCGTCGCTGCCGGAGACGGCCTTCACGGATTTGAACCGTCTGCAACAGATCCTCAAGAACCTGCTCTCGAACGCCTTCAAGTTCACCTCCGAGGGCGGCGTCGTGCTGCGCGTCGGGCGCGGGCCTGCGACAGAGGACGCGGGCACGATGCTCAGCTTCGCGGTGCAGGACACCGGCATCGGCATCCCAACCGAGAAGCAGAAGCTCATCTTCGAGGCGTTCCAGCAGGCGGACGGCACGACCAGTCGCCGCTACGGCGGCACGGGGCTCGGGCTCACCATCAGCCGCGAGATCGCGCGGCTGCTCGGCGGCTCGATCCAGGTCGTCAGCGCGCCGGGGCAGGGCAGCACGTTCACGCTGTGTTTGCCCGCAGACTACTCGGGGCCAGAGTCTGTCTGGCGCGACGCTTCTGCCGATCTGCGCGCCGACCCGGAGGACATCGAGCCGCTGCCGGAGAGCGCCGACCTGTCGGGCACGCGCGTGCTGCTCGTCGACGACGACCGGCGCAACATCTTCGCGCTGCGCACGGTGCTCGAGGCGCGCGGCATCCACGTGCTGCACGCCGACAACGGCAAGATCGCGCTCGACCTGATCCAGAACAACCCCAAGCTCGATCTGGTGCTGATGGACACGATGATGCCCGAGATGGACGGACTCACCGCCATCCGCGAGATCCGCGAGACGCTCGGCCTGCAGACGCTCCCGATCGTGTCGTTGACGGCCAAGGCCATGAAGGGCGATCGCGAGAAGGCGCTGGAGGCGGGGGCCTGGGACTACGTCACCAAGCCCGTCGATCCGCAGCGGCTATTATCGGTCATCCATCGCTGGCGCGAGCAGCGCCGGAGCGTCTCTGCGATGGCCCAGGCCTGATCGATGTTTCCCGTGACGTCTCCTGCGCGTCCCCGCTCGGCCGCTGTCCTGCTGGTCGATGACAATCCGGCGAATCTGCTCGCGCTCGACGCGGTGTTGAGCCCGATCGGCGTGCGTACCGTCACCGCGCTCTCGCCGAAGGCTGCGCTCAACCACCTGCAGCAGGAGTCGTTCGCGGCGGCGCTGATCGACGTGCAGATGCCGGAGATGGACGGCTTCCAGCTCGCCCAGCGCATCCGGCAGATGGATCGCGGGCGGCAGCTGCCCATCCTGTTCATCACGGCCATCTACCAGGACGAGGAGTACATCTCGCAGGGCTACGAGCGCGGCGCCGCCGACTACATCACCAAGCCCTTCGACCCGAACATCGTGCGCAGCCGAGTGAAGGCGTTCGTCGACCTGTACGAGCAGCGCGAGAGCGTGCACCAACGTCAGGTGGCGACGCGCACGCGCGAGCGCGACGAGGCGATCCGGCGGCTGGTCGCGTTCGAGCGCATCGCGACGGCGGCGCTCGAGACGAGCGACGTGCGCAGCCTGCTCGACGAGCTGCTGAGCGCGTTCACCGACGCCGCGGAGGCGGCGGACTCGGCCGCGATCTTGCTGCGCGATGGGGACTATCTGCAGGTGCGGGCCTCGGTCGGCTTCGGCGACGAGCCCGCCGGTGGCTTTCGCGTCCGTATCGGCGAAGGCTTTGCGGGGCGCGTCGCCGCCGAGCGCCAGCCCGTCGAGCTGTCCGACGCGGGCAGCTCGGCGCTGATCGACAGCCACTGGGTGAAGGCGCCGTCGACGCAGGGCCTGTACGGCGTGCCGCTATTGCACGCGGGTGAAGTGCTCGGCGTCGCACAGATCGGCTCGACCCGCGCCAGCCTGTTCTCCGAGGCCGAGAAGCGCCTGTTCCGGGCGGCGGTGGATCGCGCGGCGCTGGCGGTGACGCGGCATTTCGAGCTGTCGAGCCTGTACGAGATCTTGAGCGTCGCCCCCGCGCTGATCGCCATCGTGCGCACGCCCGAGCTGCGCTACAGCTTCGTCAACCCGGCCTACCGCGCCCTGTTCGACGCCCCGCTCGACGGCAGTAGCCTGCACGAGCAGAGCCTGGCACCCCGCACGCTCGAGGCGGTCGAGCGCGCCTGGAGGACGGGCGAGACGGTGGAGCTCAGCGAGCTCGAGGTGACGTCTCCCGCTGCGCAGCGACCCGACGCGCCGGAGCGACCGCGCTATCTGAGCTTCGCAGCGCACCCGCTGCGCAACGCCTCGGGCGCCGTCGACCGCGTGCTCACCTTTGCGGTCAACGTCACCACGCAGGTGCTCGCCCGCCGCGAGGTCGAGGCGATCCAGGCGGCTCGCGCCGAGCTGCTCGAGCGCGAGCGCGCGGCACGCCAGGCGGCGGAGTCGGCCAGCCTCGCCAAGGACGAGTTCTTGGCGACCGTGTCGCACGAGTTGCGCACACCGCTCAACGCGATCTTGGGTTGGGCCACGATGGCGCGCAGCAAGGTGACGCCCGACCTCGACCGCGCGCTCGGTATCATCGAGAAGAGCGCGCTCGCGCAGGCGCGCATCGTGGAGGACGTGCTCGACTTCTCGCGCATCGCCCGCGGTCAGATGCGCCTCACCATCGCCGGCGTCGACGTGCCCGCCGTGATCCGAGACGCGCTGCTCGCCGTGGGGCCTGCGGCCGCGGCCAAGGGCATCCGCATCGAGTCGGCCATCGACGTCGACGATCGCTTCGTCTGCGACGGCCCGCGTCTGCAGCAGGTGGTGTGGAACCTGCTCAGCAACGCGATCAAGTTCAGCGAGCCCAACGGCGCGGTCATCATCAGCGCCCGCCTCGGGCGGCGCGAGCTCGAGCTCTGCGTGAAAGACAGCGGGCAGGGCATCGAGCCCGAGTTCGTCCCGTACGTGTTCGAAGCGTTTCGTCAGGCCAAGGGTGGCTCCACGCGCCGGCACGGCGGCCTCGGTCTAGGGCTCGCCATCGTCAAAGAGATCGTCCAGGCGCACGGCGGCACCGTCGTCGCGAGCAGCGCCGGGCCGGGGCAGGGGGCGGCGTTCACCGTGAGCCTGCCGCTCGAGGGCGCTCGCCGCGACAGCACGCCGCCGCCTCCCACCAGCATGCCGCGCCCGCCCGCTCAGAACACCCGCCTCGACGGCCTCAAGATCCTCGTCGTCGAGGACGACGACGACAGCCGCGAGTTCCTCGCCGAGGCGCTCGAGCAACGCGGCGCCACCATCGCTGCCGCCAACGGCGTCGCGGCGGCGCTCGCCAAGTTCGAGCCCTTCCGCCCCGACATCGTCGTCAGCGACATCGCCATGCCCGACGCCGACGGCTACGACCTGATCCGGCAAATCCGCAGCTTCCCGAGCGAGAGCGGCGGCCTCACCCCCGCGCTCGCGCTGACCGCCCACACCCGCGCCGAAGTGCGCGAGCGCGCCCGAGAGGCCGGTTTCCAGCAGCTCGAGCCCAAGCCGGTCGATCTCGACCGGCTGAGCCGCGTGGTGCTGGAGCTGACGGCGCGCTGAAACACGCCCGCTCGGAGCGCGCCAGCGTTCGCCGTCAGGGCGAAGGCGCTGTCGTCGACTGGGTCGAGGGGTCGATCAGGTGGAACTCGATACGGCGATTCTTCTGTCGACCCTCGGCCGTCTCGTTCTCACTGATCGGTTCGTCGGGCCCGGCGCCTCGTGCCACGAGTCGATCGGGGTCGACGCCGCGCAGGGCGAGGTTGTCCTTCACGGCCTGCGCGCGCAAGAGTGACAGTTCCATGTTGAGCTCACGCGCTCCGCGGCTGTCGGTGTGCCCGACGATCTCGACACGCAGCCCCGGATACTGTTTCAAGAGGGTCGCCGCCCGCTCGAGGACTTGCTCGGAGCTCGGGCTGAGATCGGCCTTCTTGCGCTCGAACTCGAGGCCAGCGACGACGCCCATGAAGCCGGTGATGTCCGCCGGCAGCGTGTCGGGGCAGCCGTCGGTGTCCTCGAACCCGTTCAGCGTCTCGCGTTGCAGGGGGCAGCGATCGGCAGCGCCGACCACGCCGTCGCCGTCCACGTCTGCGGGGCAGCCATCGGGGGCGACGCCGGCCGCGTTCGGGCACTTGTCGGCGCTGTCGAGGAAGCCATCCTCATCGGCGTCGGGGCAACCCGTGGGCGCAACGCCCCTCTCGTTCACGCAGCGATCGAGCTCGTCGATGACCCCGTCCTGGTCGGCGTCGCGCACGGGGCAACCCGTCGGCGCGATGCCCGCTTCCTGCGGACACTGATCGGCGGCATCGAGGACACCGTCCTGATCCGTGTCGCGGGCGGGGCAACCGTTGGGGAGCTGGCTGAACTCGAGCGGGCAGGCATCTCGATCGTCGGGAACGCCGTCGTGATCGCCGTCGAGCCCCTCCGGCTCCTCGTGGCCCTCGCGCCCGAAGACGAGCCCTGCGCCCGCGAGCAGCTCGAAGTTGTGCGGTTGGCTGTCGTCTTCGCGCTGCTTCGTGATCGAGTCGCGCAGATCGAGCCGCAGCGCCACCTTGTGCGTGACGTTGGCCTTGGCCCCGATCCCGAAGTGAAAGGCTGGCGCCGAGCCATCCCCCGACTCGTCATTCAGGATGTTCCAGTAGCCGATTCCTCCAGCGACGAAGGGGACGACGCTCCAGCTCGGCAGTTGCACCACCGCCTGTGCGCGCCCTCCGAGGATCGTCACCGCCTCTTCGAGATCGCTCTGGGCGGCGGCGAGCATGCCCTCGAGCTCCGCGCCGAAGAACGACCACGGATAATAACCGCCGCGTACGCCGACCTCGGCCGACGGCTGTTTGAACGTCGCGTAGGGCACGTCTTCGGGCGCCACGCCGGGGTAGTAGCTCGGTCCGTTTCTGAAGTTCCCTTTGTCCGAGATGAACACCGCCCCGAGGAACACCCCGAGCTCACCGAGGCCAGCCTGCGGCCGATAGCGGTGCAGCCAGCTCTCGGAGTTGGCGGTATCTTCCGTCGCTCTTGGGCTCGCGCTCGGCGGGCTCCCATCGAGCGAAGGCGGAGCGGGCGTCGTGGCTCCAGCGACGGCACCCGCCGCGACCGGCGGCACCTGCGCGCCGATGGCGGGCGCGAACGACACCGCGCAGAATGAAACGGCGCTGATCGAAAGCGTAATTCGTTGCACGTGTCCCCCCTCGAGATGCGCGCTATCGAGCAAGACGGCGCACGCCCGGGGCAGCTTTATCGTCGCGGCGCCAGATCGCTGCGTTAACGCCCGCCGAGAGCGCTGGATGCCGCTCGATTCGCACGGCGACGAACGCGTGCGGGTCAGCCTGACTCGAGCGATTCGCGCAGCTGGGATCGACGGAGTCAGTGGATCGCTCTTCATCGGCCGCGCAGCGTCGAGTGGGCTCACCGCAACGTCGCACGCGACCAGCGTGAGCGACGCACGATGGATGCGAGCGACGTCGACACTCCACTCGCTGCTGTCCGTGCGTCTCCGATGCATACCAACGTCGCTGGCTTGCTCGAAGCCGCGCATCGCCGCGTACGCGCGAGTCACTCGCCCTCATCGACGAGATGCTGACGACACGGCGTGCGACTCTGTGCATCAGTGGGGCTGCTGTGCCCGTGCGGCCTACATCGGCATTGCGGGGATATCGTCGATAGATCAGCTCGAAATCTGCGCTGGCGGGTGATCGGCCGACGTCGCCACGGGGGTAGGCGCAGCGGGAGCGTGCCTGTTCGAGGCGCCGTCGCTCGAGTTGAGGTACCCTCCATGACGGAGCCAGTGGACTTGAGCAACGACTCGGCTGAGGGCCAAGCGGCGATACCTGCCGAAGCAATCGAATTCGATGCCGACGCCGCCACGGGTCAGGGCTTGCGCTACCGCCCGCTCTTCGGGCTCGGGGAGGGCGGCATGGCCAAGGTGCTGCTGGCGGTTGGACGCGGCCCGAGCGGCTTCAACAAGCTCGTCGTGTTGAAGGCGATGCGGCGCGAGCTCGTCAGCGATAGCGAGCTGCGGCAGATGTTTCTCGCCGAAGCGCGCCTGTCCGCGCGTTTGAACAACGCCAACGTCGTTCAAGTGTATCAGGTGGTGGATACGGCGGTGCCCTGCATCGTCATGGAGTACTTGGATGGGCAGCCGCTCTCGACGATCTATGATCGTGCGGGCGAGCAGTTTACCCTGCCGATGCAACTCAAGGTGATATCGGATGCGCTCAACGGCCTGCACTACTCGCACGAGCTGCGCGACTTCGACGGCACGCCGCTGAGCATCGTGCACCGCGATATCAGCCCGCAGAACATCTTCGTGACGTACGACGGCGTGGTGAAGCTGCTCGATTTCGGCATTGCCAAGGGCCGGATGACCAACGGGCAAACGCGCACCGGTGTGATCAAGGGCAAGATTCCGTACATGCCGCCGGAACAGCTCTTCAACGAAGACGTCGATCGGCGTGCCGACGTGTACGCCGCCGGTTGCATGTTGTGGCGCGCTGCGTCCGGTGTCCGTCTCTGGAAAGATGGCAGCGATGCCGACGTCATGCGGGCAGCGGTCGAGCGCAAGCTGCCGAAGCCGAGCGACATTCGAGCGGTGGATCCGCGGCTCGAGGCCATCGTCATGAAGGCGTTGGCCTATAGCGCTAGCGACCGCTATGCGACGGCGCTCGACCTGCAGTCCGCGATCGATGGGTTTTTGCACGAGGCCTTTCCGCCAATGACGATGCGGGCGGTCGCCGAGCTGGTAGCGAATGTGTTTTCGGAAGAGAGAGCGCGACGTCAAGAGCAGATCCGTCAGGCGCTCGACGCACCGCCGTCCGAAGGGCCTCGAGAGCCGTACACGGAAGGCCTGGAGCAGATCATCCAGTTCGCGCCCGCCGTTACGCGGAACGAGAAGGCCGCAGACCGGAAGCCCCGGGGGTTCTGGATCCCTGTCGCCGCGGGGGGCTCGCTGCTGTTGCTCGTCGTCGCCGGCGGCTTCGTGCTGAAGTCCCCGCGAGAGGAGCCCGCGACCGCCGTATCGTCTCCGGCTCCGCCGCCCGCCCGAGTCGAAGTCAGGATCGAGGTGGACCCGGAAGGTGCCAGCCTGACGGTGGATGGCGAGCCGCTATCTGAAAGCCCCGCCCGCTTGAGCGTGATACCCGACAATCGCGAGCACGAGATCCGTGTATCGAAGGCGGGCTACGAGCCCTACACGCGGACGATGCAGTTCGATCGCAACGTGACATTGGAAGTGACGCTGAAGCAACTTCCAGTGGCTGTGCTGCCGGCGAGCAGTGAATCGGTCGCGCTGCCCCCGCCGGCGCCGAAAGACTCAACCGCTTCGAAGGAGCCTCCGAAGCGGCGTCCGAGCCCGGCCCCCGCCAAGCCGAAGACGGATTGTGATCCGCCGTTCTACTATGTGGAAGGGATCAAGAACTACAAGCCCGGCTGCCTGTGACGGCGCCCCGCCCTCGCACGCGGCGCCTCTGGCGACGGCACGTCACTGTCCCTCGGCGCTGCTCGCCGTGTCGTTCAGCAGCCAGACTCGATCGATCCAGACTTCGCCGGGACCGGTCTTGATGCCGAGAGTCATCGTTTGTGCGGCTTGGTAGGTCGGATTCGTTGGGTCCTGGCTGCTCATGTCGAGGACGATCGTGGTCCAGTCGGTGCCCAGAGTGTTCGCCGATCCCGCCAGGCGCATGTAGCTCGTCTCCAGCGTGAACAGCTCGAGTTGGGTCTCTTCAGAGGCCGAGCGCGCGACGATGCCGAAGGTGTACCCCGTCAAATCGACGGCATCACCCATTCGGGGCGCGCCCGGTGTCGCTGCCAGGTTGTGAATGACCTCACGCTCTCTGTCGGCACTGCCATCGATGACCAACGAACCGAGCGGCGCAGTCTGTCCCTGAGCGGTCCAGCCGAGTGTCGTCCTTGCCGTGTACACGGTCCATTCGCCGTTTGACGTGTCATCGTCCGAGTCGAAGGACCACGGTCCAAAGTCGCCGGTTGCGGGTGCTCCACCCGCGCCATTGAGCGTGCCACCGTGGCCCCCGATGCCGCTCGTGCCGCCGAGGGGCGTCACTCCGCCCGCATCGGGCGAGGCGCCGCTGCCGTCGCCCGTTCCACCCAGCCCCGGGATCCCGTCATGGAGCGGGCCGAGATCTCGCGCAGAACACGCTGCAACGTTGAGGAGCAGGAGAGCCCGAGCAGCCGAGGGCAGCGGCATCGCGATTGCCTTTTTGAACCGGAGGAGCGCTTGGCGCCGAGCTATTCGAGCCATGCTCGGTCGACCCAGACGGCGCACGTCACCGGCTCCGGCTGAGTGGAGGCGCAGGACAGCACCAGACCGATGTTGATGAGCGAGCGAGCGTCGTAGTCCGCTCCCTCGTACTCGGGGTTGTCGAGGTCAAACATGGCGGTAGACCATTCCGTTGCCAGCGTGAACTCGCCACCGTCCGACCACTTCCACCCCGTGCTCATGACGAATGGCTTGATCGTCTCTGTACGGCCTTCCGTCGCCGCTCGAGCACGGAAGTAGACCTTGCGGTGAGCCTGGTCGGCGTCTTCCGGCGGCACTGCCACTTGAAAGAGGGCCGTCGCCGAACTGGAGAGGACCATCGAACCGAGCGGCTCATCGGCACCCGCGGACGTCCACGAGACGGCGGCGTCCGGTGGGACTTCGAGCCCCGCCGGAGGCCATTGCATCGCTTCCGCCAGGCTATTGAACTCCCACGGACCCAGGCCAGGGTCGGCGGTCGTTGTCCCACCCGCGCCGGTGCCGCCCGCGGAACTGCCTCCCCCCGCTCCGGCGTTGGGTGAGCCTCCGCCGGCTCCGGCGTTCGTGTTTTCCCCGGCGCTCGACCCGCCGTTGCCTGCTGCGTCGGCTCCCCCGGCGCCGCCGTTGCTCACGCCGCCCCTGCCGCCACCGCCGCGGCCCGCGTAACCGCTCAACAGGCTGCTGCCCCCGGAGCCGTCATCCGCTTGCAAGTGACCGATGTCGTCGAGCGAGCAGCCCGTCAGCGCGATGAGCAGCGGAAGCGCCGTGGACCAGCGAGCGGAGACGGTGGTGAGGGGCTGGTACGTCGTCTCGAGGTTTGCCGAATGACCCGGTTCAGAATGAGCCGCTGACATAGCTCCCAGCTCCACCCGGCAGTGGCGCGAGACCAACGGCGGGCGCGCCGGGGCGCTCCGGTCGAACCAGATAGACGACGCCCGCTGCCACCAGGCTGGCGACACCGACACCCAAGGACACATCGGCGACCACCCGTGACGTCTTCAGCGGCTGCACCTCGGCATCGGTGCAGTTCGGCTGGCACCGCTCTTCGAGATCGCTCAGCTTCGCGTTTGCGATCAGGCCGAAGACAGCGAAGCCGGCGGCGCCTAGCCCTGCGACGCCGAGCAAGGGATACACCGAGACGGGGACCGGCCGCTCCAAGGCGGGCGGCGGTGGCGCATGGCTCGGCGCAGACATCGGAGCCACCGCGGCGACCGGTGCCGGGTCGACCGGCGGCGGTGCTGAAGTGAAATGCGCCTCGACGACGCGGTAGCGCGCGCCCTCGGCAAGCAACACGGTTTGCACGATGGGCTCGAAGGGCGGCGACTCGAACCGAAACTCGTGCTCACCGGGGTCGAGGGGCAACGCTTCTCCATCGGTCCAGCCAACGACCGGCTGGTTGTCAACGAAGACGAGCACATCGGGGCCCGGCTCCCCGTTCACGCGCACCTCGAACACGACGGAGGGGATGCGCTGATCCAAGCTGTTGAGCCAGCGGCCGCAGTCGGAGACCACCATGCCCGGGCACGTCTGGCTCGCACAGACGCGGGCTTGTTCTCGAGCGACGGTCAGGTGATTGTCCCGCTGAGACACCTGCGTCTGCACGTGCGCCTGGATGCACTCCTGCTTCGTCGGTGGAGCCTCGCTGGCGGTCGCGCCGGCGTTCGATGGCTCCGCTGTGTTTTCGCGCGCCGCGCCCGTCGGCTCCGTCTGCCCCCGTGCGACACAGGGAGCCAGCAGTAGCGCCATGTAGCCCATGGCGTGCGCCATTCGCGCCATCGCGCCGCATTTCAGGGGAACGCCCATCTCGTTGCACTGAACGACCTGCAACGGCAGCACGAAAGGGGAGTCAACGGGCGAGAGGCCCAGCCGACTTGGCCTCCCCCGAGCGAGCTTCGATGAAGTCGAGTGTGTCCTGCCATGGGCGTTTGACGCACCGCCGCACCTCGTCCGCCCGAGCGCAGGACGCGCGATGTATCGTCCAGGGCTATGCTGCGGACGAGTTGACCGTTTGGTGTTCAGAGACGAGAGCTGCACGCGATCGTCGTGCGCCGACGAATGAGTCACTCGGAAGTCGATTCAAAAGGGCTCGCTCGAGCTGTGCTGCTGTCGAGCGGGCTCGGCGCCGCGGCGGCTTGCACGCTCACGGACTACGGCCATCTGCAGTCCGGGACGGTGGACGGCGCAGATCGCACGCGCGCCAGCGTGCGCGATTGCTCGCCGGGGCTCCCGGATGATGGCTACGTGCCGTCGAGCGAGTACCTGCTCGAGGCGCAACCCAACATCGACTATGTCGTCAGCTGCGCGCAGTTCTGGTTCGGCGCCCGCGCCGAGGCAGGCGGCTACTACACGAACGTCGCGCGCGACGGAACGCCCGAGGTCACCGGTCCGAAAGAGCCGATGACTCAGTCTCGTCACGCATACGGCTTCGTTCGTGCCTTCATGCTGACGGGAGACGAGACCTTTCTCGAGCACGCCGAGCATGCCCTCGATTACCTCTACTCCCTCCGGCTCGCGGAGGAGGGCGGCTGGTACCCCGACCACTCGAGCTTCTTCGAGCACTACGCGTTGCTCGGCCCCAGCACGTATTGCGAGGCGACCTTGGACCCGACGCACTGCGGTTGGCGCGACCGGGGAATGGCCGACCTGGACGAGAAACTCTGGGATCCGGACCCTGAGCAGTTCGGGTACTTCGAGCTCGGAGGGGCCTCGTGGCGAGCACCGAGCGGAAAGAGCTTCGGTGCGACCGTCGATGCGCTCGCCACGCACGACTACATCAAGTGGCTGGAGGACCCCCCGAGCCGAGGCCAGCGGCTGCTGGAATTGGGCGAAAACCTGCTCACGCACTTCGTTCCACTCCCCGGCCGTCAGCTATACCAACTATCCGGGCCACACCTTCAAGGCCTCGTGGAATCTATCGCGACTCTTCGCGATCGACGGCGACGAGCGCTGGCGCAGCGGGGCCGAGCAAACGATCGACGAAGTCTTGACGAAGGCGTGGGACGAAACGCTCGACTATCGAATCGTCAACCCGAGCGGGGCTCCCACGGAGTGGTGGGAGCTCGAACAGGCATTCACCGCGGGAATCTCGGCGTGGTACACGGGACGCACACCCGAGCTTCGCGCTCGATACTTGAAACTCGCCGACGAAGGCATCGCGGCGTTCCATCGCGTGTTCGATGACCCAGAGTATGGCGAAGCGTTCAAGCTTCCGTCCGGTGAAGGCCTCAAGAGTGACACCTACAAGGCGTCCTACCACACGACGGAGACGGGCTATTACAGCCTCCTTTACGGTCAGCTGTTCTACCGTCACCGGTCCGTATCCCTCTTCTATCGCTTCGAGCCCTCCGCCGAACCGCGCACCGTGCATCTGACACCTATCTATTCTCCCCGCCTGCGCATCACCGATGTCAGCCTCGATGGCGCACCGTACGAGAGCTATGGGTCGATGACGCGCCGGCTCGACATCCCTGCCGGTACCGGAGGCGTGTTCGAGGTGACGTTCTGGATCGACGACACCGCGGCCGCTGTTCGAGACGGTTCGAGACAGCCGTGCAGGTTGGCGCCTGCCGTCAGCAACCAGCGCCTGGCCCCGAACCCATGACTCTCGGCTCCGACGTCACGTGGCGCCGAGCGCTCGGCTGCGCCTCGAGTGTGTTGGCTCTCGTATTTCCGCTCGATGCGCCGGCGCAGCCCGCCGGAAGCGGTGTCGCGCCCGCTGCCAGCGCTCGAGAGGTGCCGCCCACTCGGGCGGAGTGCCTCGCGGCCCACGTCGAGACGCAGAAGGCTCAGGCCGAGGGCGAACTGCTGTCGTCCCAGCAGCACGCTCGCGTGTGCACGAACTCGGCATGCCCGGCAGCGCTCGTCATCGATTGCTCGAGCTGGCTCGACGAGCTCGAACCCAGGATCCCGTCGCTCGTCTTCGAGGTGCGACTGAATGGGGAGCTGAACACGTCCGCCAAGATTCAGGTGGACGGGCAGCCCGTCTCCGAGTGGACGAGCGGTCAAGCGCTGCCCGTGAACCCGGGCGCGCATCAGATCATGTTCACGCTCGATGCGCACCCGCCCGTGGTGCACCGCGTGTTGCTGGCCGATGGCATGAAGTACCGTCTGGTGTCGGCCGAGTTCCAAAGCGTCGACCCGGACCGCTCTCGAAGCTCTGCACCCGTGGCTGTGCCGAGCCCCATCAGGCCGGCGATCTCGACGCGCCCTGTCCCCTTCGTCGTGTACCCGCTCGCAGGGCTCGGCGTCGTGGCACTGGGGTCATTCGTCGCCTTCAGCCTCGCTGGGAACGCCGAGTACGATCGCTTGCAGCGCAGCTGCGCACCGTTCTGTTCCGACGACGAGATGCACTCCGTCCGCACGCGCTACCTGATGGGCGACATCTCCCTCGGCGTATCGGCGCTCTCGATCGCGGGTGCCGCGTTCCTGTATTTGACTCGACCCACCATCGCGGCGGCGGCGCCCACGGTCGGCTTCCTGCCGTTACGAACAGGCGGGGTCGCGATGGTCACGCTGCCGACCCCGTGAGCTCGAGCACGCGGGGCCCTCGAAAGTGCATGCGCGAGCCCGGCCGGCACCGTTCGAAAGCTCACGGATGGCACGCCTGCAGCTCGACCAGCACGACATCGTATTGTCGCATCGGCACCGTCAGCAACCCCGAGCCGCCCGCACCGATCTGCACCGTTTGTACCTCCGGTTCGTCGAGCGTCAGTGCCTGAAGGTCGGCCACTTGTTGCGGCGTGAGCTGCGGGGGCAAGCCGAGGCGCAGGTAGGCCGTGTAGGCGTCGTTTCGCTCGAAGCCGGTGCGGAAGGTGCGCGCCTCATATGTGCCGGGCTGCAGTCCAGACAGGGCGATCTGTAGCGGCTGCGTATCCGTCACGGGGTGGACCATCGTGAAGAACGGGCGGTTGCTGACGGACTGCTCCGGCGCCGAATAGTCCCACGCCAGCACTTGCAGCGTGCCTCCGTCGAACGCACCGATGCTCTGACCGTCGCGCGTCTGTAGCTCCCGATCGCCAAGACGGTTCAGATACTTGTACGCGAAGTAGGCGGGCTTTCGGATGCCCTGCGGGTTGAGCAGGCCAAAGCCGCCCTGGAACGGCGCGCTCGGAGGCCCGGGTTCCTCGAACAGGTCGGTGTATGCCCAGTAGCTCATGCCCTGCGCCAAGCCCTTGCTCGCTTGGAGTTTGTTCAGGATGTACGAGGCCATGTGATAGCTGTCGTGCACGGGGTCGCGCGGTGTGTAGCTGGCGCTCCATTCGGTGAAGTAGAGCGGAAGCCCGGGGCTCGAGGATGCTTCGATCTGTTCTCGAACTCTGCGGACGTCGCCGATGATGGCGTCGGGCGATGGGGAGAGCTTGGTGTCGGACTGACCGAGTTCGTCGAGAAACCCGGCGTCTACGCCGTAGGCGTGCGTCGTGACGAAATCCACCGCGACCTGTTGCGCGCTGGCGAAGGACAGGAGCTCGGGAACCCAGGCGGCACCTGCCGTCGAGGGGCCACCGACGCGGAGCTCTCGGTCGACGGCCTTCAGCACGCGGGCCGTGCGCGCATACAGATCGAAATAAGCGGCTTGGTCTGCCCCTTCCCAGAAGGCGTCGAGATTGGGCTCGTTCCAGACCTCGAAGAACCAGCTCCGGACCTCTTCCAGGCCGTAACGGTCGATGAGGTGGCGAGCAAAGGCGTCGACCAGGCCCTCCCACTTCACTGGGTCGGGATGCGAGGTGTTCCCATTCCAATAGAAGATGGTCAGGTTGGACGACTTCATTGCGTCGGGCGTGAAACCGAGTTCGACGAACGGCTTGATGCCGGTCTCGAGCAGCTCGTCGTAGAGGTAGTCGAGCTTGGTCCAGTCATAGACGGGTTGACCATTCACCTCGCGATAGGTGCCCAAGACGTCATGGAAGATGGCGTGAAAGCGGATGTAGCGAAAGCCGAGCTCATCGCGCACGAGCTTCAGCTGCCGCAGGCTGTCATCTCGGATCAGCGTCCCCGGGTAATCCGAACCGACGGAGAGGTCGGCGAAACGATCGCGCGGCTGCGTCGGCAAGCCGACATCGAGGGTGATCGGTCTTCCCTCGGCGGGTTGAAGCGCATCTCCGACAGAGGGCAGCTCCGAGATCGTTGGCGGACACTGCGGCGCGTCGGGTTGCACGGTTGCAGCATCCGGGGCGCCCGACGCAGCGAGACCGGATGCGCCCGCGCGCGAACCATCCATCGTGTCGTCCGCCGTCGCCGGGCTGCTCGTGCGGCCCTCATCGCAAGCGAGCGGTGCGAGCGCGATGGCGGCGATGACGCGGGTTCGCGCACCCAGAGCGGCAACAGTGTTGCGTGAGCGCATCCTCATGTCGTCACGTCTAACAGCAAGCGAGAGCGCAAGGCAACGTGCACCGTCGATGCGTCGAAGCGCTGTCGAACGTTGCTCGGACGGAACGCAAACGGAATTAGGATTCGGTCAGGTTGCTCTCCGGGTCCGGCTCGATCGCGCCGCTCACGGACAATCTCGCTTGGCGATCGAGTTCGCAGCGCAGTAGGTTGTCGACACGGGTCTCGGTGCCGACACGCGCGCGCACGTTTGCCGCCGGAGCTCGAGATGTCGAAACGGCGATGCAGTCCATTCATTCTTTGTTGGTCGGATCGAGCGCGCGCTCGCGTGCATCGGTCATCGTGGTCGTGGGCGCGCTGGGCTGCGGCAGCGATGCCAGCGCTCCGATGACATCCAGCACCGACGGTGGCACGGGCTCGGGCCTGGCACCCGCAGCGGGCGGTGCCCCATCGTCGGGGGCTGGTGGAGCGAGCGTCGGGCAGAGCGGCAACGGCTCCAGCGCCGCGGGCACGGCGGGTGCCGGCGGCGCATACGCCATCCAAGACGACCCGAGCTTTGGCGAAGCCAGGCCCTGTCCGACACTCGTGCAGCCGCTGATCACGGACTTCACGCCTCCGGAGGGCGCTGCGGATGCAGATGCCGGTGCCGACGCAGGCACGATCATACCGGGGGCCACGTTCGGCAGCTTTCCCGTCACGCTATCGGGGGGGACGTTCACTTATCCGAGCGCGGCGGGCGATCCCTATGCCGTCGACTCTGACATCCGGACGGGTGAGTGGCACCTGAGCGGCAACATCGGCACCTACTCGGGCTTTGGCTTCTACTTCCAAGGCTGCAACCGGATCGATGCGTCCGACTACCTCGGCCTCTCCTTCTCGATCCGCGGCAACATTGCGCCGGGCGGTGGCCTGATACTCTCGGTCTCCACCGCCAGCAATGACGTTTCGTATCTCTGGCTGAACTCGCAGCCCACACCGCCGTTCCCGCTAGCAGAGCCGAACTCGGGTCGCTGCTTGCCCGCGATGAATCAGTATGACGGAACGTGTGCCACGCCGTTCTACTCGGTGCCGATCACGGAGAGCGAGACGACGATCGAAGTGCGCTGGGCGGACTTGTCCGGGGGCAAGCCCTCCGCTTCCGTCGACCCTGCCGAGA
>Ga0335075_10008260_pt1 | contig 15976 bp, 17 predicted proteins | sample Lox_Sample_24_FD_206723 | JGI IMG/M metagenome (GOLD analysis project Ga0335075, IMG submission 206723) | Soil microbial communities from Loxahatchee National Wildlife Refuge, Florida, United States - Lox_Sample_2.4 | ecosystem: Environmental > Terrestrial > Soil > Wetlands | place: USA... | reverse complement strand
TTGGTGGCGGCGATCACGATCACGCCGCCCTTGGTGTCGAAGCCGTCGAGCTCGACGAGCATCTGGTTCAGCGTCTGCTCGCGCTCGTCGTGGCCGCCGCCAAGGCCGGCGCCGCGGTGCCGGCCGACCGCGTCGATCTCGTCGACGAACACGATGGCCGGGGCGTTCGCCTTCGCCTGCTCGAACAGGTCACGGACCCGGGAGGCGCCGACGCCGACGAACATCTCCACGAAGTCAGAGCCGGAGATGGAGTAGAACGGCACGCCGGCCTCGCCGGCGACCGCCCTGGCGAGCAGCGTCTTACCGGTTCCCGGCGGGCCGTACAGCAGCACGCCCTTGGGGATCTTGGCGCCGATCGCCTGGAACTTCGCGGGGTTCTGCAGGAACTCCTTGATCTCCTGGAGCTCCTCGATGGCCTCGTCGGCGCCGGCCACGTCGGCGAACGTGGTCTTCGGCGTGTCCTTGGTGATCAGCTTGGCGCGCGACTTGCCGAAGTTCATCACCCGCGAGCCGCCGCCCTGCATCTGGGTCAGCAGGAAGAAAAAGAACAGCGCGAAGAGCACGTAAGGGATGAACGTCTCGAGCAGGGTGATCAGCGTGCTCGACTTGGGGATCTGGATGCTGTAGCCGCCCGGCAGGTTGCCCTTGTCATACTGCGCCTGCAGCAGCTCCTGGAGCGACTGACCCTGCCCGGTGATGAAGTCCGCTTCGTACTGATCGCCGCTCTTGGTGGTGATCTGAATCGTCTGGTTCTTGTCGGTCAGCACCGCAGACTTGACCTGGCCGCGCTCAATGAGCTGCACGACCGTGGAGGTGTCCTTGGTCTGGTAAGTGCTGCCGGAGTTCGCCCAGCCAAGCGTGATCGTTATGACCAGCACTGCTAGAAGCACTAGCAGCAGCGGTCCACGGAAATAGCGCTTCAATTCCATTGTGAGCGACCCCTTGGGCTGAGGCCGTTCCCTCCTGACCAGGCTAGGACAACACTCAAGGATTTACCTGACGGTACATCAACGTTACCCGGCGCGAGTTGTGTTCCCTCCCCCGTATACCTCCGGCGCCAAGGTGCCGATGAACGGGAGGTTTCTGTAGCGCTCGGCGTAGTCGAGGCCGTACCCCACCACGAACTCGTCGGGCACATCGAAACCTGTGTAGGCCACGTCGACGTCCATCTGCGCCGACGACGGCTTGCGCAGCATCGCGCACACCGCCACCGAGGCGGGATCGCGCGACCGCAGGTTGCCGACAAGCCAGGACAGCGTGAGCCCGGAGTCGATGATGTCCTCCACGATCAGCACGTGCCTGTCGTTGATGTCGGTGTCGAGGTCCTTCAGGATCCGCACCACGCCGGACGACCTCGTGCCCGAGCCGTAGGACGAGACCGCCATCCAGTCCATCTGCACCGGCAGGTGCATGGCCCGGGCGAGGTCGGCCATCACCATGACCGCGCCCTTCAGCACGCCGACGAGAAGCAGCTCGCGGTCGGCGTAATCGGCGTCGATCTGCGCCGCCAGTTCGGCGGTCCGCTTACTGAGCTGCTCGGAGGTGATGAGCACCTCTTTCAGCGATGGCCCCATGTCACCGGCGTCCATAGACCTGCTCCTTTAGTTCTCGAAACACAGCTGGCCGGCCCGGCGCGACGCGCGCACGCCGCCCGGCAGGTCGATCCAGCGCTGGCCGCGCCAGCCGGTGACCAGTTCCTCCAGCCGGGCCACGTGCCCGGCGGTCAGCGCGCCCGCCGGGCAGCCCGCCGCGAGCGCCGCGGACCGGAGCATCCGGGTGCGCACCGCGCCGGGCAGCTCCGCCAGGGAGGAGGCGGACAGCGGTGAGTCACCGTCAGACCGCTGCGAGGAAATCCTTTCCAGCACCTCCGCGTCCGCGCGCAGCTGACCGGCAGTGCGGGCGAGCGCCTCGGCCACCCCCGGCCCGAGCGTGGCCTCCAGCGCCGGCAGCACGTCCAGCCGGACGCGGACCCTGGCGAACCGCCGGTCGGCGTTGTGCGGGTCCTGCCAGGGATCCAGGCCGAGCGCCGCGCAAGCCGCGGCGGTCTCCGGCCTGCGCAGCCCGAGCAGCGGCCGCCGGAAGACGCCGCGGCGCGGCGGCATGCCGGCCAGCGACCGCGCGCCCGACCCGCGGGCCAGTCCCAGCAGCACCGTCTCCGCCTGGTCGTCAAGCGTGTGCCCGAGCAGCACGGCGACCGCGCCATCCTCGGCCGCCACCTGGGACAGCGCCGTGTACCGCGCGGTCCGCGCGGCGGCCTCAGGGCCGCCAGCGCGGATAGCGGCGACCTCGACGGGAACGGAGCGCACCGGATCAAGCCCGAGCCCGGCGAGCACGGCGGCGACGGACGCGGCGCGGGCGGCCGAATCCTCCTGCAGGCCGTGGTCGACGGTCACCGCGCCCGCGCGCAGCCCGGCGCGCGGCGCCACGAACGCGAGCGCGGCGGCGAGCGCCACCGAGTCCGCCCCGCCGGAACAGGCGGCGAGCACCAGGTCGCCAGGGGCCAGGTCGGCGACGCACGCGCGAACCGCGGTGCGAACCGAGGCGACCGCCGGCGCCGGACCCACGTCAGCCGACCCGGGCGAGCCAGTCGGCGGGGTGCGAGATCTCGGCGCGGGTGGGCAGCGTTTCCGGCGACGTCCAGACCCGGTTGAAGCCGGTCATGCCGACCTCTTCCACCACGGTGCGGACGAACCGGGAGCCCTCGGCGTACTGCTTCATCTTGAGGTCGATGCCGAGGATGCGGCGCAGGATCTGCTCTGCCCGGCCGGCCGTGCCGCGCCGTGCGTTGAACTTCTCCCTGATGTCCTCCACGGAGGGCACCACCTGCGGGCCGACCGCGTCCATCACGTAGTCGCCGTGGCCTTCCACGAGGGTCATCACGGCGGTCAGCTTGTCGAGCAGCGCGCGCTGCGCCGGGGTCTGCATGGCCTCCACCAGCGACTCGCCGTCGCCGCCGCGCACCGCGCCGGCCACCGCGCCCGCGGCGGCCCGCAGCCGTTCCACGATCGCGCCTGGATCGAGGTCCGAGGCCAGCAGGAACTCGGACATCATGCTCTGCACGTAGTCACGCAGCCACGGGACCGAGGTGAACTGCACCCGGTGGGTTTCCTCGTGCAGGCACACCCAGCGCCTGAAGTCGTGCGGGTCGACGCCGAGCTCACGCTCGACCATGACGATGTTCGGGGCGACGAGGGTGAGACGCCCGACGCCGGGCCCTGACGCGCTGGCGCCGTTGGCCGAAGAGCCGTTACCGCCCGCGGCGGCGCCATCGCCTGGCGGCAGGAACAGCTCGTACTGGCCGAGCACCCGCGACGACAGGTAGGCCAGGATCAGCCCGGCCTGCACGCCGGTGAACCGCGAGCCGACCGCGCCGACGACGGATCCCGCCGCTGGCATCACATTGCTCCGCTCGGCGAGCTTTTCCGCCAGCGGCTCCAAGACGACGCGGAACCCGCCGACGTTCGCCCTGATCCATCCCGGCCGGTCCACCACCGCGACCGGGCCCACCGACCCCTGGCTGGTCAGCCCGGTCACGTCACGGACCGGCTGCTGCACGACGGCGGTCAGGCCGCGCAGCTCGGCTACCACGGCGCGGGCGTCTGCGAGACTGACCTGCGGTCCCTGCCTGGCGAACCGGACACCGGTTGAGATCGCCAGGTCCCAGTCGATCATCTGTGCGCTGCTCACCCTCCTACCGTACGTGCTGGCCGACCCTAGTGGCAGAGCAGACCGGGACTAGCGGGCAATCACGGGGCTAACTCAGCTCACTTCAGCCCGCCTGAGTCACCGGCAGCCGCAGGCCGCCAGCCCGGCCGCGGCGCTGTCGATCGCGTTCGCCGCCGCGTTCAGCAGGCCGGCGTCCGGCACTTGCGGCGCCATGATCGCGAAGATCAGCACCGCGCCGCTGCGGTCGGAGACCAGCCCGGCGAGCGTGGCAACGGTGTCCAGGTTGCCGGTCTTGGCCCGGACCACGCCGCGGGCCGCGCCGTTGATCCCGCCGAACACGCTGCCGCCCGCGGACAACGTGCCGGAGAACCCGGCGACCGGCAGGCCGGTGACCGCGGCCCGCAACCGCGGCGGGCCGGCGCTGGCGACCTGCAGCACCCGCACCAGCGTCTCCGGCGCGATGCCGTCTTCCGGCGACAGCCCGCTGCCGTCCACCAGGCTGATCGGCGTCGCCACCCCGAGCCGCCGCAGCTCGGTCATCACCGCGTCCGCCGCGCCGCTGAACGTGGCCGGCATGCCCAGCGCGATCGCCAGCTGCCGTGCCAGGTTCTCGGCGATCACGTTGTTGCTCTCGCGCAGCATCTGCTCGGCTATCTGGGACAGCGGCGGTGAGCTGACGCTCGCCAGCAGCGGCGCCCCGGACGGCGCGGTGCTTTCCGCCGGGCTGCCGCTGACCGTGATGCCGTCCTGCCCGAGCAGGCTGGCGAACGCGGCTACCGTCATGCCGACGGGGTCCGACGTGCGCGGCGTGAAGTTGGTCCCGTCGTCGGAGTCCTGGAGCGCGCCGCCCGGCGTGAGCCGCCCCTGGTCGGCCTCGAGCGACTCGATTGGCGTGACGTTACCGCTGCTGATGAGCTCGCCGGTCCAGCCGGGCGCCATGTCTGACCCGGTGTAGCGGGAGGTGTCGTAGCCGAGCTGCACGGTCTTGTCGCCGTCGGCCTTGAGCGCCCGGGCCGTGCTGGCCGCCAGCGCGGCCAGCGTGGCCGGCTGCGGGTAGTCGGAGGATGGATAGGCGTTGACGGCGAGGGTGGGGTCGCCGCCGCCCACGAGCACGATGCCGCCGCTGACCTTGCGCACGCTGGTGGTAAAGCGGGCGTCAGGCCCGAGCACGGCGAGCGCGGCGACCGCGGTCGCCACCTTGGTGGTGGACGCCGGGGTGGCGAGCGCCGCGGCGTTCTGCGTATACAGCACCTTGCCGGTCCGCGCGTCCGCGACCTCCACGCCCGTCGGGCCGGTCTCGTCCGCCGGCAGCGTGGTCCCCAGCATGGCGGCCAGGCCGGCCGCGGTCGGCAGCGAGGCCGAATCGGCGCCCGAGCCGCCGGTGCTCGTACCGGTGCTCGCGGCCACCGGTGCCAGCACCGCCCCGGGCCGGACCACGGGGCGCGCGGCGGCGACCGGGATGCGCAGCGCCGCGAGCCTGGGCGGCAGCATGCGGACGACGGCCACCCCGGCGGCGAGCGTGAACAGGTTCAGCATCGCGAGCGTGGCCACGGCCGTGATCCTGGTACGGCGGGGGCGGGGACGGCGCACCGAACCTACCTTTCCCGGGTTGCGGTGTGCATAGCTTAGGGCCACCCCGGACTCCGCGTCGGCGGCTATCGAACCCGCGTCCTGCCGCACTGGCGCCAGCGGCGACAATGGAGAACAGACGCGCAGCTGACAGGTGGGCCGACAGGTGGAGAGGGCATGGACGTCGAGGTAGTCATCGAGATCCCCAAGGGGCAGCGGAACAAGTACGAGGTCGACCACGAGACCGGCCGGATCCGCCTCGACCGCATGCTGTTCACCTCCACCAGGTACCCGGCTGACTACGGTTTCATCGAGGACACCCTGGGCGGCGACGGCGATCCCCTTGACGCCCTGGTGCTGCTCGAAGAGCCCACCTTCCCCGGCTGCCTGGTCACCGCGCGGGTCATCGGCATGTATCAGATGACCGATGAGAAGGGGCCTGACGACAAGGTCCTCTGCGTTCCCGCGCACGATCCGCGCGCCGAGCACATCCGTGACATACATCACGTGCCGGAGTTTGACCGGCTGGAGATCCAGCACTTTTTCGAGGTCTACAAGGACCTAGAGCCCGGCAAGTCGGTCGAGGGCTCCCGCTGGGCCGACCGCGCGGCCGCCGAGGCGGAGATCGAGCGCTCGCGGAAGCGGTTCATCGAGGCCGAGACCGGAACCGGGGCCGGGGCCGGGGCCGGGGAGCACTAAGCCGGCTATCCGCCTGGCACTGTCGGCGCGGGCGCAGACCGCGTCCGCCCGCGCGCGGACGGCCTCGTGCGCCGCGCGCAGCTGGTCGCCGCCGAGCCCGGCGAGGCCCCCGGAGACGAGCACAGCGGCGCTGGCAGCCGCCGCGGCGCTGTCCCACCGGCAGGCCGCCGCGTGCAGGGTCATGGCGCGGACCGCGGCCGCCGTCCAGTCCGGCGCGGCGAGCTGCAGGTAACGCGGAGCGGCACCGAGCCAGCCAGGGGCGTGCAGCGGGATGCGCAGCTGGCCGAGCGCGTCGGCGGCGAGTTCGAGGCCCGCGTCGAGCTCGGCGAGGCCGTCGGCCGGCGCGCCGGTCTTCAGCAGGCAGCGGCCCAGGTGGAAGCGCGCCCGGGCCAGCCCGATGTCGAGCGCTGCCGGGTCCGCCGCGGGCGCCGCCTGGTACATCGTGACGACCTCACGGAGCAGGCTGATCGCGTCCGCTGTGTTGCCTGCCTCGCCGGCCGTGAGCGCGATCCTGGTGAGCACGTCGATCCTCGGCACCTCGTAGGCCGCGGGATCGGCTTTCGCCAGCACGGTGTAGTGCCCGGCCGACTCCATGAGCAGGCCGATAACCTCCAGCGGGGTGCTGCCGTACCGCGCGTGGTTGCACAGCGCGGCGGCGAGCTCCGGCTGATGAAGCGCGGGATCAGGGCCGGCCGCGTACAGTTCCCTGCTGATCGACAGCGCCGTGCCCGAATGCGTGGCCGCCTTGTCGTGACTGCCCTCAAGCGCGGCGCGGATCGCCTCGCCGAGGTGGAAATCGTACCGTCGTTCGAGCGTGCCCAGCCGCGATGCCTTCCGCCCTGACGTCCTGCGCGGGCCCATACCAAGATCGTCGCATAACAGCCCGTAGCAGGCAATACACGCAGCGAAACTATTTGCGCTGCAAAATTCGGGAAATATCGGCCTTTTCCGGTCACGATTAGTGACCGGGTGCGCCGATCTCATCGTCGGCAACGGCGCCGGCCGCCGAAGCCGCCAGCGTCAGGAACGCCGCGGCGAGGTCGAAAGTCTCACCGATTGTCTGGTCGGCCAGCCGATCCTGATAGTCGTGGTACCGGCTCAGCTCCCACTCCTGCCCGCGCGGCGGCAGCGTTTCCACCTCAGGGAGGGGCAGCGGCTTCCAGGTCCACTCGGCGATCGGGGCGTCAGCGTCGCGTTTCTCGTCGCTGGGCTTCGGCCTGATGAAGTCGCTGTGGTCGGCGTAGTAGCCCATCCGGTTCCGCACGAACCGCAGCCCGGCAAACGTGCCCTCGGTCAGCCGCCGGCGCGGGCCATCCATCTCGGCCAGGGTCTGCTCGTAAGCCTCGGGGTGGTACCTGACGAGGGTCGCGTCCACGATGGTCACCCACCAGACAGCCTCGCCGATCACTGCGAACGCCTGCGGGCGATCCCTGGCCCTGACCCTGCCCAGCCGTTCGGTGACGTCGCGCATGGCGATGATCGCCCAGCCGAGCGCGCTCTCCGGGCTGCCGTAGCCGAGAGCGTTCCCCTGCGCCCAGTTCTCGGTGCCCCACCTAACCTGCTGCCGGTCCTCGCGGTTCCAGTTCTCCCTGTTCCACGCCACCCGGCAGCGCGCCGAACAGAACCTGGCGTGCTCGCGTTTCGGCTCGAAGGTCTTGCCGCAGCGCGCACACTGCCTGCTCTCCGCCATTTGGTCATGTTACGCGTATCACGGGGCGCTAACGAGAAAGCCAGATCGAACATCGCGGGAACAACAGATGGCCGGCCGTTAACGGCCGACGGCGCCCTGCTGCAGCTGCGGCTGAGCCCAGTGCTGCCAGGGGGCGGCCGGATCGAAGCGCCCGCGGTGCACGGCGACCTTGGCGAACCGGGCGTCGCCCACGATCCTGATCACCGGTCCGTCCGCGTTCCCCGGATCGCCGCGGCCGTAAATAGCCCGCTTGGCGAACAGCGCGCCGCCCTCGTCGACGACGTGCGCGCCCTCCGGCACGATCACGATGAGCTTGCCGCAGAAGGCGTCGATCTCCAGCGTGATCTCGCGGCCGGGGAGCACCGCGTCGGCCAGGTTGACGATCAGCGCGCCGAAGCGCGCGGTGAGCCGGGTGTGCCGGCCGGCCACCCAGCGTCCGGAACGGATCACCTTGCTGAAGCGGGCGGCCACCTCGCTGCGCCCGGCCAGTCTGAGGTCCCCATCCGCGGCGTCGTCCGCGGGCAGGTCGCGAGTGAGCGGGACGAGCTCGCCGAGGGTCTTCGCCGTGTAGACGGTGTCAAGCCGTTCGGCGTACTCGGCTGAGGTGAGCCGGCCGGTGGCCAGCCCGCCGCCGAGCACCGCGGCGGCGCGGTCCCGGTCCGCGTCCGAAGCCCGCAGCTCAAGGTCATCGGTCATGGCAGTCATCGTAGCGGCCAGCGGCCAAAAACGCGATACATCTCGTTATCGGGTACGGAATCCCAGGCAGATTGCGCGCAGTAAGTGCCGCACACGGGAATACTTGGGATGCCAGGCGCGGAGCATGCCGTCCCATGATCCACACTTGATACTGCAAGGCACAGAACTAGGAGGACCGGTGGAGAACACCGAAGGAGTGCTGAGACGGGCACCCCTGTTTGACGCACTCGACGAGGAGGACGCTCGCGCGCTGCGACGCCAGATGGCGGAAGTGAAGCTGTCACGCGGCGAGCACCTCTTCATGGAGGGGGACGATGGGGACTCGCTGTATGTGGTCATTGACGGCAAGATGAAGCTGACCCGGGCCGCGGCGGACGGGCGGGAGAACCTGCTCAGCGTCATTGGCCCCGGCGAGATGTTCGGTGAGCTTTCGCTGTTCGACCCGCGGCCGCGGACCTCCTCCGCCAGCGCGGTGACCGACGCGCTCCTCGCCTCGCTCAAGCACGAGGCGCTGATCCCGTGGCTGCGCGAGCGGCCCGACGTGTCTATGCACATGCTCCGCGCGCTGGCCCAGCGGCTGCGCCGGGCCAACGACGTCACCGCCGACTTGGTCTTCACCGACGTGCCAGGCCGCGTCGCCAAGAACCTGCTCGACCTGGCCGACCGGTTCGGCCACCAGGAGACCGACGGGCTGCACGTCCACCACGACCTCACTCAGGAGGAACTGGCCCAGCTCGTCGGCGCGTCGCGAGAGACCGTCAACAAGGCGCTCGCGGACTTCGCCGCCCGCGGCTGGCTGCAGATCTCCGCCCGTTCTGTGCTGATCCTCGACGCCGAGCGCCTTCGCAGGCGCGCCCACTAGCCGAGGCGTTATCCTTCGGGTTGTGCGAACTGGCCCGGTGATCATCGGCTTTGATGGCGAGCCTGCCTCGGTGCAGGCCGTGCAGGAGGCAGGCGCTCTTTTCGCGCCGAAGCCCGCGCTCGTGGTGTACGTCTGGGCTGCCGGGCGGAGTTTCGAGGAGGCGACCCTCCCGGAGACGGGAGGGCTCGAGGAGCCGGGCGGTGTCCTCGACTTTGGTAACGCCTTCAACGTGGAAAGAGCAGCCTCCGAGCAAGCTGAGCAAGTGGCCGGGCAGGGCGCCGAGCTCGCCAGGAAGGCCGGCCTGCAGGCCGATGCCCTGGCAGTGCCCCACGAGACGACAACGGCGGACGCGCTCATCAAGCTGGCCCGCGACCACGATGCGGCGGCCCTGGTGGTCGGCATGCACGAACACCGCCGGCTGACCAGGCTCGGACCGAGCAAGACGCTCACCGACCTGCTGCACGCGGCCCCGTGCCCCGTCCTGGTCTGCGGCGCCCAGAAGCCGGACGCCTAGGCCCTAAGACCATGATCACGGAAGAAAAGCGTGCGTATAGGGTGTTTTTCTTCCGTGATCATGAAATCCCCGCCGATGTGGTGCCCACGCCAGGCGTCCTCTGTGAGCGTAGGGGCGTGTGTGACTGGTGTGATGCCAGCAGCTCAAGGCTGGGTGGCCCAGGCCAGGGGTGGCCCGGGTTAGGCCCGGGGGGTTCAGGGGTTCAGGGGTTCAGGGTTCAGGGGTTCAGGCTGTTCAGGTAGTCCAGTTGGGCGCGGACTGACCATTCTGCGGCGCCGCGGACGGACGGGTCGGTGTCCGCGTACACGATCTCGACGATCTCGGCCGGGGTGCGCGCCCCGGCGGCGAGCGCCGCGCGCACCTGGTCAAGCCGTTCGCGACGATGCGCGATGTAGTAGTCGAGGACGCCGGCCGGGTCGGCGAGCAGCGGGCCGTGGCCAGGCAGCAGCACGCGCAGCGCGGCGGCGTCGGCCAGCGACCGCAGTTCGTCGAGCGTCCGCAGGTAGTCGCCGAGCGCCCCGTCGCCCGCGATGACCGTGGTGCCCCGGCCGAGCACCGTGTCCCCGGTCAGCAGGGCGCCGTCCGCCTCGAGCAGCAGGCTCAGCGAGTCGCCCGAGTGCCCTGGCGTGGCGACGACACGCACCGCGCAGCCGGCGGCGGTGATCACCGAATCGGCGGCAATGCCGTCGGTGCCCAGCCGCAGCGCGGGGTCCAGCGCCGCCACCGGCGCGCCGGAGAGCTCAGCGAACCGCGCCGCGCCTGCCGCGTGGTCGGAATGCCCGTGGGTGAGCACGATCTGCGCCACCCGCCGGTCCCCGGCGGACGCCACCGACAGCACCCGCTGCAGGTGACCCTCGTCCTGCGGACCCGGGTCGACCACCAGCACGGCCGTCGAGCCGGGCTCCGCGATGACCCAGGTGTTCGTGCCGTCCAGGGTCAGCGGCGAGGGATTAGGCGCGAGCACGCACAACGCGCGAGCCGTCCCAGAGCCGTCAATGCCAGCAGAAGTCACAGCGGGTACGCCACCTCGTCAGGGATGAGCAGCCAGGCCTCGCCGTCCTCGACCACCATGCGCGGCTGGACCGGCGTCACCGTCCGCCGCCGCCCGAGGATGTCGGCGAGGTCGCCGCACGCAGTGAACTCGTTCAGCGTCGTCGCCGTAGGCGGCAGCAGCGAGATCGTGCCGACCCGCGCCGCGGAGATCGCGTCCGCCGGGCGCAGCCACGCCGTCTTGTCCGCCTCCGCCAGATGACCGGTCGCCTCCTGGCCGGCCGGCAAGGCCGCCGCGAAGAACCACGTGTCGAACCGCCGCGGCTCGGCCTCCGGCGTGATCCAGCGCGCCCACGGGACCAGCAGGTCAGCGCGGACCGCCAGGCCGCGCCGGGCCAGCAGGCCGGAAAGAGTGAGCGTGCCCCCGGTCAGCGCCGCCCGGTCCGCCTCCCACGACGGGTCGGCGAGCGAGACAGCCCCGCCGTCCGGCATGCCCGCCAGCAGCACCCCCGACTCTTCGAACGTCTCGCGCACCGCCGCGCAGACCAGGGCGCGAGCAAGCTCAGCGGAACAGCCCAGCCGTTCCCCGAAGTCAGCGGGCGACGGCCCGTGCCACCCGATCCCGGCCGAGAAGTCAGCCTCGTCCACCGACCCGCCGGGAAACACGTACGCGCCGGGCGCGAACTTCATCGCCGCCGTCCGCCGCAGCATCAGCACCTCGACGCCGTCCGGCGCGCCAGCACGCCGCAGCAGCATCACAGTCGCCGCGTTCCGGGTCGCCGCGGGGACGGTCCGCCCCGCGACCATGTCGGCGACCCGCTGCACCACCCGGTCGCCGAACCCCGATGCCGAGCTGAGCTGTATCCTCACGCCGCCACTTCGGCGATCAGCTCGACCTCGACCGGGGTGTCGAGCGGCAGCACCGCCATCCCGACGGCGCTCCGCGCGTGCTGGCCGGCCTCGCCGAGCACCTCGATGAAGAACTCGCTGGCCCCGTTCGCGACCTGCGCCTGCCCGGTGAACGACGGATCGCTCGCGACGAAGCAGGTCACCTTGACGATCCGCGTGATGCCGTCAAGGCCGCCCGCCGCCGAAGCCGCCGCCGCGAGCCCGTTCAGCGCGCAGATCCGCGCCAGCGCGGCCGCCTCGTCCACGCTGACCGACGCCCCGACCTTCCCGGTGGCCTGCAGCTTGCCGTCCACCAGCGGGAGCTGACCGGAAACGTAGACGTAGGAGCCGGTCCGTACCGCCGGCACGTACGCTGCCACCGGCGGAGCCACCGGCGGCAGCGTCAGCCCCAGCGCGGCCAGCCGGTCCGACGCGCCGGTCACGACTTCGGCCGCTTCATGTAAGCGATAAGCTGCTCGCCGGTCGGGCCGGGGATCACGGTGACGAGCTCCCAGCCTTCGTCGCCGTTGTTGTCAAGGATCTGCTTGGTCGCGTGCACCAGCAGCGGCACGGTGATGTACTCCCACTTGGTCATGGCGCACACACTAGCGCTTGGCGATCTTCACCTCTTTGCTAGGCAGCTCTTCGCCCTCGCCGACACCGTCGCCCGCGGGCAGCTCCGGCGTGCCGTCCGCGGAGACCGCCTCCACCTCAGGCACCGGGGGCACCTCCGCCTCGCCGAGCGCGGGGGTCGAGGTGTGCCCGATCGCCGCCTCGGCCTGCGCCACCTCCGCGTCACCGGCGTCCTCGAGCTCCTCCTCACGAGCGGCAGCCGCTTCGGTGGACCCTGGCGTCATCCTGTCGAAGAACCGCAGCAGCTCCACGGGGACCGGCATGACCAGCGTGCTGTTCTTCTCGCCGGCGACCTCGACCACGGTCTGCAGGAGTCGCAGCTGCAGGGCGGCCGGATCGCGGGCCATCACGTTGGCCGCGGCGGCGAGCCGCTTGGACGCCTGGTACTCACCGTCGGCGGTGATGATCCGCGCGCGGCGTTCCCGCTCCGCCTCGGCCTGCCTGGACATGGACCGCTTCATGCCCTCGGGCAGCGACACGTCCTTGATCTCCACACGCTCGACCCGGATGCCCCACGGCTCTTCGGTCGGCTCGTCGATGACCCGGCGCAGCTCCCTGTTCACGGTTTCCCGCTCGGCCAGCAGCTGGTCCATCTCGGACTGGCCGATGATCGACCGCAGCGAGGTCTGCGCCTGCTGGGAGATGGCGAACATGTAGTTCTGCACGTTGATCGTGGCCTTGATCGGGTCAACCACCCGGAAGTACACCACGGCGTCCACCCGGACAGACACGTTGTCCCTGGTGATGCCCTCCTGAGCGGGCACCGCCATGGCGACGATCTGCATGTTTACCTTCTGCATGCGGTCGCCGATCGGGCGGATCCGGGCCAGCCCGGGACCGCGCACCTCGGGCAGCACCTTCCCGAAGCGGTAGACGATGCCCTTTTCGTACTGCTGGACGATCTTGAACGAGCGTCCGAGGCCAATCAGGATGCCGAGCACAATGATTACTAGCCCGACGATGAGACCTGCCATCTGAGGACCGCCTCCTTCTCGCACCGCAATGGGCTCAACTCCCAGCGTAGTCCGCGCCGCAACCGGTGCGCGCTAATCAGTTGCGTGCGGAGTCGGCCGGGCCCGTTCTGGATGACTGGTTTTCAAATCCGCACCATGGCAGAGCCGCACGGAGCAGCACGTTCCGGTCGCCAGCCGGAGATAGCCTCCCATAGAGAGGTAAGAAAAAGGGGCGACACGGGCATGACGACGAGGGACACCGACTGGGACGGCGTGCGGCTGCACGTCGTGACGGGCAAGGGCGGCACCGGCAAGACGACCGTCGCTGCGGCCCTGGCGCTCGCCCTCGCGCACGGCGGCCGCAAGGTGCTGCTGATGGAGGCGGAGGGCCGGCAGGGCATCGCGAGGCTCTTCGACCGGCCGCCGCTGCCGTACGAGGAGCGCAAGATCGCCATCGGCCCCGGCGAGGCCGACGACGGCCGCGACCACGGCGGCGACGTGTACGCGCTGGCCATCGACCCGGAGGGCGCGCTCCTCGATTACCTGCAGATGTTCTACAACATGCGCAGCGCGGGGGTCGCGCTGAACAGGCTCGGCATGGTCGACTTCGCGACCACGATCGCGCCAGGGCTGTCGGACGTGCTGGTCACCGGCAAGGCGACCGAGGCGGCGCGCCGCCGCGTGAAAGCGGGCGGCGCGTACAAGTACGACGCCGTGGTGCTGGATGCCCCGCCCACCGGGCGGATCGGCCGGTTCCTCAACGTCACGGCCGAAGTGTCTGGCCTGGCGAAGGTGGGCCCGATCCGCACCCACGCGGACACCGTCGCGGGCGTGATCAAGTCGCCGCAGACGGCGGTGCACTTCGTCTCCACACTGGAGGAAATGCCGGTGCAGGAGACCCTGGACGGCATCGGGGAACTGCGCGCCATCCCCGGCATGCAGGTCGGCGGCATCGTGATCAACATGGCCCGCCCGGCAGTGCTCTCCCAAGAGGAGCTGAAGGCCGCGCCCGACGTGCCGGCGATGGCGGCGGCGCTCGCGGACGCCGGGCTGCGCGACACCGGCGAGCTCGCCGCGGCGCTGGCCGACGAGCTCGCCGAGCACGCACGGCACGTCGAGCTCCAGGACCGGGAGCGCACCGAGCTCGAGGCGGCCGGCCAGCCGGTCTACGAGCTGCCGATGATCACCGAGGGCATCGACCTGTCCGGCCTGCACCGGCTGGCGGCCGAGCTGCGCGACCAGGGGGCGGCGTGACCGAGAACCCGCTGCTTGACATGGACCGGCTCATCGACGACCGGCGCACGCGGATCATCGTCTGCTGCGGGTCCGGCGGCGTCGGGAAGACGACCGCGGCGGCCGCCGTCGGGCTGCGCGCCGCGGAACGCGGCAGGGAAGTCTGCGTGCTCACCGTCGACCCCGCCAGGCGGCTCGCCCAGTCCATGGGCCTGACCTCGCTGGACAACACGCCGCGCATCGTCGAGGGCGTCGACGGCAAGGCAGGCGGCAGCCTGCACGCGATGATGCTGGACATGAAGCGCACGTTCGACGAGATCGTCGAGTCGCACGCCGACCCGGCGCGCGCGGCGCAGATCCTGGCCAACCCGTTCTACCAGTCGCTGTCGTCGAGCTTCGCCGGCACGCAGGAGTACATGGCCATGGAGAAGCTCGGCCAGCTGCGCCGGTCGAACGAGTGGGACCTGATCGTGGTCGACACGCCGCCGAGCCGGTCGGCGCTCGACTTCCTCGACGCGCCGGAACGCCTCGGCCGGTTCCTCGACGGCCGGCTGATCCGGGTGCTGACCGCGCCGGTGAAGGCGAGCCGCCCGTTCGGCCGGGTGCTCAATGCCGGGCTGTCGGTGATGACCGGCGCGCTGACGAAGCTGCTCGGCGGGCAGGTGCTGCGCGACGCGCAGACGTTCGTGACGGCGTTCGACACGATGTTCGGCGGGTTCCGCGAGCGGGCCGACGCGACCTACCGGCTGCTGCAGGCGCCCGGCACGTCGTTCCTCGTGGTCGCCGCGCCCGAGCCCGACGCGCTGCGCGAGGCGTCCTACTTCGTGGAGCGGCTTGACGAGGAGCGGATGCCGCTCGCCGGGCTGATCCTGAACCGCGTGCACGCGGCGGGTGGTGCCGGGCTGAGCTCGGCGCGATCGCTCGCCGCCGCGGAAACACTGGAAGGACTCACGGGGGGTTCCGGTGGGTCGTCCCCCCGGGATAGCACAGTCCAGAACGGGCCCGTGCCTTCCGCCCAGGAAGCCGGTTACTCCGTGGCGGCGGCGGCGCTCAGGCTGCACGCCGAGCGGATGAGCCTCGGCGAACGGGAGCGGCGGGTGGCCCGCGCTTTCACGTCGGCCTACCCCGCCGTTCCCGTCGTTGAAGTTCCTGCGCTGCCGGTTGACGTGCACGATCTCGAGGGACTTCGCCGGATCGGCGAAGCGCTCGCGGACCGGGGATAGCTGGCTGGGGCTGGCCTCATTGCCAGCCGGGCATCAGCGCCAGCTCAAGTCAGCTGGCGACCAGCTCGTCGATGCCCTGGCGCTCGTAGCGGTCACGGGCCCGCTCGAGCAGCTCGCGCCACGACGTGACGTCGGGCCTGCGGCGAAGAAGTGCGCGCCGCTCGCGTTCGGTCATTCCGCCCCAGACACCAAACTCGATGCCGTTGTCGAGCGCGTCCGCAAGGCACTCGGTACGGACCGGGCAACCCCGGCAAATGAGCTTGGCCCGGTTCTGGGCTGCACCCTGGACGAAGAGCTCGTCAGGGTCTGTTCCCTTGCAGGCGGCGCGTGTGGTCCAGTCGGTGATCCACATGTGCCCAA
>Ga0335075_10008259_pt1 | contig 15979 bp, 17 predicted proteins | sample Lox_Sample_24_FD_206723 | JGI IMG/M metagenome (GOLD analysis project Ga0335075, IMG submission 206723) | Soil microbial communities from Loxahatchee National Wildlife Refuge, Florida, United States - Lox_Sample_2.4 | ecosystem: Environmental > Terrestrial > Soil > Wetlands | place: USA... | reverse complement strand
GGCGATGCTGACCTCCACGTGGAGGTTCGCGGGGGTGGTCGTGATCGTGTGCCCTGTAGCCATGCCCTTGCTAACCCTCCGGCGACGCCGCTGATTCCGGGAAGGCAGGCGATGGTTCCCTGTGCACGCCGTACGACGATCAGGTCGGGACCGACTTCATCCGCACCTGGCAGAAGATGACTGCTTAGGCTGAATGGATATGGACGTCGATCCATCGGATGCATCCGATCCTGTTGGCGAGACCCAGGAGACTTACGACCTGATAACAGCCGAGTACGCCCGGCAAAATGCAGCGGCCTGGTCGAACCTTGCGGACCACATCCGCATCTTGACCGCCAGCCTTCCGCCGGGCGGTGTGGTGGCCGACATCGGCTGCGGACCCGGACGTGACATCGCGCTCATCCGTGCACGAGGCTTCCGTGTCATCGGCATCGACCGTTCGCTTGGCCAGCTCCGCACCAATGGCGTGCGCGGCGTCGCCCAGGCCGACATGCGTCAGCTTCCCCTGCGCGCGGGGTCGGCTGACGCCGTCTGGTGCCAGGCAGCGCTGCTGCACATCCCGCGCCCGGCGGTGCCAGCAGTTCTGGCGGAGTTCGCCCGTGCCGTCCGCCCCGGTGGCGGGCTGTACTTGTCCGTCGCGGAAGGCGACGGCGAAGGTTTTCAGGTTGCATCCAAGTACGGCTCGAACCGCAGACGCTGGTTCACCTTGCACCGCGAGCAGGGTCTCACGGCGATGCTTGCTGGGGCCGGATTTGCAGTCCGTCAGGTGCGCCGCAACCGCAACCAGGGGGTCTGGCTATCCATCCACGCTCGGCGGATCGGCGAAGCAGCGACTTAGCATTAGGTACGGCCCTCAGCGGTCACGCACGGTCACGTGCGGTCCGTCGGCCGAAACAGCGGGTGTTGTGACTGAGCCGTCATTCCAGGGAGCCCGGCGTCTCCTCGGCGTGCTGCGCCGAGGAGACGATCACTTCGACGACCCGCGGCCAGCGGCCGTCGGGCGCCACCAGCGTGAGGTCGGCCACGCAGCCCGGGTCGAGCCTGCCCCGGTCGCCGAGCCCGGCCGCCTCCGCCGGACCCGCGGTGATCAGCCGCACCGCCGCGGGGAAGTCCAGCACCTTGCGGCCGGCCAGGTCGAAGGCGGCCGCGAGCAGGGTCGGCGGAGCGTAGTCGGAGGCCAGGCCGGTGCAGCAGCCCGCCGCGACCAGCTCCTCCGCGGCGGCGTTGCCGGAATGCGAGCCGCCCAGCAGGATGTTGGGGGCTCCCAGCACCACCGGCATGCCCCGGTCCCTGGCGGCACGCGCCGCCGCGAGCGTCACCGGGAACTCGGCGACCGACGCGCCCCAGCGCTGGGCCTCCGCGACCTCGTCCGGGTCGACGAGGTCATGCGCAAGCACCCGGGCCTTCTTCGCCGCCGCAAGCTCGCGGACCCGCCCGAGGTTGGCGTCGCGGATGGGGAGCTGGGCCTCAGCCTTGGTCATCCGGCGGGCGATCTCCGCGTCCAGGTCCCCGATCCGGTCCCGGTGCTCCTGCGGGATCGCCGCCTTGTACATGTCCAGGTTCCGGTACTGGCCCTGGCCCGGCGTGTGGTCCTCGAACGACACCAGCGCCAGGTCGTCGGCTGGCTGCCCGCCCGGGAGGCACTCGATGGCCCGCTCCACCGAGCCGGTGCTGCGGGCCGGCAGCCGGAACAGCACCCGGTGATCGAGCCGCGCGCCCGCCGCCCGGCGTGCCGCGATGACCCCGACCAGCGCCTCGGCCACCTCCGGCGTGCGCAGCCGGTCGCGGTCACCCTTGTCGGCGAAGCTCACTCCGTGGCAGGCGGTTGTGATGCCGGCGGCGAGGAACTTCGCTTCCAGCGACCGCAGCGCGAACTCCAGGTCGAAGCTGACCGTCGGCCGCGGGGACACCTCGCGCTCGATGGCATCGCAGTGCGAGTCGACCAGGCCGGGCAGGCAGAACGCACCGCGCCCGTCGACGGCGCCCACGTAGGACCGGTGCTCCTGCACCTCCAGGATCCGGCCGTTCTCGGTGGCGATCGTCGCGTCGTCCAGGACGCGATCGGCGACCACCGCCCGGACGTTGCTCAGCAGCTGCACGGTCATCGGCGAACCTCCTATCTGGGCGAAACGCGTACTTATCTATACAACTCATGGTGTCGGGACCCGGTGAAGGCTCGCGCTGCGCCCGGTGACCGCCTCCGGTCCGCGCGGCGAAGTCCCGGCGAACGACCCTCCCCGCCGCCCGGGTGCAGGCCGGGTGCCAGGTGCACCAGCACCAGCCCGACCGGCTGACCGCTCGCGGAGGCGACCCAGGCGGTCCAGGTGCCCGCTTCCAGGCGGTCGGTCAGCCACGCGGTCACACGTTCAAGGAAAGTTTCTTGGGGTTCTTCGGGCGCGGCCATCTCGGCGCGGAACGCGTAGCGCAGCTCTGCCAGTGCCCTGGCATCAGCCTGGCCGGCCAGCCGCACCTCCATCACTTGCCGGGCCTCCCCGGCCCGGCGGGGGCGTGGGACGCGATCACCGCCTGCAGTTCGGCGGCGAGCGCGGGGGTGGCGGCCACGATCCCGCTCCAGCGCCGGGTCAGGTCGGTGCCGAAGTCGACCGGGCGCCCGAATGCGTCGGCTACCACCGCCCCCGCCGCGTCCGCGTACACGACCGCGGCCACCAGGTCCACGTACCTGTGCACGTCCCCGCCCGCATCCGCGAACGCGTCGATGGCGCCGGTGCAGGCGAGGATGCCCTCGAGCGTGGAGCAGCTGAGGATGCGCACCCGGGCCGACCGCTCGGCGATCCGCTGCCAGGCCGGCCAGGTGGCACGCTGCGGACGCAGCAGCGAGACGGCGGCGCCGTCCAGGCTGGCCCGGCCGGTGGTGCGCCATGGGCCGGGCCCGGGCTGGCCGCGCTGGCAGGCCCAGTCGCGCCCGGTGTCCAGCCACCGGGTCAGCGCCTCGACCGGGGTGCCGTCGACCACGATCGCCCCGCTGAACGTGCACAGCGGCACGCCGGCCAGGGCGTTGGCGGTGCCGTCCACCGGATCGACCACCAAGGTGACCGCGGAGCCCCGGTCGACCCAGCCGGCCTCCTCGGAAAGGATGTTGACGCCGAACGGCGCGGCGGCGGCGAGCACCGCCGCGTCGACGATCTCGTCGAGCCTGCTGGTCGGCGTGCCGTCGCCGCCGATACCCACCTCGCGGCTCAGCTCGCTGGCCGGCATGGTCGCCTTGGCCCCGGCGAACGCCGCCGCGGCCGCGTCTGCCACGGCGGCAAGGACGCGTCCGTGGCTGCCTGCGATGTGGCTGGACACCGTGTCCCTCCCGCTACCCCTGCTATCAGGCGGCCGCGCGGTCCAGGGTGCCGTCCGGCGGCCCCTCGGCCGCGACCCGGCCGTCCCGCACGATCACCACCCGGTCCGCCAGGGCCCGCACCGCCTCCGCGTCGTGGAACACGCTCAGCACCGCCACCCCGGTCTCGCGCAGCCCCGCGATCAGCTCGAACACGGTCTCGCGGTGCCCCGAGTCGAGCGCCGCCACCGGCTCGTCCAGCAGCAGCAGCCGCGGCGGGCACAGCGTGCCGGCCGCCAGGTTCACCCGCTGCTGCTCGCCGCCGGACAGCACGGCCGGCTGCGTCGCCCACAGCTCCTCCTCCAGCCTGACCCGGCGCAGCGCGGCGGCGGCGGTCGCGGCGGCGCCGGCCGGCTCGAGCCCGCGCCGGATCGCCGCCCGGCCGACGACCTCGAGCACCGAGCGGCGGCAGTCCGGCCGGAGGAACTGGCTGACGTAGGCGATGTCGTGCCGGCGTATCTCGATCACCGCCGGGTCGTCCGCGGCCGCCAGGTCAACCAGCCCGCCGTCCCGGCGGCGCAGCCAGATCTCCCCGGCCGACGGCAGGCAGCTACGCCACACGCACTTCAGCAGCGTGGACTTGCCGGCCCCGCTCGGCCCCATCAGCGCCACGTGCTCCCCGGCGCCGACGGTCAGGTCGACCCCGCGCAGCGCGGGCACCTGGCGGCCGATCGCGTGGATGACGAACTGCTTGCGCAGGCCGCGGATGGCCAGGACAGGCTCGGCCGTCATGGTGTCTCCAGGTTCACAGTGCGGTGCCTCCCGGTTCACAGGGCCCCGCGGGCCGCGGCGACCAGTTGCTGGCTGTAGGCGTCCTGCGGGTCCTCCATCAGCTGATCGGTCAGGCCCGCCTCGACCATCCGCCCGGCGCGCAGGACGACGGCACGCGAGGTCAGCATGGAGATCACCGTCATGTCGTGGCTGACCACCAGGGCGGTGATCCCGCTTTCCTCGAGCAGGTCCCGGATCAGGTCCAGCACGCCCGCGGCGATCGCGGCGTCCAGGCCGGTCGTGGGCTCGTCCAGGAGCAGCAGGGCCGGGTTGTTGGCGACCGCCTTGGCCAGCTGGACACGCTGCAGCATGCCGCCGGAGAACGCCCCGGCCGGGTCGTCCATCCGGTCAAGCGGCACGTCGACCCTGGCCAGCAGCTCGCTGACCCGGGCGCGGATCTTCCCGAAGTTCCGCCAGCCCGCGGCGATCAGGCGCTCGGCCACGTTGCCGCCCGCGGAGATCCTCAGGTTCAGGCCGTCCGCTGGGTTCTGGTAGACGATCGAGACCGTGGCAACCCGCAGCGCCCGGCGCTCGGGCCCGTCGACGGTGAACAGGTCGAACGCTTCCGTGCCGCGGCGCAGCAGCGCGCGCCCCGCGTCCGGCGCGACGTCCCCGGCGAGGCACCGGAGCACCGTGGTCTTGCCCGACCCCGACTCGCCGATGATGCCCAGCGCCTCGCCCGCTGCCGCCTCGAACCCGACGTCCGCGCAGCCGAGCACGCGGCCGAACCGCTTGCTGAGGCCCGTCACCTGGAGCGCGCAGTCAGCCATCGGCCGCGTCCCGTGCGCTCCCGCCGGCGCCGGCCAGCTCGGCGCCGGCCCGCCCGGTCTCCCCGGCGTCATCGCCCGGCGTGCGGCGTCGCTCGCACCAGTCGGTGTCACTGCAGATCCACCCCTTGCGGTCCGGCACCTCAACCAGGTACGCCTCGGCCGCCCCGCAGAGCAGGCAGGACGCGCCCTCGGTCCGTTCTACCTGGAACGCGACGTCCTCGAAGGCGAGCGGCTCCACGCTGGTGTGCGGGGGGACCGCGTAGACGCGCTTCTCCCGCCCCGCCCCGAACAGCGACAGGAACGGCGCCTGGTGCAGCTTCGGCACATCCCAGCGGGGGATCGGGCTGGTGGCCATGACGTAGCGGCCGCCCACCAGCACCGGATAGCCCGTGCTCTGCGTGATCACGCCGTTGCGCACCAGGTCCTCGTACAGGCTGACCCAGATCCGGCTGTAGTCGGACTCGGCGTGCATCCGCCGCAGCTCGCGCATGTCCCGCTCGACGCCGCGCAGCGGCTCGGGCACCGGGACCTGCAGCACCAGGGTCTGGTCCGCGCGCAGCGGCTCCTCGGGTATGCGGTGCCGGGTCTGGATGATGCTGGCCTCGCGCGCGTCGGTGGTGTCCGGGACGTTCGTGCACCCCACGATCAGGCGGCGCAGGTTGGCGGCGTTCACCCCCGCGTCGTCGCCCTGGTCGATCACCTTCACCGTGTCCTGCGGGCCGATCACGGCCAGGGTCACCTGCAGCCCGCCGGATCCCCAGCCCCGCGCCACCGGCATCTCCCGGCTGGCGAACGGCACCTGGTAGCCCGGGACGGCGACCGCGGTCAGCAGCGCGCAGCGGATCTCCCGCTTCGACTGCTCGTCCAGGTGGCCGAACTCCCCGGCGCCCGCCGATGCGGCCAGCGCGGCGACGGTCACCGTGCAGCCTCCGCTTCCTGCCGGGCCGCGCGGGCCGCAGCGCGCACGGCCGCCTTGCGGTCGGCCATCGACCGGAACGTGACGTAGTGCGGCAGCTTCAGGTGCTCGAGGAAGCCGGACGCGTCCAGGCCGTCGGTGGTCATCAGCACGTTCTGCTCCAGCGGGCTCCGGCCGCCGTCCCGTTCCACGGCGATGTCAAGGTTGGCCATGGCGATCGCCTTCCGCTCGTTGTGGCCGAGGCACATCCCGTACCCCACGTCGAACAGGCCGCGGTCCTCGTCCGGGCCGTCCAGGTCCTCGATGGCCTCGACCTCGGTGACCCGGACCGAGCCCACGCGCACCGGCTGCCCGGTGACCGGGTGCGTCACCCGGACCGGCAGGCGGCCGTGGCGGACCTCGCCGAGCGTGATCTCGTGGATGTACCCGTCCGGCCCGAGGATGTTGCGGTACCAGAGGTTCACCAGCGCCCCGGTCTCGGCGCGGGCCATCACCGACAGCCGGGCCGATCGCGGCGCGCCCGGCCGCACCGGGTCGCGGGTCACGTCATAAGGCTCCGGGTCGTCGTCCCGCCGCCGGTCGCGGATCATGCCCTGCGCCCGCAGCAGTTCCAGCAGGCGTGCCGGGTGGCGCGCCTCGCCCTGGCCGTCGCCCGCCCCGTCCGCGGCCGCCCCGTTGACGCCGGCCCCGTTCGCCTCCGGGCCGCTGGCTGGAAGCCCCTGCGGCTCGCGTCCCGGCGTGCCGTCGTCCAGCAGCCTGCCCACGTAGTCCAGCGTCCGGCCGAGCAGCTGCGGCCCCGGCGGCACCCGGTACGCGGGCACGATCCGGCGCAGCACCTCCAGCTCGCCGGGGTCGGTTACCAGCCCGGTCGCCAGCCGGGGCCGGGTCGACCGGTACGCACGCAGCAGGTGGGCGGCCTCGATCACGTCGCCCTCGGCCTGGCGCAGCGCGCGGGCGGCCAGGTCGGGCGCCCAGAGGCCCGCCTCGCCCATCACCCGGTCGACCGCAAGGTTCAGCCGCTCGGTCACCTGGCCGACCTCGAGCGGCGGGCTTGACCCGCCGTCCCGCTTGGCCCGCATCAGCTCTTCCGCGGCGAGGATCGCCTCCAGGCCGCCCCGTGCCGCCGCGTAGCCCACTCAGACCACCACCTGACGCGCCGACCGCGGCAGCCCGGCCACCTGCCCGCGGGAATCCACCAGCCATACGTCGATGCCGGCCGGGAACCGGGCGTTCGCCTCCCGCAGCGCGTCGAACACGGCCCGGCCGAGCCCGTCGACGCCCAGCCTGGCCTGGCCGGGGACGCCGGGGCCGGACAGCTCCAGCGTCACCTCCCCGCTGCCGTCGGCGGACAGCCCGCGGCAGGCCAGGCCGGCCTTGGCGCCGTCCTCGGGTGCCAGCGCCGACCCGCGCCGGAGGCGGGGGATGACCGCGGCCGCGTCCGCCGCCCCGTAGATCGCCACCAGGGACGCGTCGCCCGGCGCGGCGGCGCGGGCACCGGTTGCCCGGCAGACCGTCCGCTCCCAGGCCGGGTCGCCGAGCACGGCCACCGGCGAGCCGACCACGGCCAGGGCCAGCGGCACGATGCCCGGGCCGGGCTCCGGCTGCGGCAGCGCGAGCACCTGGCCGGGGCGGGCGAGGGAATCGAGCAGCACCCGGAACACGGCCTGGGACGCTCGCGGGGTGAGCCGCTCGGCGATGGCGGCCATCAGAGCAGCTCCCTGAAGCTGACCTCGGTCCGGGCCAGCTCGGCCCATTCCCGCGCCGATTCCTCCCGGCGCTGCCGCTCGGTTCGCCGGCACAGCTCGTCTACCTCGGCCGCCAGCCCGGCACCCGATGCGGCCTCGGCGTCGCAGATCGCCGCGGCCAGCGTGGCCGCCCTGGCGTCGCCGAGCCGCACCGCCCAGCCGCGCTGCCCCCGGTGCTCGACTTCCGCCTGGGTAGCCAGCACGTCGGCCAGGACGAACCGGTCGCCGACGACAGGTTCGCGGACGCAGAACGGGATCGTGCCAACGGTCGGCTCGATGCTCACCTGGGTGCCGCCCGCGCCTTCGAGGCAGCGGTCGGCCAGCGCGATCAGCTCGGCTTCGCCGGATGCTGCCAGGAGCTCCGCGCGGCGATCCGGTGGCAGCGGTGCCGGATCGGTTCCTGCAGGTCGCATCCTCGTTCCGGTGCTCCGTTGGCTGGGGGAGTACCGGCCCAGCGGGCCAGCTCATCTAGCTTATCTATACAACTCGGCGTGGTGTCAATCCATTAAAGAGTGAGCGGCGTCACTGGAACTCGCCGACCTCGATCACGACGTTGAACAGGTCCGTGCGCAGCCAGCCGTCGTTGATCTCCACCGGGATCTGCAGCCGCCCCGATTCGAGCCTGCCGCAGTTGTGGAACAGATCGGGCCGGCCGCGGAGCCCGAGCTGCTCGGCAACGCCCTCCGGCGCGGCCGACACCTCGCAGCGGAACCAGGCGCGCCGTGGCTGCAGGTCATAGTCCTCGGCCAGGGCACGGTAGAGCGAGCCGTCCGGCCCGAGCTTGTCCGGCAGGCCCGGGACCAGCGCGGCGGGCAGCACGCTGATCCCGACGCCGACCGGCTCGTCGTCGAGCCATCGCCGGCGCCGCAGCTCGACAACCTGGGACCGGGAGGCCAGCATGAGGGACCGCCGCTCCGCCGGGGTAGCCGCACGGACCACCACGTCGTCGGTGCTGGTTGACGGCTCGCCGCCGGCGGCCCGGACGATCTCCGTGAAGGAGGCGGGCCCGTCGGTGGATATCCGGTAGTCCAGGCGCCGGACGACGAACGTGCCGCGGCCCTGGATCCGCCGCACCAGATGCCGCCGCTCGAGCTCCTGCAAGGCGGCCCGGGCGGTGAGCCGGTTCACGTGGTGATACCGCGCCAGCTCGTTCTCTGACGGCACCAGGTCGCCGGGCGAGGCCGTTGCCAGCTGCTCCTCGAGGCGCCGCGACAGGGAAAGATACGACATCACCCTGCCAATTATCGCCGGACTGCCGGCGTTCGCGCCGTAGCCAACGAGAGCCGACCCGGGCGTGTCCCGGCGTGTCCCGGCGCGCCCGGCCCGTCCCGGCGTGGCTGCCTGCCCCCCGTGCTCAGCGCGGCGGGTGGCTGAGGGCGGCCGCGGCCAGCCGCAGCTCGGCCAGCAGCGGCCCGGGCAGGCTGAGCCCGCGGGCCGTGGAGCCGAGCGCCCACCAGCCGTCGAGGCCGCGGACGGCAACGCTCGCGCAGCACACCTCGTCGCGGAACTGCCCATGCTCGGTGACCAGGTCGCCGGGGTGCAGCGTGGCGAGCTCGTACTCGATCTGGCCCGGCTCGGTGACCGTGTTCGGGGTGAACGGGCGCATGCCGTGCTCGCTGAGCAGCCTGGTGCGCGCCCGGCCGGGCATCGTGGTCAGCAGCGCCTTCCCCACCGCGGTCGCGTGCGCCGCGGTCTCGAGGCCCGGCTGCAGGTCCTCCAGCCAAGGCGAGCGCGCTCCCTCGACCACGTCCACGACCACCAGCCGGTCGCCGGAGATGCCAGCCAGGTACGCGCTGTGCCCGGTGACGTCGGCCAGGTTCCTGAGCACGGTCCTGGCCTCGGCCGGCCGCCGCAGCGAGCCCATCAGGTCGTGGAAGCGCTCGGCCACCTTGAAGCCCGCGACGTAGCCGCCGTCGGGCAGGCGGACCAGGTAGCCCTCGTAGCAGAGGGTGCGGATGAGGTGATAGGCCGTGGACAGGTTGATCTGGCACCGGCGGGCGATGACCTTCACCGTCAGCGGGTGCGGCGAGCCGGACACCTCCTCGATAATCCGCAGGGCGCGCGACACGCTGCGGATGAGGTCGGTGGGCTCCTGGCCCTGGCTCTTCACTCTTTCTAGGATGCCGCGCCGCCCGGCGCCTGGGAACCGCTTCCCCGGCCCCGGCTCGCGTTCATCATGTGAAATTTCGGGGGGTACCGTGCCGTGAGTGGTGTGGGCCAGTATGTCCGCATGTTCGGCGCGCCGCAGTGGGTCGTTAGTGCCCTCAGCGACGTCTACGACCCGTGCTGCGAGGAAAAGGGCATATCGGTCGTGGATATGGGCCTGGTGCGCTCGGTGCGCGAGAGCGGCGGCGAGGTCCGGGTGGAACTGCTGCTGACGTCCGGCTGGTGCCCGTTCGCCTCCCGGGTGCTGGCGGAGATCCGGGACCGGCTCGAGGCGGTGCCCGGTGTCACCTCGGCAGACGTCGAGATCGTCTGGGACGAGGCCTGGACGACCGACCGCCTGTCCCCGCGGGCCGCGCGGATCCTGCGCTTCCTGCCGCCGCCCGCGCAGGTGCCGGACCGCGGCGCTTACCTGGCCGCGCACCGGCCCGGGAGAGGTGAACCGTCATGATCGACGACGCCTTCGTCTTCGACTGCGTCGCGCACATGTTCAATTTCGACCCGAAGAACGCTCTCGGCCAGCCCGGCCTGATGTTCAACAACCACCTGTACGCGTTCCACAACGCGCTGACCCCGGATGACCAGCCCAAGCTGCCGCCCGAGGAGTTCCTGCGCCAGTGGACCGTGGCGGACATCAGGAAGATGGTCTACGAGGAATCGGACACCGACATGCTGGTGGCGATGCCGCTGCCGCTGACCGACCTGTTCCGCGACGGCCTGTCACCCTGGGAAGAGTGCGCCGACCTGGCCAGCCGCGACCCGGACCGGACCATCTTCTGGGGCTCGGTGAACCCGCTGGAGGGCAGGGCCGCGCTGGACCTGATGGAACGGCAGGTCGGCGAGTTCGGCGCCCGCGCGTTCAAGTTCTACAACGTGCGCTACGACTACGGCAGGCCGTTGCCCTGGCGGATGGACGACCCGCAGGTGGCCTTCCCGGTGTTCGAGAAAGCCCGGGAACTCGGGGTCAACCTGATCGGCGTGCACAAAGGCGTGCCGCTGGGCCCGCAGCCGATCGAGCACACCCAGACCTGGGACATGGACGGCGCGGCGGCGAACTTCCCCGACATCAACTTCGTGATCTTCCACGTCGGGCTGCCGTTCCTTGACGAGACCTGCTGGCAGCTGATCCGCTACCCGAACCTGTACGCGTCCATCGCCGCGACCATCAACTTCGTGGTCAGGTCGCCGCGGATGTTCGCGGAGATCATCGGCAAGCTGCTGTTCTGGTGCGGTGAAGACAAGATCATATACGGCTCCGAGGCGCCGCTGTTCCACCCGCAGTGGGCGCTGCGCGCGTTCATGGACTTCCAGATCCCCGAGGACCTCTGCGCCGGCTACGGGTACCCGCAGCTGACCGACCAGGCCAAGCGCAAGATCCTCGGCGAGAACCTGCTGCGGCTGCACGGCATGGACGTAGCCGAAACCACGGCCAGGCTCGGCAGGCCCGCGAGGGCCTGACCGGAAATCCCGGGGGGGCGGGGCGGGCCTGCAGGCCTGTCGGGGGGGCGGGCCTGCAGGCACCTGCCCGGCGGAAGCCTGGGCCGGACAGGGCCGCAATCCGGCTTACGGCCGGGCGGCGCCGCGCGGGCACCGGCTGGCCCGGAAGCATTGTGACCGCATCGGCACGTCGATCACCTCGGCCCCGGGAAAGCGCTGCCCGAGCACGGCGCGGGCGGCGGCGAGGGCCTCGGCCCGCTGCTTTGGGCTCGCGGTGATCGCCCCGCTGTACGTGGCCATCATGCCGATGACGTCGTCAACGGTCATCCTGCGCGTGAAGGCGAACGAGGCGGTTTCCACGCTGCCGAAGAGGTCGCCGGGCAGGGTGACCTCGCGCTGGCGGTGGAGCGGCTGCTCCGCGTCCTCGCCGTCCGCTGCTGCCTGCCTGCGGGCCCTGCGGAACGCGTCGGCCTCGCGGACCCAGTCGGTGTCCCGGTCCCGGCTGGTCCAGATCACGCCGAGGCGGCCGCCGTCCCGCAGCACCCGCGCGACCTCCTGCGGGGCGCGGTCCGGATCCATCCAGTGCCAGGCCGACGAGACGAACACGCCGTCGGCGCTGGCGTCCGGCAGCGGGATCGCCTCGCCCGTGCCCTGCAGCACGTCGATCCCGGACCGGCCGGTCTCGGCGGCACGTGCCCGGAGCACGGCCGCCATCCGCTCATCCGGCTCGACGGCCACCACCCGCGGCACCTTGCGCGCCAGCGCCCTGGTCAGCAGGCCAGTGCCTGCGCCGAGGTCGACGGCGACCTGGCAGCCCGGCGGCAGCAGCCATTCGACCGCCGCCTCCGGCGGCCCCGAGCGGAGCCGGTCGTAGTCTTCCGCTATCGCACCGAAGGACATCGAACGCTGCGCACGGCTGGCCACACCTGCACGCTATCCCAGGTCACCGGCCATGCCGCACACGGCCCTGGCCGTGCTCTCCGGGTGACCAGAGTCCTTGAACGTCACGCCAGCAGCCGGGCCCGGCACGCGAGCTGCAGGGCAAGCCGCTGATCCGGGTCGTCGAGATCCACCCCGAGCAGGTCGGTGATCCGGCGGAGCCGGTAGGCGACCGCGTTGCGGTGCAGGTGCAGGGCGCTGGCCGTCCGCACGATCGAGCCCTGCTGGTCCAGGTAGGCGGCGAGCGTCCGGATCGCGGTCTCCCCGCGGGCCGGGCCCAGCCGCTCCAGCGGGGCAAGCTGCGCGCGCACCGATGCCCGCGCGGTGTCCGAGGCGTACCACTCCATCAGCATCCGCTGCACACCGGTGGCGTCGTGGGTGGCGACGCCTTCGGGCTTGCCGGCCGACCGCGCGGCCACCAGCGCGATCCGTGCCTCGGCCGCCGAGGCGCGCAGGCCCATCGGGCCCTCGTGCGGCGCCCCCACCCCGCCCCGCAGGCGCAGCCCGGGGAGCCTCCCCCGGATCGCGGCGAGCGCGCCCTCCGCCGACCTTGACGCGCGCAGGCCAGCCTGCGTACCCGGATGCGAGCTCGTCATCCGCACCAGCACGATTGCCCGGGAGATCCTGGACAGATACCAGCTGCCGCCGGTGCGCGCCACCGCCTGCAGCGCCGCCTGTCCGGCGGTGTCGAGCAGCTCGAACCGGTGCACCTCATCGCGCCCGGCCTCGTCCAGGTTCTCGGCCTCGATGCGGACCGCCACATGCCAGCCGCCGATCGGCACACCGAGCTGCATGGCGCGGTCGCGCAGGTCTTCGGTGAGCGCCGCGTCCGACATCAGCAGCTCGGCGAGCAGCTCGCTGCGGGACCGGATCGGCAGCTCCCGCGCTCGCCGGGCCAGGTCGAGGAGACGGCCCGCGGAGGATGCGGCGATGCGCAGGACCAGGCCGGCGGCGACCGCCAGGTCCCCGTGCGCGAGCACGGTGAACTCACCCGCGACCGTCTCGCCGACCACGATCGGCACGCTCACGCTGCCCGGCTCGCCGGCGCCGCCCGGCTGGAACGGGACGGCGGGGTCATCCTCGGGCCGGTGGGCCCTGTCGTCGTCGGCGTACAGCCGGGCCACGACGTCGGTGCCGAGCGCCCGGCTCACCGACGCCCGCAGGCTTTCCAGGTCGGCGCCGGTCTCGGCGGCGTGCAGCACGGCGGCCAGGCCCTGCTCGGCCCGGGCGAGCGCGCGCTCGGCGCCGCCGCCGGTCTCCTGCATGAGCGTCCGCAGCAGCCAGGTCAGCTCGGCAGCGGCGGGCACGGAGACGAGCGCGATGTCGGCCCGGTCCGCGATGTCAACCGCGGTCATCGGCGGTTGCCACAGGCCGTCCGAGAAGCACCCGACGGCCGCGACGTTGTGCACCGCCGCCCAGCGCAGGGCCATGTCGAGCCGGTAGTCGGTGGCCGCGGCCGACGCAGCCCGGGAAAGGATCACCAGGCTCCGCGCGGGCGCGGGATTCAGGTCGGAGAACTGCTCGGCCAGCCGCACGGTCACGACCTGGCGGCTGCCGCCGCGCCTGGTGACCCGCCGCAGGCCGGACAGCGGCGGGCTGGCGAGGATCTCGTCAACGGACGGCATGCCGTCTCATATTATGCGGATGGCACAGGTCCTGACGGAATGTAGTGCACTCGGCCCATTTTTTGCATTTCCGCTGACTGGGATCGTGGTCGGGTGGCAGAGGCCGAGGTATCGCGGGCTGGTCCGATCCGTTGTGCCGTCGACATCGGCGGCACGTTCACCGACGTCGTCGCCGTCGACGCGGGGACCGGGCGGGTGATCCGCGCGAAGGCGGACACTACCCCCGGCCGGCTGGAGCGGGGCGTGCTGGACGCGCTCGGGCGCTCCGGCGTGCCCGCCACCGGCATCGCCGCGTTCATCCACGGCACGACCGTTGTCATCAACGCCCTGACCGAGCGCCGTGGTGCCCGCACGGCCCTGGTGACCACCAGGGGCTTTCGCGACGTCCTGGAGATCGGCCGCGGGAACCGGCCCGACCTGTACAACCTCGCGTACGCCAAGCCGGTGCCGTTCGTGCCGCGGCACCTGCGGTTCGAGCTCACCGAGCGGATGTCCTACCGGGGCGAGGTGCTCGAGCCGCTGAGCGAGGCCGACCTTGCCGAGGTCGCGGGCCGGCTCGCCGGCCTCGGCGTGCAGGCGGTGGCGGTGTGCCTGCTGCACGCCTGGGTGAACCCCGAGCACGAGCAGCGAGCGGTCACCGCGCTCGCCGCGCGGCTGCGCGGCGTCTCTGTGATCGGCTCGCACCAGGTCAGCCGGCAATGGCGGGAGTACGAGCGGAGCAGCACCACGGTCCTGTCCGCCTACGTGCAGCCCGTCGTGTCGTCGTATCTCGGCTCGCTGGAACACGCCCTGCGATCCGCGCGCGTGCGCGGCCCGCTGCACGTCATGCGGTCGAACGGGGGAATCTGCTCGTTCGAGCGCGCCGCGGGCACGCCGATCAGCCTCCTCGAGTCCGGGCCGGTGGCCGGCGTGACCGCGGCCGCCGAGCTCGGCCGCCAGCTCGGGGCGCGGCACGTCCTGGCCCTGGACATCGGAGGCACGACGGCCAAGACCTCGGCGGTCCGCGACGGCCAGGTGCGCGTGGACAGCCTGCACCACGTCGGCAAGACGCCGGTGTTTGCCGGGTACCCGGTGCAGGCGCCCACGGTCGAGATCATCGAGATCGGCGCCGGCGGCGGCTCGATCGCGTGGGCGGACGACGCGGGCGGCCTGCACGTGGGCCCGCGCAGCGCCGGCGCCGAGCCGGGGCCCGCCTGCTACGGGCGCGGCGGGACCGAGCCGACGCTGACCGACGCCAACGTGGTGGCCGGGCGCATCGACCCGGCGTACTTCCTTGGCGGGGCGATGACGCTCGACGAGGACGCGGCGACACGGGCGTTGCGAAACCTTGGAACACGGCTCGGCGCCGACGCGAGCGCGGTGGCCCGCGGCGTGATCCGCTACGCCGTGGCCCAGATGAGTCACGCGCTGCGCCTGGTCACGCTGCGGCGCGGATACGACCCCAGGGATTTCGCGTTCGTGGCCTACGGCGGCGCCGGCCCGCTGCACGCCGCCCTGCTGGCCAGGGAGCTCGGCATAATCAGAACGATTATCCCGCCGGGCCCCGGTCATTTCTCCGCGTTCGGGATGCTGGCCGGGCCGCTGCGGGCCGACGCGGTCCAGACCGTGGTCGGCGCGCTCGGTGAAACCGACCTCGGCGCCGCGTTCGCGCGGGCGCAGGACGCTGCCACCGCGGAACTCGGCGCGCAGGCCGCCGGGAAGCCCGGGCTGACGAGGTACGCCGAGCTGCGTTATCAGGGGCAGGAGCACACGATCGAGGTGACGATCCCGGCGGAGACGGACCTGGCCAGCGCCGCCGGCCGGGCCGAGCTGAGGTCGGCCTTTGACCGGCGGTGCCTGGAGGCCTACGCGTTCCAGCTGGACGTTCCGCTCGAGGTCGTCGCGGTGCGCGTCAGCGCGGTCGCGCCGATGTCGGCCGTGCAGTGGTCGGACGGCGACGCCGGCGGCGGCGCCGGCCCGGCGGGCGACTCCCGGCTGGTGGATCTCGACCTGCACGGCGGCGTGGCGCGGGTGCCGGTGATCGGCAGGTCCGGGCTGGCCAGCGGGGAACGGCTGGGCGGGCCGTGCGTGGTCGAGGAGCCGGCCGCGACCACGCTGGTCCTTCCTGGCCAGGCCGTCTACCGCGACGAGATGGGCAACCTGGTGATCGAGGAGGGCGCGTGACCGCCGACCGGTTCACCTTCGACGTGCTGCGCGAGGGCTTCGCGGCCATCACCGACGAGATGTTCGTCTCGCTGCAGCGGACCTCGCAGAGCCCGATCATCTACGAG
>Ga0335075_10008258_pt1 | contig 15981 bp, 11 predicted proteins | sample Lox_Sample_24_FD_206723 | JGI IMG/M metagenome (GOLD analysis project Ga0335075, IMG submission 206723) | Soil microbial communities from Loxahatchee National Wildlife Refuge, Florida, United States - Lox_Sample_2.4 | ecosystem: Environmental > Terrestrial > Soil > Wetlands | place: USA... | reverse complement strand
GTATAGCCGCGGAAATGCGGGCTGCGCACCATCGAGATAGCGTCCTTCTCCGCCTGCGGCAGCGCGAACAGCCGCCGTGCCGTCGCCAGCACCCGGCGCGTCAGCGCCGCGGGCACCCCATGGCCGGTCAGGTAGAAAAAGCCCACATCGCGGGCCGCCTCCCGCAGGCGCTTCCGCAGTTGGCCAGGAGGCACGCGCAGGTCTACTTCGGGCAGCGCCGTGACGCTCGACACAATTGCCACCTATCCATCATCGCCGCAGGTGAAACGGTATGCCACGGTCTCGATCAGCGCAAACCCAACCGGTTGGTTAGTTAGCCAATGAAATTTAGCTCACACTCGGTTGCGTCCGGTTACCGATGGGTATAGTTTAACGGTGTTACTGGTGGGTAACTTAGCCTTAGTACCCAACCAAGAGTGGCGTTCTCATCGAGGAGGAACCAGTGAGCCACTACAAGAGCAACGTCCGCGACCAGGTATTCAACCTGTTTGAAGTCTTCGGCGTTGACAGGTCGTTCGGTGATGGCGCGTTCAGTGAACTGGACGTCGAAACCGCCCGCGAGATGCTGACAGAGATAAGCCGGCTGGCCGAAGGCCCGGTCGCCGAGTCCTTCGTCGAGGGGGATCGCAATCCCCCGGTATTCGACCCGGAGACCCACTCCGTGACGCTGCCCGAGAGCTTCAAGGACTCGGTGCGCGCAGTCATCGAAGCCGGTTGGGACAAAGTCGGCCTCCACGAGGAGTTGGGCGGCATTCCGATGCCCAAGGCGCTCCTGTGGGCGCTGCACGAGCACCTGCTCGGCGCCAACCCGGCGGTGTGGATGTACGGCGGCGGTGCCGGGTTCGCCCAGATCCTCTACCACCTGGGCACCGAAGAGCAGAAGAAGTGGGCCGTGATGGCCGCCGAGCGCGGCTGGGGTTCGACCATGGTGCTCACCGAGCCGGACGCCGGCTCGGACGTCGGCGCCGGCCGGACCAAGGCCGTCAAGCAGGATGACGGCTCATGGCACATCGACGGCGTGAAGCGGTTCATCACCTCCGCCGACTCCGATGATTTGTTCGAGAACATCTTCCACTTGGTGTTGGCCCGCCCCGAGGGCGCCGGGCCGGGCACCAAGGGCCTGTCGCTGTTCTTCGTGCCCAAGGTCCTGTTCGACTTCGAGACCGGCGAGCTGGGCGAGCGCAACGGCGTCTTCGTCACCAACGTCGAGCACAAGATGGGCCTGAAGGTTTCCGCGACCTGCGAACTGACCTTCGGTCAACACGGTGTACCCGCCAAGGGCTGGCTGGTCGGCGAGGTGCACAACGGCATCGCGCAGATGTTTGAGGTCATCGAGCAGGCCCGCATGATGGTCGGCACCAAGGCCATCGCCACCCTGTCCACCGGCTACCTCAACGCCCTGGCCTATGCCAAGGAGCGTGTGCAGGGCGCCGACCTGACCCAGATGACCGACAAGACCGCTCCGCGGGTGACCATCACCCATCACCCGGACGTACGTCGCAGCCTGATGACCCAAAAGGCCTACGCCGAGGGTCTGCGCGCGCTGTACACCTACACCTCGACCTACCAGGACGAGCAGGTGGCTAAGACCGTGCACGGTGTGGACGCCGACCTGGCGGTCAAGGTCAACGACCTGATGCTGCCGGTGGTCAAGGGTGTCGGCTCCGAGCAGGCCTACGCCAAGCTCACTGAGAGCCTGCAGACCTTTGGCGGGTCCGGCTTCTTGCAGGATTACCCGATCGAGCAGTACATCCGTGACGCCAAGATCGACTCCCTCTACGAGGGCACCACGGCCATCCAGGCGCAGGACTTCTTCTTCCGGAAGATCGTCCGCGATAAGGGTGTGGCACTGGCCCACGTGGCGGGGCAGATCGAGGAGTTCGTCAAGAACGAGTCCGGCAACGGCCGGCTGAAGGCCGAGCGTGCGCTGTTGTCCACCGCCCTGGCCGATGTGCAGGCGATGGCGGCGACGCTGACCGGCTACCTGATGGCGGCTCAGGACGACATCTCCAGCATCTACAAGGTGGGGCTGGGTTCGGTGCGATTCCTGATGAGTGTCGGCGACCTGTTGATCGGCTGGTTGCTGCAGCGTCAGGCCGCGGTGGCCCTGGAGGCGCTCGACGCCGGTGTCAGCGACGCCGACCGAGCCTTCTACGAGGGCAAGATCGCGGTCGCCTCGTTCTTCGCGAAGAACTTCCTGCCGTTGCTGACCAGCACCCGCCAGGTGTTGGACACTATCGACAACGACGTGATGGAGCTCGACGAAGCAGCCTTCTGATCACACGCCGACGACAGCGAAATCCCCCGTTCTCCTTGGAGGTGGGGGATTTTGCGTCGCTGGCTGACCAGCCGAGACGCGGATAAAAGCGATGAGGAGGGGCCGCCGCGGATCCCCTCATTCCGTCGGCGGCCCCCGACTCGACCCAGTACCTGCGAACAGGTCTGGGGCCGAACCAAGGACGGCCCCGCGCTGCCATCGGGTCGGGGGGTCGGACGACAACACGGAGCTATCCAGCAAAATGGTTACCCGAGGGCTGCCGCTGTTAAACGCCGCGAGCCGCAGCCTGCGGACCGGTCGTATCAGGCTTCCAGGATGGCGGCGACGCCCTGGCCGCCGGCGGCGCAAATCGAGATCAGCCCGCGCACCGGTTTGCCCTGCTCGGCCTTCGCTTCGGACAGTTGCTTCGCCAACTGCGCGAGAATCCGTCCGCCGGTCGCGGCGAACGGGTGACCGGCGGCCAGCGAGGAGCCGTTGACGTTGAGCTTGGACCGGTCGATGGGCCCGAGCGCGGCGTCTAAGCCCAGCCGCTCCTTGCAGTACTCCTCGGACTCCCAGGCCTGCAGGTGCGCCAGCACGACCGAGGCGAACGCCTCATGGATTTCGTAGAAGTCGAAGTCGGCGAGGCTGAGCCCGTTGCGTGCCAGCAGTCGTGGCACCGCGTACGTCGGCGCCATCAGCAGACCGTCGGCGCCGTTGACGTAGTCCACCGCTGCCGTCTCCGCGTCGACGAAGTAGGCCAACGGCGTCAGCGAGTGCTCGGCGGCCCAATCTTCGCTGGCCAGCAACGCCACCGAAGCGCCGTCGGTCAGCGGTGTCGAGTTGCCGGCGGTCATAGTGGCATCACCCGCTTTTACCCCGAACACCGGCTTGAGCTTGGCCAGCTTCTCCACAGACGCGTCTGGCCGCAGGTTGTCGTCGCGGTAGAGGCCCAGAAACGGTGTGACCAGGTCGTCGAAGAAGCCGCGATCGTAAGCGGCGGCCATGTTGCGGTGACTGGCGGCGGCCAGCTCGTCCTGGTCGACCCGCTTGATGCCCATCTGCTTGGCGGTGATGGCCTGGTGCTCACCCATCGACAGCCCGGTGCGTGGCTCGCTGTTCACCGGAATCTCCACCCCGAGGCTGGCCGGGAGCTTGCCGACCAGTTTGAGCCGCTCGACGTTGGACTTTGACCGGCGCAGTCCCAGCAAGGTGCGGCGCAGGTTGTCGCCCAAGCCAATTGGCGCATCGGAGGTGGTGTCCACCCCGCCGGCGGCGGCGACCTCGTAGCGGCCGGCGGCGATGCCGTCAGCCGCGGCGATCGCGGCCTGCAGCCCGGTCCCGCAGGCCTGTTGCAGGTCGAAAGCCGGCGTGTAGGACGACAGCGCCGATCCGAGCACACATTCGCGCATCAGGTTGAAGTCGCGGCTGTGCTTGAGCACCGCGCCGCCGATCACCGCACCCAAACGCTCGCCGCCCAGACCGAACCGGTCGACCAGCCCAGCCAGGGCGGCGGTGAACATGTCCTGGTTGGACGCCTCGGCGTAGGCGCGGTCCGAGCGCGCGAACGGGATTCGGTTGCCACCGAGCACCGCGACGCGGCGCATGGAACTTTCAGAAGTCACGCTTATCTCCGTCGACTAGGGGTTATCCGCGATTAGTACCCAGTACCCATACTACCTACTGTTCTTACTCTGGAGTAAGTTCGCTCTTCGATACGGTAGTTAACAGATGACCCGCTCGATATGGAAGGCAACTCCGTGGCCCCGAAGGTTTCACCTGATCTATTGTCCCAAGTCGTCAACTCCGGGCCCGGCTCGTTTCTCGCCAAGCAACTCGGCGTGCCACAGCCCGAGAAACTGCGACGTTACCGGGCCGGTGATCCGCCGCTGGCGGGGTCGCTGCTGATCGGCGGTGAGGGCCGAGTCGTCGAGCCGCTGCGGGCGGCCCTGCATAAGGACTACGACGTGGTGGGTGCCAACCTCGGCGGCCGCTGGGCCGATTCGTTCGGCGGGCTGGTTTTCGACGCCACCGGTATCACCACGCCGGTCGGGTTGACGGCACTGCACGACTTCTTCACTCCGCTGCTGCGCAACGTCGGGCGCTCCGGTCGCATCGTCGTCGTGGGTACCACCCCCGACCACGCCGGGAGCACCGACGAGCGGATCGCGCAGCGCGCGCTCGAGGGCTTCACCCGCTCCCTGGGCAAGGAACTGCAAAAGGGAGCCACCGTCGCGCTGGTCTACCTGTCACCCGACGCCAAACCAGCCGCCACCGGGGCGGAATCGACCCTGCGGTTCATCCTGTCGGCCAAGTCGGCGTACGTGGACGGGCAGGTGTTCTACATCGGTGCGGCCGATTCGACTCCGCCGGCCGACTGGGATCGGCCGCTAGACGGCAAGGTGGCGATCGTGACCGGTGCCGCACGGGGTATCGGCGCGACGATCGCCGAGGTGTTCGCGCGTGACGGAGCCCGCGTCATCGCGGTCGATGTGGAGGCCGCCGCCGAGGCCCTGGCCGAGACCGCTACCCGCGTCGGGGGCACCGCCTTGACCCTCGACGTCACCGCAGACGATGCCGTCGACCGGATCACCGAGCATCTGCACGAGCATTACGACGGCCGGGCCGACATCCTGGTGAACAACGCCGGCATCACCCGCGACAAGCTGCTCGCCAACATGGATGACGAGCGTTGGGACGCGGTTTTGGCGGTCAACCTGCTTGCGCCACAACGGCTCACCGAGGGCCTGGTCGGCAATGGCAGCATCGGCGACGGTGGTCGGGTAGTCGGGCTGTCGTCGATGGCCGGTATCGCGGGTAACCGCGGGCAGACTAACTACGCCACCACCAAGGCGGGCATGATCGGACTCACCCAGGCGCTGGCGCCGGGGCTTGCCGAGAAGGGCATCACGATCAACGCGGTCGCGCCGGGATTCATCGAGACCAAGATGACCGCGGCCATCCCGCTGGCCACCCGTGAGGTCGGCCGCCGCCTCAACTCCCTGTATCAAGGCGGGCAACCGGTGGACGTCGCCGAGACCATCGCCTACTTTGCCAGCCCGGCATCTAACGCGGTGACGGGCAACGTCATTCGTGTCTGCGGCCAGGCCATGCTGGGCGCCTAGCCGAAAGGGATCCCAGTGACACAACCAAGCGGCCTGAAAAACCTGCTGCGCGCGGCGGCCGGGGCATTGCCGTTCGTGCCACGCAGCGACCACCTGCCCAGCAGGACCCTGACGGTCAACGACGTGCCCATCGACCGCGGGAACGTGGCCGACTACGCGGCGGTCACCGGACTGCGCTACGGCGACACCGTGCCGTTGACCTACCCGTTCGCGTTGACCTTCCCGACGATGATGTCGCTGGTTACCGGATTCGATTTCCCCTTCGCCGCAATGGGATCCGTTCATACCGAAAACCACATCACGCAGTACCGACCGATCAAGGTGACCGACACGGTCAATATCGCGGTACACGCCGAGAATCTGCGTGAGCACCGCAAGGGCCTGCTGGTAGACCTGGTCACCGATGTCAGCGTCGGCAACGACGTGGCGTGGCACCAGGTGACGACCTTCCTGCACCAACAACGCACCAGCTTGTCGGACCAACCCAAGCCGCCGCCGCAGAAACAACCCAAGTTGCCGGCGCCGAATGCAATCCTACGTATCACCCCGGGCCAGATTCGCCGCTACGCCGCCATCGGCGGCGATCACAACCCGATCCACACCAACCCCGTCGGGGCGAAGTTGTTCGGCTTTCCCACCGTCATCGCACACGGGATGTTCAGCGCTGCAGCGGTATTGGCGAATCTAGAAGCCGGACTCCCCGACGCAGTGACATATTCCGTGCGGTTCGGCAAACCAATCGTGCTGCCCGCCAGGCCCGGGCTCTATGTCGATCAGGTGCAGGGCGGCTGGGACATCAGCTTGCGCAACATCGCCAAGGGGTATCCGCATCTGACCGGCACGCTACGGACGCACTAGGCGGAATCGGGTTCGACGAGTCGCCAGACTGCGTACGCACCAAGGGCGGTAGTCAGGAAGACCGGCAGCAACCATAGCGGAGGCCGGGCTAATTCCCAGACGAAGATCGCAGCCCAGAACGGCGTGCGTTGCGTGACCGCGAGCACGCCCGCTGCGCCGGCCAAAGAGATTGCCGGAACATGAAAGTGGGTTCCTGCCGCCGTATTGAAGATCAGCACGAAAAGCGTCCCGGCTGCCGCGCCGGTGGCCAGCGCCGGAGTTAGCATCCCGCCTGTCGCGCCTGCACGCAGAAACACCGCTGTCAGAAGGGGTTTCAGAACCAGGACGGCCGCCGCCGCTGTCAGCGTCATTCCGCTGGCGAGGGTCGCGGTCAGGATCGACCTGCCGTTGCCGGGCAGTTCAGGCCACCAGTGCGAGCAAACACCGATAAGCAGTCCCGCTCCGGCGATCGCCGGGATCAGCAGCCAGGATCGCGTCAGCGCGGCCGCATCTGCGGCTGCCATTAGGCGATTGAACGCTAGTCCCACGACGACGGTCAGCGGGGCCAACGCCAATGCGTATGCGATGAGCGGGTAGGACACATGCGTGCTGGGCCAGTTGAGGTTCGGCTGATTGTGGGTGATAAACGAGGCGACCGCGACAGCTAGGCTCGAGGTGATCAACGCGGCGCCCAGCGCCCGCGGATGCCAGGTTCGCAACATGATGCGCGCCGTGAACAGCGCGCCACCGAGGGGCACCGCATATACCGCCCCGAGTCCAGCGCCGGCCGCACATCCCAGCAGGATTTCACGGTCGCGGGCCGAAAGCCGCTTCAGCCATCCAGTCGCGAAATCGCCTAGAGCCGCGGCCAATTGGCGAGGAGCCCCTTCCCGGCCCAGGGATGCACCGCAGCCAACCACCAGCACCTGCAGTGCCGCATCGACGCCGAAGGGCAACAGGCGGATACGCTCACCGCTCGCGATGGCCGCAGACAGTGACGGGACATCGATTCTGGACCGCAGTCTCCACCAGCCTAACCCCGCCAGTGCCGCCCCGACCATCGGCCCCAGGGCTTGCCGGACCGGGCTGCTACCGGTGACCCCCTGCAGTAGCGATCCGAAAGTGTAGTGATAGGTGAGATGTTCAACGAAACGCAATACCAGCGTCGTCGACAATCCGGCGACTCCGGACAGCAGCCCGACGATCACAACCGCGCACAAGAAGTCGACGTTGCGGCGGCTCACGGTGTGGATCGGCGTATCCGCGGCTAGCCGGACCCAGCAGCGGCTTCGGCCGCGTCTCGATCGGACGGCACTCCCTTGAGGCCGCGCCAGAACAGGTTGATCATCAGCTCGGCCGCCTCGTCGACGTCGGTATCGCCGGTACTGAGCCGGGTCGCGATCGCCTCACCGGCGCCCACCAGCGCCACCGCCGTCATCTCGAAGTCGGCGTCTGGCCCGGGATTCCGGGTACCCGCCTGCAGCAGCCTGGCGACCATGGCGATGATCCGCTCGCGTCCCTCGCGCACGGTGTGCGCGAATGCTTGCGAGCTGGTGGCCTGGGCGTACATCACGATCCACGACGCGCGGTTGGCGTCGATGTAGCGCATGAACGCTACGATGGTGTTGCGCAATAGATCCTTCGGGCTCTGCTCGAGATCGATGTCTTCTCGCACACCGTCGATGAATCGCGTCATCTCGCGGTCAAGACAAGCCCCGAAGAGTTCCTCTTTGGACCCGTAATACAGGTAGAGCATGGGCTTGGAGATCTCCGCCTTGGCCGCGATCACATCCATCGACGTCTCGTGGTAGCCGTTGACGGAGAACATCTGCACGGCGGCATCCAGCATCTGCTGTTCCCGCACGGCACGGGGTAACCGCTTGGTACCACCTGCCATGCTGTCCCCTTCTAGCCGACTTCCGCGGGCCGCCGACGCGCGATTGTCTGACTTCAGGGTAAGCAATGGATATGCTCACCGCCGCGGTTACGGTCCGCAGTCTGGCTTCGTCCCTTTCACCTTCATGACCCGCAACACCGAAGCGTCGACCGCAGACATGGTCAACTCCCCTGCGGCCAACGCCTTCTCCAGCCGGTCCAGCACGGCGGGCACCTCGTCGGTGGTGACCCACAGCGCGACGTCGGTGCCGGCCTGCAGGGTGCGCAAGGCCGCGTCGGGCACGCTGTAGTGCTCGCTGATCGCGGCCATGCTGGACAGGTCGTCGCTGAACACCGGGCCGTCGAAGGCGGGGCCTTTGTACCCGGTGCCGGTGCGCAACAACTGGATGGCGGCCCGGCTGAGGCTGGCCGGTTGATCGCCGGTCAGGCCCGGCACCTGCAAGTGGCCCACCATGACACCGACCGGGGCCGCGGACACCAGCGTCCGGTACGGCACCAAATCGTCGTTCTGCAACTGCGCGAGCGGCGGCGTGGTGACCCCGCCGGTGTGCGAGTCGCCGGTCCCGTGCCCGTGGCCAGGAAAATGTTTGAGCACCGGCAGCAGTCCGGCGTCGCGCAGGCCTCGCGCATAAGCGCCGGCGTACGCGGTGACCACGGCCGGATCCGAGCTGAACGACCGGTCGCCGATCACGGTGTCGTCGGGAGCGTCGGTGACGTCGACCACCGGAGCGAAGTCGACGGTGATGCCCAGGCCACGCATCCGGCGGCCACGCTCCAACGCCATACCGTAGACCTCGTCAGCGGTGTGAGTCCGGGCCAATACCCGCGCCGACGGCGCAGACCCGATTTTCGACGACAGCCGCGACACCCGGCCGCCCTCCTCGTCGACGCTGATCGCCACCGGTAGCGCCGTGCTGGCGGACAGGTTCTTCACGGAGCCATTTGTCAGCATCGACAGGTCGGTCCAGCTGCCGATAAAGATGCCCCCGACGTGGTGGTCTGCCACTACGGCTTTGGCGTCATCACCGTCGCGCACGCCCACCATCAGCAGCTGAGCCAGCTTGTCGCGGGTGGGTATTGCCGCCAGTATCGCCGCCGGCTCCCCGCACGCCGATCGGGCTGGGGGGAGCGCCTGGACCGCGGATGTGGCCGGTGCCGACTTGGGCCGTTCGGAGGTGTGGCCACACCCCACCACCGCCGCCATGACCGCGGTAAGCACAGCCAGAACGCGCCGGAATGCCATCAGCCCATGCTGTCACGGCCTCGATCCGGGCCGCGAAGCAGCCGCGCCGCCTGAGCCCGGCGAACGCTCGACCGGCCGCGACCTTGTCTTCTGCTAGGTTTGGCGACGAGGCTTGCCGAAAAATCCAGCCCACACTTCCGAGGAGCTGCCCGATGAACCGGTTTGTTGCGCCCGCCGCCGCCAGCGTCGTGGTCGGCCTGTTGCTGGGCGCAGCCGCGATCTTCGGGATCACGTTGATGATCCAGCAGGACACCAAGCCGCCGCTTCCCGGAGGCGACCCGCAGTCGTCGGTGCTCAACCGGGTCGAGTACGGCAACCGCAGCTAGCCCGGCACCGATGCGGGTCGGGAAGCGGCCCGTTGAGGAGCCGGGCAATTGACCCAGTCGGCGCCGATGCGGACCGGGGAGCGGCCCGTTGAGGAGCCGGGCGCCCAGGCCGTCTCTACCGTGGTGCCGCTGTCGCGACACTGGCTCTGGCTGGTCGGGGCCGTCGCGCTGACGTTGAGCATCGCTGCGTCGCCCGGGCAGATCTCCCCCGACACCAAGCTCGACCTGACCGCCAACCCGCTGCGTTTCCTGGCCCGGGCAACCAATTTGTGGAACAGCGAACTGCCGTTCGGGCAGGCGCAAAACCAGTCCTACGGCTACCTGTTTCCGCACGGAACATTTTTCCTGGCCGGCCATCTGCTGGGGCTGCCGGGTTGGGTGACCCAGCGGCTGTGGTGGGCGCTGCTTCTCACGGTCGGCTTCTGGGGGTTGCTGCGGGTCGCTGAGGCACTGGATATCGGCAGCCCGACATCGCGGGTGATCGCCGCGACGGCGTTCGCGCTTTCGCCTCGGGTGTTGACCACCTTGGGGTCGATTTCGTCGGAAACCTTGCCGATCATGCTGGCGCCGTGGGTGCTGCTGCCCACCATTGTTGCGCTGCGCGGCGAGGCCGAGCGATCGGTGCGCCGGCTGGCCGGGCAAGCCGGAGTGGCGGTAGCGCTGATGGGCGCGGTCAACGCGATCGCGACGCTGGCCGGCTGTCTGCCCGCCGTGATCTGGTGGGCGTGCCACCGGCCCAACCGCCGGTGGTGGCGCTACTCGGCGTGGTGGTTGGTGGCGCTGGCCTTGGCAATGACGTGGTGGCTGGTGGCGCTGATCTTGATGGCCCGGATCAGCCCGCCGTTTCTGGATTTCATCGAATCGTCCCGCGTGACCACGCAATGGTCGTCGCTGGTTGAAGTGTTGCGCGGCACGGACAGTTGGACGCCGTTTGTGGCGCCCGACGCCACCGCGGGCGCCTCGCTGGTCACCGGTTCGGTCGCCATCCTGGCCACCTGCCTGGCGGCGGCGGCCGGGTTGGCCGGGCTCGCTGGGATGTCTGCGCGAGGCACCTGCCTCGCGCGAGGGCGACTGGTGACGATGTTGCTCGTCGGGGTGGTGCTGCTGGCCGCCGGATACAGCGGCGGGCTCGGCTCACCGCTGGCGCATCACGTGCAGGCTTTCCTGGACGCCGGTGGAGCGCCGTTGCGTAACGTGCACAAGCTGGAGTCGGTGATCCGGATCCCGATAGTCCTGGGTCTGGCTCAGCTACTGGGCCGGATCCCGCTACCGGGTAGCGCGCCGAAGGTCGTATGGGTCCAGGCGTTCGCCCACCCGGAGCGCGACAAGCGCGTCGCGGCCGCGATCGTGATCTTGACTGCCCTGATGGCCGGCACATCGTTGGCTTGGACCGGTCGGATCACCCCTCCTGGGACGTTCAGCGCGATACCGCGTTACTGGCATGACGCCGCCGACTGGCTGTCGGCGCACAACACCGGTGCACCGACGCCGGGCCGGGTGCTGGTGGTTCCCGGTGCGCCGTTCGCCACCCAGTTGTGGGGCACCAGCCACGACGAACCGCTGCAGGTTCTCGGGGACAGCCCGTGGGGAGTGCGCGACTCCATCCCGCTCACTCCGCCGCAGACCATCCGGGCGCTGGACTCGGTGCAACGCCTGTTCGCGGCGGGCCGACCTTCGGCAGGACTGGCCGATACGCTTGCCCGCCAAGGTATTTCGTATGTTGTCTTGCGCAACGACCTGGACCCCGACACGTCGCGGTCGGCGCGCCCGATTCTGGTGCACCGGGCCATCGCGGGCTCGCCGCGACTAGAAAAGGTTGCGCAGTTCGGCGCGCCGGTCGGGCCGGGCCCGGTTGCGGGATTCGTCACCGACAGCGGATTGCGGCCCCGATATCCCGCCGTGGAGATCTACCGCGTCGCCACAGAAGCCACCGCCGCTCGCGATCCCGCCGCCCCCTACCTGACCGACGCCGACCAACTGAGCCGCGTCGATGGCGGGCCGGAGGTGCTGTTGCGCCTCGACGAACGCCGGCGGCTGGCTGGTCAGCCGCCGCTGGGTCCGGTGCTGATGACCGCGGACGCCCAACACGCAAGGCTGCCGATGCCCGCCGGGCAAGGGGTCACCGTCACCGATACGCCGGTAGCCCGGGAAACCGACTACGGCCGGGTCGATGACCACTCGTCGGCGATCCGGGCCGTCGGCGACGCCCGGCACACCTTCAACCGGGTGCCCGACTACCCGACCCCCGGCGCGGACACCGTTTACGGCGGCTGGACCGGCGGCCGGCTGACGGCGTCGAGTTCGTCGTCGGACGCCACTGCCCTACCTGATGTCGCCCCGGCGACGTCGCCCGCCGCCGCAATCGACGGCGATTCGGCGACCGCTTGGGTGTCCAACGCGCTGCAGTCCGCCGTTGGTCAATGGCTGCAGGTGGACTTCGACCATCCGGTGACCAACAGCGTCATCACCATCACCCCCAGCGCGACCGCCGTCGGCGCCCAGGTCCGCAGGGTTGAAGTAGCCACCGCCACCGGCACCACCACGTTGCGGTTCGACGAGGCCGGCAAACCGCTTACCGCGGCGCTGCCGTACGGCGAAACCCCGTGGGTGCGGATCACCGCGATCGGCACCGACGACGGTTCGGCCGGGGTGCAATTCGCGATCACCGACTTGTCGATCACCCAATACGATGCCTCCGGGTTTGCGCACCCGGTCGACCTGCGGCACACCGCGCTGGTTCCCGGTCCCCCGGCGAATGCGGCCGTCGCACGCTGGGATCTCGGCCCTGAGATGCTCGGCAGGCCGGGCTGCGCGATAGGCCCCAAGGACATGCAGTGTGCGGCCTCGATGGCGTTGGCACCCGAAACACCGGTTACCTTCAGCCGCACGCTGAGCGTGCCCCAACCGGTCTCGGTGCTACCAACGGTCTGGGTGCGCGCCCGGCCGGGACCCAAGCTGGCCGACCTGATCGCCGAACCGGACACCACACGGTCCCACGGTGACTCCGACCTGCTCGACGTTCTCGGCTCCGCCTACGCCGCCACCGACGGTGATCCGGCCACCGCCTGGACCGCGCCGCAGCGGGTGGTGCAGCACAAGACGCCCCCGACGCTCACCCTCACCCTGCCCCGGCCAACGGAGGTGACCGGGCTGCGGCTGCTTCCCAGCCGGTCATCAGTGCCCGCGCACCCGACCACGGTCGCCGTCGACCTCGGCGACGGTCCGCAGGTCCGCGAATTGACCGGCCCCCAAAACCTGTGGCTGAAATCCCGCGTCACCGACACCGTCACGGTCAGCTTGCTCGGCTGGGCAGACGTCATCGACCGCACCGCGCTCGGCTTCGACCAGCTGAAGCCGCCCGGGCTGGCCGAGATCGCGGTGCTCGGCGTCGACGGCAAACCGATCGCCGCCGCCGATGCCGCCCGCAATCGCGCCCGCGCGGTCAGCGTCGATTGCGCGCACGGGCCGGTCATCGCGATCGCCGGCCGGTTTGTGCACACCGCGATCCGGACGACGGTGGGCGCGCTGCTCGACGGCGCACCGGTATCCGCCCAGCCCTGTGACCGTCAGCCGATCCTGTTGCCAACCGGTCAGCAGGAGCTGTTGATCAGTCCCGGACCGCAATTCGTCATCGACGGCGCCCAACTGTCCGGGCCGCTCGCGGCCGAATCACCCACCGCCACAGCCGCACCCGCTCCCACCGGCGCATGGGGCCCGGCCCGCCGCGAGGTTCGTGTACCCGCAGCGACATCGTCGCGGGTATTGGTCGTGCCGGAGAGCATCAACCCCGGTTGGGTCGCACACACCGGCACCGGGACTCGGCTCACACCCGTGGCCGTCAATGGCTGGCAACAGGGCTGGGTGGTGCCCGCAGGAACGTCGGGCACCATCACGCTGACCTTCGCGCCCAACGCGCTGTATCGCGCCGGTCTGGCCGGCGGGCTGGCGCTGCTGCCGCTGTTGGCCCTGTTGGCATGGTGGCCGCAGCGACGTCCACCCCGTGACGACCCCGCTGCGCGCCCATGGGCGCCCGGGCCCTGGGCGGCTATTGCTGTGCTGGCGGCCGGGGCGGTGATCGCGGGAGTGATCGGCGTCTTGGCGTTCGGTGCCGCGCTCGGCCTGCAGTGGGGCCTGCGCGACCGTCCCCGACGGCGTCACGAGGTCACCGTGGGGTTGAGCGCCGGTGGGCTGATTCTGGCCGGCGCAGCTCTGTCCCGGCATCCGTGGCGGTCGGTCGACGGTTATGCCGGGCATTCGGTCGGCGTGCAGCTGTTGGCGCTGATTTCAATCGCGGCGCTCGCGGCCTCCGCGACGGCGACGATGCGGGCCGGGGACCGACCCGAGGACGAGCGGCGCCGATAACCCGCGACGGCGAGGCACAAATCCGCCCGGTAGGCAATTCAAGCAGCCGGTGACTTGTGCCCAATCTGCAATGCTGTTACGGGGATAGTCAGCACTTCTTCCTGCGAGGTGGTGGCGATGTCGACTGGGCGGCCGTAACTCGTGACGTTGCCGGTGACCGATATTGATCGGTGGAATGCCGAGGCGGTGCGCGAGGTGTTCCACGCGGCTGGCGCGCGCGGGCAGGCCACCTTGGAGGCCTCCCGTCAGCTAAGTTCGTTGACGGTGTTCGACACTTGGCAGGGTGCGACCGCCGAGGCGAGAAAACACACCAATGCCTCGATCCGCCAAGACCTCGACGCGCACGGCGACGAGTCGCTGGCGGTGGCCCAGGCGGCGCGCAAAGCCGCCGATGGCATCGAGCACCTGCAGTCCGAGTTGCGCACGCTGCGTCACGATGCCGCCGAGCTGCACATGACGATCGACCCGCTGACCAACAAGGTGGTTCCGGATTCGACGTTCAACGGTCCGCCGATCGAAGCCCTCATCGCCGAAATGCAGCTGCAGCCACGGTTGGACGTGATCCTGGCCGAGGCCGACGCCGTCGATGCGGAGCTGGCAACCGCGATCAATATGGCCGATGGAGACGCGCCCATCCCGCCGGGACCGCACGACAATCGGCCGCAGATCCAAGATGCGCTGTCCGGGGCGCTACCCGATGACCCGAAACGGTTCACCGAACTGTGGAATGAGCTGGCCCCTGAAGAAAAGGACTGGCTTTACAGTCAAGACCACAACATCGGAAACCACCCCGGGATGCCATGGGACCCAACAGATCATTTGGGCAAGGACCACTACAACCGGTTGCACCTGCAGGAGGTCCAGCAGCAGACCCGAGCGGACGTCGACCAAATGCAGCACAGCCTTGACGACATGATGGCCGACCACAACGTCGATGACGGCGCGGTCTATGCGTTGCAATCACAGCTCGCGGCGGCCCGGCGCAACCTGGCGGGATACCGCGCGGTACGAGCCGACTTGGACCGCAACGACGGTGTGAAGCGCTACCTGGGATTCCTCGACGACACGGGCCACGGCGCCGTGGCTATCGGGAACCCCGACTACGCCGAACGAACTGCCATATTCGTACCCGGCACCGGCCAGAACCTGGCCCGTCTGCGGTTCAGCGACGCGAAAGCGCTGGCCATGTACAACGCGGCGCATGCCGCGAACAAGACCCTCGGCCCGGAGGATGTGTCAATTACCACGTGGATGGGTTATGACCGTCCAATGGACTTGAGCCACGCGGCCTTCCCCGATCCCGCTCGCGAGGGCGCCGGCAGTCTGGACGCATTCGAGATCGGGCTGCGTGCCTCCCACGTTGGGCCGCCGTCGCTCGACACCGTGCTCGGCCACAGCTACGGCTCGACACTGGTCGGTGCGGCCGCTTCGGGTGGACATCACCTCGACGCCGACAACGTCATCGCGATTGGCAGCCCCGGCATGGTGGTGGACCGCGCCGGCAAGCTCAACCTGGATCCGGGCGCCGGTGTCTACGCGATGCGGGCGGACAACGACATCATCGGCATGAGCGGCGTGGTTACGGAATGGACGCTGGGACCCGATCCGACGGCACCAAACTTCGGTGCCAGTGATTTGGCAGCGGATCCGGGACCCGCCGGCCCCTTGGGGCTTCCGAGCGTCGACGCTCACAGCAGCTACTGGGATCAACGAAACATTGCGCTGGCCAACATGGGCGCCGTCATCGCCGGGGTTGCGCCGCCGCAGATCGTTGGGCCACCCAAGTGAGCGAGGACCATATGAATGCTACCCGCTCTAGAGCCGGTCTCGCAGGCGTCGTTGTGGTGATTGCGCTCTTCGCGGCCTGCGCCCATCACGGCCCGGCTCCCACACCGTCAAGAACCACGATCCCTGGAGGACCATCGATGACATCTG
>Ga0335075_10008256_pt1 | contig 15982 bp, 21 predicted proteins | sample Lox_Sample_24_FD_206723 | JGI IMG/M metagenome (GOLD analysis project Ga0335075, IMG submission 206723) | Soil microbial communities from Loxahatchee National Wildlife Refuge, Florida, United States - Lox_Sample_2.4 | ecosystem: Environmental > Terrestrial > Soil > Wetlands | place: USA... | reverse complement strand
GCCGTCGTCTCCTATTACCCTACTACACGAACCATAAACATGACATTCGTTTCACCGCACCAAAAAAAAAAAATTTGCTCCTTCACAAACGCGCGAATGCATGACTACGAGTCAGACGGTTTAATCCTGCTTTTATAATCACGACTCCCCCGGTACCACTGTATCAAAACCCCAAAAACCAATTCCTGGCCTATCCTGCGGTGTTCACGATCCGTTCTGGGTGACCCGTTCAGTGAGAAGAGGTATATCCACGTCAGGGTCCATCCATGTGATGCACTGACGAAACAAAAGTTGATGCGGAGAGGAAACATCATGATTGACTCAGATCCCAACCATCCCACCCATCTCTTCCTTTCCATACTCTTCATTATCCATATTTGAATTTTTTTTTCTGCTTTACCATTCTTGTGCGCGCTCTAGAGCCTTAGACTCATCAAATTTTCTTTTTTATCCCATGATTCTTCCTGCTGCATGCATACTATGCTGCTCTCAACGGAAACCTGTGCTATTCAACATCCACCAACACCACAACCTCAAACAACACCCGGTGGCGACCTTCGATGACATGACGACTACCGGTTACAACCTCACTGTTATCCGGTACCCTTTTCTATGCCTGCATGTGATACCAATGTTGCGCCACATTCGTCCTACGCACATTGTTTGAACGGTGTCCCACCCTGACGACGTCCCACCATCCTATATTATTCTCATATTCCCCCTGACCTTGGTACGTCCCTGTGACTGACCTGCTTATATCGAATCAACAACTGCGTACCTGGCGTCCCTCCAACCCTGTGAAACGACGTCCGGACTGTCCATATGTTTTGAATTTTTTTTTTTACTGTGAATGTGCCTTCCCGGGTGTGTCAAATAACCTCACTATCGTTCTTCCAATTACTGCATGACCATATTCATCGTTATGCATGTCACGAACGGTTCCTTTCTGTCCGTGCCAACTTCTTTTGGTTACTCCGTCTGTTCGGTATGTTGCTTGTGCGGTATAACCGGCCACATCTCTGAGATGTACTTGATTACTTTAGGGCTCCAATATCTCTTCTACCAATCTGGTGGGAACGTAACGTCGCCGCGCTGTCTGCCTCCGGTCACGCTTTCCTTTAATGGCTCCACCCGTTTTGGTTTTGGTTGACCTCGATCACAACGCCACTCTGGCACTGAAACCGGTTGAACACATTCCGGGTCTTTCCTTCGATCCTCTCTGGATGGACAGATCAAACATTACTGTCATAGCTCGGCGAACATCATCATGGCGCTTCCTCCGACACCGAACCCTATTCTTGCCGTGACCCTCCCGATTGTGCTCGACAGACCCCCAGGAACACACGCCCCGACGGAGGCCCTTCGCCTTGGGCTCTTGGGCGTGGGCGCCGTGCACATGGCCTACCTCACCTCTCGGCGACGGGTCTGCGTCGGTGTGGGTGCGGTGGGCCCTGCAGATGACGGCATGGTCCCGGTGGTTTCACCGATGGGCGTCAGCTCAGATCTGGTCGGTGGCGAGTCCGATGCTGCCAGGTTGATGGGCCTAAGCTCGATGCTCCGACTCGGTGCCACTAGGTGCCTCGCCGTCGCATGTCGCAGCCCAGAAGAAACGAGAAGTGATGCTGCGTTGGGGGCCACTATGGCCGTCACGCTTATCGACGTGCGTCATCGTTCCCTTGCATCTGTCTGTGTGTGGTCCTGACGGTGTGCGTGTGCGCGTAGATCTTCTCTGGAGGGCACCAGTGGGCTAGGAACATCAACTTAGCCAAGACTCTTGTTGCTCTGCGAGGCGGACCCGCTGCGATCCTCAATACGAATCTACCCAAGCAAGCGCGGTTTGGTGGCGGTGTGACTGTGTCTCCTGCCCGATTCTGGTTGGAAATGTTGGCGGTTTATGAAACCTTTGGTAAGAAGCATGATGACGGAGAAAACAATTTCTAATACACAAATAGGGTCATTGACGTCTGGGGAGGAGCCGACCTTGCTTGCGGCAGGAAATAACGATTGGTGGTGAGGATATTAGCCGACTTCAGGTCGCCTTGCATGCTAAAAATGCGTTTGACAGGTTTGATGACGCTCACCATTCTTACCATGCCAATTCGGTCGAGAAGGTTTTCGGAATGGCACGATCGATGATAACCCTCATCGCAAAGGTCAGCCAATAAATTCCCCTCTCCCCGATCATGCAATTTGACCATCCCATGTCAGGTCAGCGCATTTTTGTGCCGTACCATTCGCGAACGCGCGGTGATTACGGAGGCGGAGCCGGGCGAGGGTGCCAGTATCATTCAAGTACCCGACACCGTACCTGCCAATCCGGTTCCAGACATCGACATGGCAGCCACGGTGGAGATGGCAAGCGATGATGTAATCCCAGATTTCGACTTTGACAAGTTCCTCAACGATTTTGGAGCCACCCCAGGCGCACCGGGCGACGGTTTCATCTCTGGTCCATCTGTGGACCCCCCGGGAGTTCCCGCAGCCGCCCTTACTCCACGATTTGAAGACATGTCTATGGTACAAAACAACCCATCCCTCGTAGACTTCAGCAACACCTTCAACTTGGCAGACGAACCTCAAACCCAAGACAATGGTCCCGCCTTCGATCAAGTCAGAATGGCCGCCCTTCGCGCCTTTTTCCACGACGCCAAGGCGTTGTTCGCGGAGATTGAAAAATGGGAAGATCCGGTTAGACACGAGAACAGGGAAGCAAGGGTCCTGGTTGGGAACAAGACGCACAAACTCGCCCTCCTTGTGAGTCTCGTCTGGATATCGCCCATTCCGGCGACCTTCCCCCCTTGCTCATCGCTTTGTCAATATTTCGCAGATTATCATGCTACGGGACGTTTTCCACGTCCCACGAACCGACCCGCGAGTGCAGTCCTATGCCGCCTCCATCTTGGATCTGTGTTTGGAGAGTTCACAGCAGAACATGGGTGTCGAGTAAGCCCCCCTCCCCTTTCGTATTCATACACCACTCCCATCTCTAACCATATTCACAGCTTAACATGGCCCGTGATCATTGCAGGATGTCAAGTCATGACTGCTGTTGCTAGGATGCAAGTAGCCCAGGCCTTCGACTCCTTCCGTAAACAATGCTGCTTTGAAATCGAATCTAGCGAGCGTATCGTCGCGGAAGTCTGGCGTCGCGTCGATAATAATGAGCCTCGGGATGACTGGCGGGCCGTCGTGGAGGACGAGGGATTGCGCATCCTGGTTCTGTGAACGAACCACGTACTTCCCGAATTTCGACGCAATTCTACTTCTCGATTGTACATACCCTTTTCGGGTCTTGGGGCACCGTTTCAGAGATTCGATGCTCATTGTATCCGTCTTCTTGTGTTTGTTGATGTATATTGCTACAACTACAATCCCCGTTCTGTCGACTAATCACATGCTAAAAAATAAGGTGAAGCCGAGACATTCAGGAGTATGCACGGTTAGGCACACGCACATCCATAAGGATAACGATATAAGAGTGCTCCGGTCTGAAGAATGAGAACGAAAAACGTAACTTGGCATCGCGGGTCGTCAAAGCCAACCAATTCTGATAAACGGAAACCAGCGAACGCGGGTGTGAGGAGAGAAGGAGAGGGGGGGCGTCGTAGCCTATTATTTTCGGCCAAGCAAGTATGTAAGCTTTCCAACGGCATAGCCCGCATCGAGGCTCTTCCGCCCATTGTAGACTTGGTTCTCTTTGTTTTCGCTCTCCATAAAATCCACGCTCAATCTCGGTTTGTTCCCTAAAACCAGGGAATATCGGGACGATTTGCCCTCCCCTTCGATTGAGGCTCTTGTCGTAACAGGGGTGGTATGAACAGCGACGGCAGGTGTCGAGAACGAGGTCCTGGGTCTAGGGCGGCCGCGGATTTCACCGTTCAAGGGCTGTCTTGCAGCCGACGGCGAATCCAGCATTGACATCGTGGCGGAAGAGCTATTATTAGTCGGCTCAAAGGCGGCCGCCGATGAATTTGTGGTTGAAGTTGTATACGATGATAATCGTATCTCGCTAGGGGGTCTACTTCCAGGTAAGCGTGGACGTGAGATGGGAAGAAAGTCTAGACCCGACTTTGGCCTTTCACTTTCTGCTTGGCTTTGGCTCTTTACGGGGGTGGGAAGTTCATAATGCAGGGGCTGAGGGTGAACAGCGGTAGCAGTGATTTGACCCAAGGTTAGAGAGGGCGTAGATTTGGAAAAGGGCAGTGCAGTCAGAGTTCCAATGCTGGAATAGTGAGGAAGAGTTGTGGGGTCTGGATCATCTGGAGTGTTCGGATCCAGAATGGGGAAGACCGCTTCATAGCAAGCATTGCATGCTCGTGCAGGTTTGGTCGACTCCTTGGAGGGATTTTGCGAAGTTATGAAGAATGTCTAGAGCAAATCATAAGACTCGTTGCAAGGCTCACAATTTCCTAAAGCGTACCTTGCCTGAACAATTGGCGCAGACACATTTACCGCAGAGTCTGCAGTGGTGTCTCCTTCGTCTCCAGCCAAAAACACCGCCGCAGCGCATACAAGCTTCGGCCTTGGAATCTGGAACCCAGATGGCTGGAACAAAGTGCTCGACGCGACCTCTCCTTTGCTTGTCCTTCAGTCTTTCCTTTTCCTTCTTGCTTCCCTTCTTCCGGGGGCTAGTCAGAGAGTCCTCCAGTTCAGGTGCATATGGAAGAGCTTGTAAGGCAAGACGAAGATGCTGATTCGATGTTGACGATGCTAAGGTTGAATTTGGATTCGTGCTATTCATGGCGATGAGCCGACTTTGTTTTGCTTCTCGTATTGCGGATGCCCAACCCTCACGGTCGTCAGAAGAATCTGCAGCAGCTTGAGAATGAGGTATCGTTAAATTGAAATAAATTGCTTACCACAAAAGAGAGAGAAGGATATCTGAGGTGAATGAACTTCGATCTTCCCTTCCTCTCCAAATCCTACGACTGGAAGCACGATATCGAGATCGAGGAGATCAACTTTTCCTCTAAACCACCACCTATCCTCCTCAGTGTTTGAAGAGGCAGGAAACTTGGAGCCGTATGTGGTAGAGGCAGCCCTTTTAAGTGGCGTCTCACATTCACTCTGGCCTCGGCTGATTGCAGCAAATGAGGCACTAGATGGAGAGGAGACGATAGATTGTTTCAACTGCGCCTCCTCGGCTGTAGTAGCTCCTTCTCGCTCACCACCCTTCGACAACCAAACAAGGTAGTCGGAGAAAAGGAAGAATTCGCGAAGACGCTCAACGCGATCCGCGACTTGAAATAGCGGGCCACGGCGTATAAATGTTCGCCCTGGTTCAAGGAAAGGGAACGGGAGGTTGGGTGTAGCCTTTTGTACGGCAAGAAGTTGCAATGTAGTGCTCTGCGTTTGAAGAGAGTTGTTCAGGGAATTATTGACTGGAAAGGTATTAGATAATTGTATTAAGCAGGAAGAGCCCCTTCTTACTCCTCTCGAGCATCTTGGCGACCTCTTCAAGCTCGGCGAATTCCGGATCTGTGGTTTCTGTACAATTGACCAACTCCCTGACAAGTAGCAGGTAACGAGGACATCTTTGTACGAGAGTAAGTAACCAGTCTCGAAGGCCCAGTCTTCCACATCGCGGATCCTGTTCCCGTTCTTTAAGCCAGAGAGCAAAGGCGGGCGAATAACTGGAAGAATTGGCCGAGGTAAGGTTATGCAAAGATACCATGATCGTAGGGTATGCAGTGACAAACGGAGTGTACATGGATAGAAATGGGATATGCTGGGCAAGCAATGCGGCTATATCCGGCGAGGTCTCAACGTTGTTGTGATCGCTTACAATGCTCGCCCGAGTTGGTGACGTTTTCACATATGCACTGGGAGGTTGTGCAGACTTTACATGTGGGCCGAGAACAGCGCACAGTGTCGCATAGAATGATTGGTGAAACCCGAGCATGTCGACGAAATTAGAAAATATCGAGGACATTTGTCCAGGAGAAATAAGTGGCATCCCCTCTGTCGCCGCCTGTACCAAAGGACTGAGGAAGTGCTGGGAGAAAGCGCTCACTGGTCAGAAGCGTTGAGCCATGGGGAACAGATGCCATACCTCGTTGATAAACTCAAGCCCATAGAGGTATGTCTTTTCTGTGTCGAGTAGCTCCCGGAGGACCTTTCGACGCTTGATGGCCGTACCAGGCACGGCGGTTGCCTTTGGTGGCGGCTGCAAACTGGATGGCCTCGACTTTGTCCTCCGAGGTTTGGGACTCACCATCGCCCCCGAAGATGACAGGGCATGGTGGAGATTCTCGGGGGCTCGCTGGTTCTCCGAGAGAGAATCGTAAGACTGCTGTGACGCCACTGAGACCCGGTTCGCGCTGAGGTTTGCAGTGCGAATCTGAGCAAGAGCAGTAGCTGATGGCGCAGAGGGCATGGAAATACGCCTGAAGGGGAGATGAGGGGCCCGCCTTGCAGAAGGAGATGGTGGTCCATGATGGCGAAAGTCAGAACCCGTCGGCTCTCCTCGTGAGCCGGGAAAGTCGACCGACGATGCTAGATAGAATGGTTATTCGATGGAATTAAAATCAGAAGTAAGTATGCAAACCCACCCATTCTCTCGCCCGTATTGAACTCGATCGAGTGGCCGGAGCAAAGAGGCAGCGGTCTGCTTGAGGATGATGACATTTCGTGTTTTGAATCTTATAAATCTCCGATTATTGGCTAAATTTTTTTTACTTCTTCTACTTATTCGAATCTAGTGAATTGCGCCGTCTACGTAACGTCCAGCATGTCCGTGCCCGTCGGAGGCAGAGCATGCACTCAACGCACTGCCCTGTGGTCTGCAACAATAAACAACTCCTCATCTGGTGGTTTCAGGTCTGGCGTAAGTATGCCCCCTTTGGCCAGCACCTCTTGCTCCCACTGTAGATTTCTTCGGGCTCTATCCGCCAGGCGGCTTCTCCAGTATTCTGTAAAGTAGATATCCCCTGCCTGAAGACGCTGGAGTACTGCAGCACGCCCTTTGCAATAGTCCTCCATCGAATAGTGGGCATATTCCTGTCGTATTTGAGAAGCATATAAGGCATATTGTATAGGCGACCTCTGTCATGACAAGTTGGTATCCTGTAATGTCCTAAGACAATTAAATAGGTACTTACGGCGAGGACTTCTAGGTCCAAGTCTAAGAACAGAGGGAGATCAGAGGGAGAGTTGGGAGGCACCTCATGCTTTATGGTTGCCCTGATCATCTCCGAGACTCGGTCTACTAGTTCGTGATTCTAAAGTTACTAGCTGTCAGTAGGAATGCCTATTTTGACCAAGCATCACTCACGAAATCCATATCCGCTGCACACCGTTGCCACTGGGTTATGCTTTCGAGTTCATTCTTCTCAAATGCAGCTTTAGGGTCGTATACAATGCTGAATTCACGACAGACTCAGGCTCCCATGCAAGTCTGCGGCGTCGCTCGGAAGTCTGCTTACTCGTGGAAGAGTATAGCAAAGCCCATCGCATTTTTATCGCGAATATTCTCCTGTGGTACGGTATCCAGAAGAGTCCACATGGACGTTATATGCATAATTGTGTGGTAATGGCGCTGAGGTTCCGTATAGGCGTCTTGGATGGTCGTCCACCATTTTGACATTATTTCCCTCTTGTAGTTAGTGTCCTCATGACCTATCGTATTTTCCAGAATTGTTTCAAATTTCTCGTACAGGTCCATGTCACGCGTCGACATTCAAACTCCGAAACCTCCACTTGGACCCCTGGACCTTATCCTCCGATACCCGCTTGCCCCAGACGGGCCCAGCTTTCGATACCATGCTCTGGCCAGACGATGGTAACAACGCGAAAAAGCCCCGATATAGCGCAGAAACTGGCGCCAAGCTACTCGTCCACAAGGGTAGGTTGCACACCGGTCATGTCGTCCCTCGACGCGTTTTTGCTCACCAAACTCATAGAAATGGATCTTGAGAACACCAAGAACGAATTAGTAAAAGTTTCACAGCAACTTGCGTTCGTCACACGAGATCTCGATGGGACAACCATCAAGGTCAGCCGTGTTTTCGTCCCAAAGATGGCCATAAATTAACAAACAAGCAGCTAAGAGATGAAACTTCACGATTAACGTCACTAGAACAAGTGCTTAAGCAGCGAACCGAGGTGGGTATTGTCGCACACAACACCAGTCCATCGCTGACGGCCCCCATCAGGAGCTGAATCAGGAGAAGCTATCGCGGGCTAATCTCGAATCCGAACTCAAGGTGGCATCTGCTAAATGCAAGGAGATGGAAAAGGAGCGAAGGAGTGTCCAAAAAGAGTTCGAAGACTTTGTAGCTCGGCAAGCCGCTGGCGATCAGAAAGCAAAGATTGCTGAGCTGGAACGAAAGATACGTGCCTTACAGTCGGAGAACGCCGCTCTTTCCATTCCTTCCGAGCGGCCTTCGTCACGAACGTCCTCGATCCCAGTGGCGAAAAATCGGCGGCCTCGATCTTCTTCAGAAAACAGGGCGACTCGCATCGAAGAGGATCTCAAGACTTGCCGTGCGGAACTTGCTGAGGCGAAGGACAAGGTCAAAAACGCAGAGAGCAGAATACGCCAAACCGACGAGAAGGCGATCCGATTGGAAAATGAGAAGGAAGCGGCTGCGCGCAAAGCCCAGGCCACTAGGGCGGAATTGGAAGCCGCACTACGAGACGCAAAGGATGAGATTGAAATGTTACAGCTCGAAATTCAGTCCACCTCCCGCAAAGGAACCTCAGCCACCGACATTAACGAACTCTCCAAGCGTTATGCTGGCTCTCAGGAACAACTGCAGGTCGCTCTAGCCGACAAGTCTGATTTAGAGCGACGATTGACTCGCAAGACCGCTCAGTGCGAGACATTGCAGGAAAAACTCGACGGGTGCATGTTCCCTGACTCAGACTGCGAGGCTCACCGTCAGCAGCTTGCAGAGGCGCAGAAAGAAGCTGCCCGATGGAAGCACCAGCTTGCCGCCCTCAAGAAAGAAACGAAAGTGCGTTAATTTCTCTCATTTCATGTCTTGGTCATCCTATCCTCACACTCCCCTTTTCCTTATTATACTACCGCGTGTAGAACCTAGCTGACCAACACGATTCCCTTCTTCGGATCCGTTATGAATTACAGGACCGTGATCTTCAAGTTCAGGCTCTAGAGGAAAAGTTGCGGAGAAGGGAGTCTGCAGCTGCTGCTCTCGAGGCCCAAGAGGGGCAAACACTACGCTTCTTCAACGATAGAGAAGCTGCTAAAGACAGCCTTGCCAAGTCAGAGGCTCGCCTAAGGTGATCTGTGTTCAGGGCCAAAGATGATTCCTTCTAACTTTACTATAAATGCAGATATCTCGAGTCTCAGTTGCAGTTCCGGCAACAGGAGCTCACTCATGCCCAAAGTCAAATTAAGGACCTCGAGCTGGCCCTTGGCAAGGCCCGTAATTTCAATGCACAGCAACAGGAGCTTTACAGCGAGGCCGTCAAGTCTTGCAATCTCGCTGAGACGCGGGCTGCCGAAGTCGAACAAGAATTATTGGCACTCAGGGACGAGATGGCGAACCGGTCGACATGTGAAGAGGCAGCGGAACGCAATCGCCAATGGGCCTTGGCGGTCGAGCGCGTCAGCGAACTTGAACGTGCTCTGAATCGCAAAGATGACCCGTCGACTCCGAAAACTTCTGCAATTCTCCTACCCCCGGTGGGGACATTCAACGATCAATCAGACATGGATGCCATAGCGAGCCTATTCGTGACATTGCAACGTATCAGAGAGGAAAGAGACACGCTTCGTGGGAGTGTCGAATTCCTGAGCTTCGAACTGCGGGCGAAGGAGAGCGCAATCGAGCAGAGGCTTGAGTCCCAACGTATGACTTCGCAGCTGTTATTACAATCCGCAGAGGAGGATGTGTCACAGCTCCGGCGTGATCTGTCGTTTTGCGAGGCTCGTCTACTACAATCGCAAGAGGAATCTCTACATTCGTTGGAAAGGTGCAACACGCGGTTATATCATGCCCAAACAATGGCTACCGCGACTTTGGTGGCACTCCAACACGCTAATGCGCAGCGGGAAGTCGAAGATCAGAGGTGGATCGCGGATATCGTGCAGCTGGAGTTCATGCTCGAGGAGGAGCGACAGACCTCCAGGGGTGCTCAAACCCTCAAGCAAGACCTCGAGCAGCGTGACCGCACCGTAGCCGAGGTGAATAACCTATACGCTGAGGCTACACGCACTGCGCGGGAGACAGCCCGAGAGTTACGCGAATGGCAAGCCCAGTTTAGTGAACTAGATGAAACACGAAACAAACTGGAAGGAGAGCTGGAGGAAGAGCGCACTCGCTTCCGAGACCTTGAAAGAAACTGCTCTGCCCAAACTCTCGCATATCAGCGACTAGAGGAGACTCATCAGACACTTCGGGAGGAGTTGTATGAAGCGCGGATGGAGGTCGACCAGCTTCGCAATGATCACATGACAGACCTCGCCAATGCATCTCCTGATGCGCAGAGCGTGCTTCAGGGACACATCGAAGAGCTTGAAGCCAGGATTGTCCGACGCAACGAACAAATCGGCACACAGCAGAACGACATTCGCCGATTGGACATGAACTTGTGTATTGCTGAGAATGCCGTCGAAGAGATGCGGTTGGAGCTTGGAGAATTGCGTGCGCAGAATATCAGTTTGGAAGAGGATGCTGCGACCGTTCGGCAAGAGCGAAATCGTGCGGAAAAGGAGTTAGATCTTGCTCGGGGAGAATTGGACGCGTTGCGTGTCACTATGAGCAAGCAAGACGATGTTCTTCGGCAAAACGACGAGGGTCGTGAGCAGGAGATCACTATCTTGGTCGAGGTGATTTCGACCCACAATCTCCAAGTGCGGAAAATCACCAGAGATCTCCAAAAGGCTCATGGAGAGATCTCGAAGCTTCAGCATCTTTTGGAGCAAAGATCCGTTCATCAATATTCTGCCGCTGCGGAGGGTCACCTGCTGGAAATGGAAAAGCTAAGGCAAATTGTCACTGAAATATCAGCCTTGCATGAGCAGGACACCGGCATGCTCGCAGATTACTCTCGTCAAATCGAACAACTGAAACAGTCTCTGCAGGAAGCAACCGAAAGAGGAGACGTGCTTGCACAACAACTCTGCCGCACAGGACAGTTGGCACGGGACGAGGTCGCTGCACAAATACGCACGCTTGAAGATCAAGTCGACACGCTCTCTGCGGAGGTGGAGGGACTTGAAGAACGCCTTGCGGAAGGACAGCAAAATATCCAAACGGTGTTAAAGCAAAATGGCGACTTGGAAAATCAGGTTACCGACCTCCATGAAGCTGCTTCGGCGAAATCCCGTGATCACAAGGAGAAAGTCGAGGAGCTCAACGCTAAGATAGAGACTTTGCAGGGCGAACTCGATGGTTTGCGCAATGCGAACGAGACGGAGCGCAGCAGTCTATCGCAGGAGCTCGAAGCCGTAAAGCAAGAGCTTTCGGCTGCCATAAAGCTTGTTAAAGAAAGTGAAGAGGTCAAAGCTCGCGTCCAGGCTTTACATGCCGAAGGTCAGGCTCTGGCTACAAAGCTCGCCCAAGCCACCTCGGATTTGCAAGCGCGAACTGCAGAGAACGCTGACCTTCAGCGACGTGTGGCGGAGATAGGAGAACTGAAGGCGATTGTTCAACGCCAAGATCTCGACTTACACGCCGCACAAGTGGCTCGTTCACAAGCCGAGCATGATTTAGCCGGAGTTCAAGCTGATCTAGAAAACCTCCGGAGCCTCATGGATGAGAAGAATGCTGTACTTGAACAATGCCGCCAAGAGCTCACCCAAGCTTTGAAACAGTGAGTATGAGTATGACGCAATGATAAACTCTGAATCTGACTGCAATCCAGGGCCGAAGTTCTTCCACAACTCCGCCTTCATGTCTCTACTCTCGAGACTGCGGCCGCTAAAATGAAGGAGGAGCTCCACGAAGCCCAGCAAGCTGCCTCCGCCGCAGCTAGTACAACTGTACGCGAGTCCGATGCCAATATGAGAACCATTCAGTTGGAGACAATGCTTGCGAATATTCGGGAGGAGAACGAAGAGCTGGAGCGTGTTCTGGCCCTTAAGACTAAAGAAATTGACGATTACGATGACCGCCATATCGAGTAAGCACGATTTGCATTTCCCTGTCCACGTGAGCCTAACTTTTTGTATTCCCCAGGCTATTGAAAGAGCGCAAGAAGCTCGTAGCAAAGGTTGACTCGCTGACAAGGAAGCTGCGCAACATGCAGCGACAACTCGATGCCTTGACGGGCGTGGTACACGCAGACCCGACACCTTCCGCCGAGCCGGAGTTTGTCACCAGTGCGGGCTCCCCCACGCATGCCTCAACACCGGTGGTCCGTCCCCCGCTTCGCTCACTTTCAACCCCAGAGACGCAACAAGTCAAACCAAGATCCTCTCTCGAGAATAGATCGAGTGCCTCTGCTATGTTACCAGTGACATCAACCGGCCCAAGACCGAATGCAACCTCATTGCCACCATCCAGTACGGACCATGCCAACCCAATACCTAAGCCCCTTTCGTCTAGCGCTCCCCCTGTCCCATTAACAGTAGCCACGCCATCTTCAGCTCTTAATCAAAACTCCGCCCCCGCTTCTTTGCTATTCCAGGCAGAGCATATCCCCCAGCAACGCGTAGATGGCATCCCCGTTGCACAGCAGACAAGTTTGAGTCGTAAACGGAGATTACCGGAGGACTTTGACCCCAGTCCTGAAGAACAACTGCCCGCTATGCCTGTCCTCAGTACCACTCCGCGCTTACGCAAGGCCTTGCGTGAGGGACCCGTCTCTAGAAGTGGTTTCACCCCAAGTAGGTCAAGGAAGAGTAGCGCAGTCGCTGCACCAGACAGAGAGTTGGCAAGTGCTGCCGCCGCCGCCGTTGCGAGCCTCAATCTCGCGGTAGCTTTAAAGCCTGACGCATTCTCACTGGCACCACTCCCTCTGAAACTACCCCCTGTTGAACCGATCAGGTCGGCCCTAGCACCTGACCTTAACATGGGTTTATCCAAAGCAAAGCCAGTATCTGACATCACCAACACTCCAAAGATCAACAGGCCTCCGTCTTCTTCCTCCCTTCACACTGACAGCAAAGTAAAAGGGGAGTCCACCACTTCGGTGCCCAAATCCCGTGGTGGCGGCTGGCTCAGTGGGGTGACTAGGACTGGCGCACTGTCCAGAGGGGCAGCAGGCTCACAGACAAGCTCGAGTGGGAGCTCTCGGCGTACTGCTCGTCCGTTGATCTCAAGTCCAAAACTGGGATCCGGAGTCATGCCCAAGCGGCCCTATGGCGAGTTCAAAGCGTTCTCAAGGGAGCTTTCATAACGAGTCTCAGCATGGTTTGACGCACAATCCAGTTTGCATGCATGTTTCGAATTCCCATGTTATGGCCATTCTAGCTTCGAGCCTCTATTTCATCGAATTTTGTATGTATCATTAGCAAGCATCTTCTGCTTTCGTCAATGCCTACATCATTATCTAATTTATTTTTTACCGACATTTGAGTGAAATAATTGGCAATGGTGAGTGCGCCTGAAAATGAAAGGAGCCAGAATTATTTTATACTATTATCGTTCTTCAACTTCCTTTAAAAAGTCATCGCTCGTGAGTAAGTCTGGCTCCTTTTGGTCGTGTGATTTACTGGAGAGCATCATCCACAACAACAACAAGCTCGGGGTGACTCCTGCTAAGACTGTCTACGCCCCTGTATTGATGAGAGGACGTGAATGCGGAGTGATGCGGCAGACTTTACAGAATGTTATTTGGCATGCCCACCCCACAACACCTGCACCACAGGCCTGCGGATTGACTGGCACAGTCCCGTCAATCATTATGGCGAATGACCAATGGACTCCCAAACAGATGAGGCATATATGACATAGCGTAGACTCGAAACTGCACTTTGATGTCCAGGCATGCTCTAGATGATGCTGTCCATTGCACAGACACCGAAAAAGCCAGAGGGAGCGAGTTGGTTCCTATTGATAATCCTCTGTCAGAGTATTGATGTGGATTGTACTCCATAAGACTGCCCGAGGGAGCGAAAATGCTACCCATCTTCAAGTCGAGAGATGTTTAAAAGGACCAACAAGCAAGCGAAGTAGTTTCTGTTCAATATGAGGGCTTGATTGAGATGGAATTGTCGGCGTGGTTCGTTGTGAGGAATAAAAAGGACATTTTCGCTGCAAGATCAGCACCTTCGTTGGACCTGGGTTCACTTCCTGGTTCGTCGGATTGATCCCTGGTCCTCCACCTGTGACTGGATTTGGACAGACATCCAAGTACTCGATAAGGACATCCAAGCTATAATAGAGGTCTATTTCGATATTGGTCTTCCGTGTGTCAACGACATCCCCCGGTACACATCTTCACAAACGAACTTCCGAAAGTCGGAATGCGGAAGTGCTGTCATATACAAAGAAGCGTCACTTGATATATTGTTCTATCGGCTATTTCGAGAAGGAAAACGAATGTGTGGAGAGGTACGCATCAGTTGCGATTGATGGGTGGCGATAGTGGACTATCGGGAATACACACACACCTCAATCGGTTTATATAACGTCGAGTATGCTCTATCTGTTCACATGCAGGAGCCACGCTTCTTTGGCCAGGCACAGATCCCGTTCGAATGCAGCTTTACGCCAAAGCCAAGGTCACGCACCTCCATCTTGGACACCGACCACATCATGTCTAGCCCTCCCAACTCCCATATGCCAGCTAGTAAGCCATGTCTTTCGTATCCTGACTGACAGGTCTCATACTCTGCCTGCCAGTGAAGGTTGGTGGCCGTCGCCACTCTGTGTCGAACAGGCACAAGCGTAGCGATAGGCGAGTTAACAGCCCCTTTATTCCCCATTCCCTAACGTGTGTATAGCACTTCAAAGGAAACTGCGAAGACCGCGGAGCCTGCGACACCCCCCGATTATCCACGACCCAAGGAGGAGGGCGAGCATGATGAACAGGCTCAGCACCAACAAGAAGAGAAAAAGAAGAATAAACGCGCGGATTTCCCCCACGAACATGTTGTCAAGCGAGATGGGAAATGGGTCGACGAGGCACCTCGCAAGAACCAGGCACACGGCAGTGCCGGAAGGATCACTCAGCCTGCTGGAAAGGCATTCCCTAGTTAAATGCGCAAGAAACTCGTGTGCTTCGTGTATAACTGTCATATCCACATGCTCAAACAATTGTATAGCATTACCCCTGAACATCTGCCCGCAAATAAAGTGATAAGTAAACAGAACGGCGATGAGTCAACAAAACAGAGCCAACCCCTCGAAGCAAAATTCACTACTTCCCCTCCAAACTCTGGCGTAGGCGTTCGAGGCGCTCTGCCAGTGCCACTTGCCTTTCTTCCCTCCAAGATTTCCGTTCCAGCTCCTCCTTAATTCGTGCATTTTGTTCTGCGATCCTCTGATCACGCCTCGCGTGTCTTTGTAGCTTCTCGGGTAAGAATTTCTGCTCCCATAGTTGCTTGTGCGTCTTGTTCCCAAATGGAGCAGGGACGACTGCGAATTGCGGTAGATCTTTCCTCGGGTTTAGTTTTCTCTCCTCCTTTCCAACCTCTATTCTGCTCTGGCGCGAATATGGTCAGTAGAGCTCCAAGCCCAATCTCCGAATAAAAGGAAAAGGCACGCACTCATCCTCAATAATTTTAACCACAGCCTCCCAGACCTTCTCTATCCCTTCACCTCCAGGTTGCCAATACTCAAGTTCTTCCTGAGGAAGCCGTGCGAGAACAAATTGCTCCAGTATTCCCCGGGGAGGGGCACCAATGCCTATTCGTATTCGATAAAAGTCCTGTGTACCGAGAGCAGCAATGACCGAACGGACGCCATTATGACCCCGAGCTGAGCCGCCAAACCGCGGGGATATCTTTAGAGGAGCCTGGTCAATCGAGTCGTGTATAATGATGATCCTTCTGTTTCTTGGGTGGAAAGTTTGTGTGTGACGAAGCAACTTTTCGTAGGTCTGCTTGACCGACGGTCCGGATATATTC
>Ga0335075_10008255_pt1 | contig 15984 bp, 20 predicted proteins | sample Lox_Sample_24_FD_206723 | JGI IMG/M metagenome (GOLD analysis project Ga0335075, IMG submission 206723) | Soil microbial communities from Loxahatchee National Wildlife Refuge, Florida, United States - Lox_Sample_2.4 | ecosystem: Environmental > Terrestrial > Soil > Wetlands | place: USA... | reverse complement strand
CTGGCCGCCGCCGACGGCAACGGCTGCACCTACCTATGGAAGATGGGCGGGTCCGCGACCTGACCTTTCCGCCGGCCAAGACCGCCACCAGCGGCGGGCACAATACCTGCTTAGAGTGTCGTAGACTGTTGCGGCACCAGCGCTCGTAGCTCAACGGATAGAGCATCTGACTACGGATCAGAAGGTTGGGGGTTCGAGTCCCTCCGAGCGCGCTCGATATCCGCAGGTCAGGGGCCACATTCTCGGGCGTGAGAGGTGGCCTTCTCGCTTGCTGGGGGCCATGTCTCTCACAATCTCTCACGCGAGCTAGGCGATCTTGTGAATCTTGGCCAGCGCCTGACGGCCTTGCTTCAGGTCGTCGTCGCTCGCGTGGACGTAGGTCCTCATCGTGAATGCGGCGTCATAGTGGCCTGCCCACTTGCTGACGATGGAGATCGGGACGCCGGCCTTCTCCATCAGGCTTAGGGTCGTGTGCCGCGAGTCGTGCAGCCTGATCTTGGGCAGGCCAGCGCGTCCAAGTAGGCGCGTGAACTCGTCGGAGTACGCCTCCGGGTGAAGCGGGATGCCGAGTTGGTCGGTGACGACGTACTCGTCTCCGGCCGTGTCCCAGCCAAGATCTTCCAGGCCCGCGCGGTAGAAATGCCCTGCGGTCTCGCTCTCCCTGGCCTGGCGCTTGCGCAGGTCGGTCAGAGCTGACACAAGCTCGTCATCGAGCGGTAGGGTGCGCTTGCCGTTGCGGCTTTTCGGCGGCTCGATGCGGACCTTGTAGTCCACGAGTACCCGCGCCTGGCTGACGGTCAGGGTCTTGGCCCGGAGGTCGATATCTGACCAGCGCAGGCCGAGGGCTTCCCCGCGGCGCAGGCCGTACAGGCTCAGCCGCCAGGCCGCGTGGAGCCTGTCTTTGGTGGCCACGCGCAGGAACTTGCGGACTTCGGTCCTGGACCAGATCGCTCGCTCCTCTGGCGTGTACTCGGGAGGCGTGACGAGCTTGACGACGTTGCGGACGAGTCGGCCTTCGTCCACCGCCATCTCGAACGCGGCCTTGAGCCTGCCGAGCGTGAGCCGTACCGATCGGGGGCCTAGGCCGGTACCGACCTGGCCGCCGCGCTTGCGGCCGGACGTGAGCATCCAGTCCACCAGGTTCTCGATGTCCGCTTTGCTGACGGACTGGAGGGCACGGGCACCGAGCCGTTCGCGGACGGGCCGGAAGGCGTCTCGGTAGGAGACCTTCGTCGATTCGCGTCGGCCACGCGTGGCGCCGACGAGGTATTCGTCCAGGTACTCGCTCACCGTGATCTCGGATGGCTTGACATACGTTCCCTGGTCCGTCTCGTGGCGGATGCGGGACAGTTCGGCTCGCGCCTCCTTGAGCTTGTCGAAGGTGCGGGTGATCTGCTGGCGCTTGCCGTTCTCGTCGTGGCCGATGTCCACGACGAGCCGGTATCTGACCGTCGCGTCCTTCAGCTCGATCTTGCGGATGGGTTCCTTCACGGGGCTGTTCTCCCTTCGCTCGGTTGTCGATGCCTTGCTTATGCATCGTTTTCCGATGCAGACTAGTCTGCGTGAGTATGCATCGGAAGTCAAGGCAGTCTGGCGACGAGCTATTCGAAGTGCTGGGACGACGATGGGCGCTCAGGTTGATCTGGGAGATGAGCGACGACGCTCTTACATATCGTGAGCTGGCGTCGAGGGTGCCGGAGATGTCTACCAGCGTGCTTACCGACCGCTTGCGCGAGCTTCGATCGGCACGCCTGGTCGAGCACGCGAATGGGTACCGGCTGACCCCTGTCGGACGGGAACTGCGGACCCAACTGGGCGGCATGCGGGACTGGGCCGAGCGCGTTGGGTTCGCGGTGGACTCGTGATCGGCCGTTGGGGTCATGCTGCGGGTGGCTGCTCGCCGAGTTCGATGCCGAGGACCCGGAGAAGATCAGCGGTCGGGACGCGGTACGAGCTGCCGATCCGCAGGACACGGCAAGGGAATTCGCCGCGCCTGGCCAGCTCATACGCGGTCGACCGGCCCAGGCCGAGAGCTCGGGCGGCCGTGGTGATGTCGAGGATGACCGGGAGCGCGAGCAGTTCGGCCCGTGTGAGGCCGTCGTTCGGGCGGCTAGTGCCGTCAGATGTCGTGGTGACCACTCCCTTTCAGGTTGGACTTGATTCCGTTGGACTCCTCTCTGACCGTTACTCGGAGTAGCTGTCTACCTGTTCGTCTACGGACGCGTTTCCCTGCCATTACGTGCAGATGCGCGCGTAGACGGTAGACGTAGACAATCACGAATCGTCACCAATCACGGCCCGCCAGCGTCCGCGGCTGACCTGGATAACCTGGCCTGTGTCAGCGAGTTCGCGCAGCCGTAGGTAGATCCACGGGCGGCTCATGCCGGTCGCCTCCATCAGGTCGGGCACGGTGATCCCGTCTTCCGGCGCGAGCGAGAGAGATACCCACAGGAGCGCCTCCGGAGTGTCCTCGCCGCTCGCGGTGCGGGCGGCGGGCAGGTCCGCGTAGCGCTGGGCCTCGATCGCTTCGCGCGATACGTCATCGAGCGGTGGCCGGAGGTCGGCGTACCAGTTGACCGTTTCGACGACGGCCTGGTCGGTGACGAGGTAGGCGCGGGCTCGTCTCGGCGTGTCGTGCTCGGCTGCCGAGACCAGGAACTTGCCGGGCGCGTTGAGCGTGTGAGCATTCCAGCCTGCCGTTAGCATGCCCTGGCCGAGGATGAGGTCGACGTCCTTGCGCTCGCGGACGCGGAAGCAGATCCGTATGTCCATCTGAGAGCGCACCGCGCCCTGGCCCATGGCCTTCTGAGTCGGCCGCTGGGTCGCGGCGATGAGGTTCACGGCGACGGCACGTCCGCGCCGAGCTATAGAGTCGGCGTGCTTAACTGCGTCGGGTGCTTCGTCGGCGAGTTCGGCATATTCATCAATCACGATGAGCAGCGCGGGCATGTCCGGGCTTGGCTCCCACACTCGTTGTCCGCGCGCGGTGAGCAGCGCGGCGCGGGCCTCGAGGATGGCGACGGCGTCGGCCAGGAGGGCGCGGGCCTCCTCGGGCGTGGTGGCCAGCCGGTCGAGGCAGGACCCCCAGGGTGCGAGTTCCATGCCCTTCTTCAGGTCGATGCCCCAGATGACTACGTCATCGCAGGCCACCAGGTTGCCCATGAGCACGTTGAGCCAGCCGCTCTTGCCTGCCCCGGTAGCTCCGCCGGCCAACCCGTGCCGACGAAGGAACAGCACGCGGCACGGCGTAGCGTCCTCAAACGGGCCGAAGTCGATGGGCTCGGTTATCGACGTGACAGACGGCCCAGGCCAGAGGATGGCGTCGGCGTGCGGATCGGAGTCGAGCACCCGCAGTTCGAAGCGGTTAGCCAGGTCGTCGGGGGTCGGATGGACGCGGACGGCGCCCCGGAAGGTACCAAGGCCAGATTCGATGGCCGGTATCTTCGCGATCACATCGCGGATGGTCTGGCCGCGGGCCAGGCGGAAACGTGCCCGCCAGCCCCACACGTCTACCGTGGCGGACATGACCTGCGATCCGGCCAGGCCGATGGCCGTCGCGATCTCCGGCCACGATTCGAGCTTGCGGTCCACGCGGACCCTGGCGCGGCGCCGGTGACTCACCCACCACGGGAGAGCGCAGAGCAGGGTAAGAGCAGCCGCAAGGACCGGCATGGGCGGCGCGGTCGGGCCGAGGGCAGTCGCGGCGGTCAGCCATCCGCCAGTTATCACGGTCACGGCGCTGGCGTAGATCCGCTCGGCAGGCCGGTCCAGGACCGACCATGCTTTCCGCAGCCAGGCAGGCGCAGGGATGGCTTGTATTACCGTGCTTGCCACCGTGCCGAGGGCCAGCCACGGCCATGATCCGGGGCGGGAGCGGTGCAGCATCAGCGCCACGGCCACGATTGCGACGGTGAATGCGATGGGTGCAAGTTCGGAGCGGTACCGCCACAGCGCGCGGCCGATGGCTACTGCGACGGTCTCAGGTAGCTGGTCACCATGGCTGAACACCATCATCGGCTGGAAGCCGTCACGGCGGAGCCTGCGGGCTTGCCGGCGGAGCTGGTGACGAGAGGTCATGGCCGCTCCCGATGCCGGGGCGGGAGCTGGCCCTGCGCGTCGAGTTCGTCGCGCAGGTAGTACATGGGATCAGGCTCGCCGTCCGCATCAGCGCCGAGCGTGGCCCGCGCGGCTGCGACGAGGTTGTGAAGGTCAGTGAGCGTCTGAGCCAGCCGGGCACGGAGTCGGCCGATCTCGGCACACAGGAGCGGAATCGTGTCCAGCGCCCTGGCCAGGATGCCCATTGCCGAAGCGGCGCTGTCATGGCGGCTGGCTACCTCCTGAAGATCAGCGTCCGGGTAGTGCTTGGGTTCGGTCGTGATGATCACCTCCTCTGGTCGCGGGCGTCAGCCCTGGCCCGTGAGGGCGCGGATGATGGCGGTCAAGGTGGTGCGGATCTCGGGCGCGAGCGTGCTGGTGGCCAGGTAGAAGCCGAACAGCACGCAGATCACGCCGTGCCAGACCTTGAGCCCGGCGTACTTGTTCAGCACCCAGACCGCGATGCCGAGCACCAGGACGAGCGAGAGTGATATGGCCACGGGCGCTCACCTCCCTTCCGCGCGGTGCCCGGCATGGCATGGGTCTGATTGGTTATCGGCAGGCCCGGTGTCTGGCCTGCGGATGTGCACTCCGATCAGGCGGCGCGCTATGGCGCTGATCAGGCTCGGCGCCTGGCTGCCCAGCTCGGTGCGCGCCTCGTGCCTGATGCCAGTCACCACAGTGGCCAGCAGGATCAGAACGAGTCCACCCACGGCGAAGACGATGACGATCAGGGTGAGAAGCATCAGCTCTCAACTCCCTTTCTGGGAGTCCGGAGCAGTAGTGCCATCGCGCTGGCGAGTATCCGGGTACCTTCGTTCGCCTGGCGCGCGGCCAGTCGGCGAGCGGTGCGGCGGCTCGTCCGCGTGGTCTTGCGGCGCCAGGCCATGCGGGCGTGGCACTTGCGGCACAGCCGGTCGAGTTGCTCGGTGACCGCACCGCACGGGCACGGGCGGCGCCGATCGTCGGCGAGTGCGGCGATGAGACGGGGATGATCCATGGAAACTCCTTCACTCGGGCGATTCCTCCGCCTTCGTGGCGGTGAATCTGCGGTAGTGAATGGCAGAATGCACCGGAGTGTTAGGACGCGGTTACTACGCGATGGGACTACGACTAGACGCGTTAGGACGTCCCCGCTAAGGTGAAGCCGTCCCTTTACGTCCTGCGGGCTTGGGTGGAATGCCGAACGAGAGGCTGCGAGCGCTCTTGCTGGAGCGGCGGGTCACTCCCGCCAAGCTCGCCGAAGCCGTGGAGGTAGACCCCAAGACCATCGAGCGCTGGATCGTCGGCGGCCGCGTTCCGTACCGACGTCATCGCTTCAACGTCGCTGCATTTTTCGGCGTCGATGAGTCGTACATCTGGCCTGATGCACTTGATCGTGACGAGATCGTGGCGGCTTCCGAGAGCGAGATCATCGCCGTCTATCCGCACCGTTGGGCTATGCCCAGGGACGCGTGGGGACATCTCTTCGGGCAAGCCGTGGATGAGATCGGCATTCTCATGTACGCAGGCATCTTCATGGCCGAGGACGCCGGCCTTAAGCGTCTGCTCGCCGATAAGGCTAAGTCAGGCGTCCGCGTGCGCATCCTGCTCGGAGATCCCGACAGCCCTTATGTGGCCGAACGCGGCCAGGCCGAGGGCATCGATGACGCGATCGTGGCCAAGGTACGTAGCGCGATCGTGCTGTTCAAGCCACTTCTAGCCAGCGAGAACGTCGAGATTCGGCTGCATGGCACGATCTTGTACAACTCGATCTACCGTGCCGACGAGCAACTCTTGGTCAACACCCATATCTACGGCATGGCGGCCAACAATGCGCCGGTCTTTCACCTGCGCAAGATACCGGGCGGGGACATGGCCAGCAGCTATCTCGAAAGCTTCGAACGCGTCTGGGACGGCGCGACGCCATGCGAGAAGGCGTGACGATGAGCCGCAGGATCGACTATCACGACGATCCCGACGCGCCGAAGCCCAACAGCATGGTGCCCTCCGTAAACGTCGTGGTGGTCAACAACGCAGGCGAGATCTTGCTCATCCGCCGCTCGGACAACGACAATTGGGCGCTCCCAGGCGGCGCGATTGACCTTGGCGAGTCGGTAGCTCAGGCCGCGACCCGCGAGACCAAGGAAGAGACCGGTATCGACTGCGAGATTACCGGGCTCGTCGGCATCTACTCCGACCCGAAGCACATCATCCTTTACACCAGCAACGGCGAAGCCCGGCAGGAGTTCTCCATAGTCCTAACCGCTCGTCCCATCGGGGGACGGCTCACGCCGAGCGCCGAATCCACCGAGGTCCGCTGGATTGCGTCGGCTGAGATCCAGCACTACCACATGGATGGCTCAATGCGAGTTCGGATTGGGCACTACCTGGACCGGAGAGACTCGCCCGTAATCAGGTAGCCATCGAGACCAAGCGACAGCCGGTGCGTTCTACGCTCGCAACAAGACACGGCTCGGCGTTGTGTGTGAACTGCGTAACGATGCTGTCCGGGCCGTACCGTTCCCTTATCTCTGCTAGTCGGCCATGCACGGAGACCGCGTTTCCACTCGGATCTGTCGTCATGTCGCAGTAGGCGAGGGCGTCGTTGAGGACCATGCTGGCAGCGGGGAACTCGCGGCGCAGGTCGCGGGATAGGCCGCGTTCCTCGGCTTCGATGACGGCGCAGGAGTGATGCGCGACCAGGCTGCACAGGATCGGGTTGGCGAAGTGCACGTTGCGTAGATAGCGGGCGCCGTCGAGCGGATGAAAACCTGTCTCGACCAGCTCAGGCGCATAGCCGATGTCATGCAGCCATGCGGCGGCTTCGAGCTGATCGGCATCCTCGCCGAGGATCGGTGCAAGGCCGCGGGCTCGCGCGGCTACCCCCTGAACATGCGCCCAGCGGCGAGGGAGGGGGACTTCGAGGTGCTTACGTGCGAGTTCCTCGGCCCATTCGGCTTGCTTCATGCGATCACGGTAATGGCCAGCGTGAGGGACGTTCACGGACGCGGCGTGCCGTCTTAGGACGTCCCGGCGTAACTGGTTTGGGTAGCGCCGTCCCTGAACGGGTGCTTGTTGATGTGTCGGGGAACGTCACAGGTAACCTCCGCGAGCCCAGCGCCAGAACAGGCCTGGCCAGTCGAGCCAGGCGGCACGGCTAAGCCGATTGCGTAGCGCCTGGCAGCGGCTACGCGGGCAGGCCAGCAGTTCACCTGTGCCGGTCGGTCGGTGAGTGCGCAACGAATGAGTAATCGCAACAACGCTTGGTCATGATGCTTCCGGCTCGACAGCCTTCCCAGACAGCCAGGTACCCGAACGCCGGTCGAGTTCGGTCGCGACCGCACTCAGCTGCGCCAGGATCGGCCCGCGCATGGCAGAATCGGGTCGGGCCAGGGCCAAGCTGGCAGCCAGCTCACGGCGGGCAACTTCCAGCTCATGACTAGTCAGCGCGGTCACGTCGTGATCACGCACCCGCCAGCCTCCCTACGTTGCGCCGGAGGGCGTCGCGCATTTCTCCCGGATCGCTGGTGATGACGGCGTAGGTACCTTCATGAGCTGCGCCATCACGGCAGACGGCAACCAGCGAGACACCGCTGTACGTCCGCTGCGTGCCGAAGTCGTAGGCGGGAAACTCGGCGGCAAGCCGCGGAAGCAGGCTGCCGAGCCCTGGCGCAAGCTCACGGCTGAATGCATCAAGGACGCGAGCCGACCATCCGGCGGTCATGGCGCCTCATCCCCTCCTGGTGGCGGCACCTGGCGACATTCAGCTCTGCGGTGCCTGACTTCGGTTATGCGATCAGCCTGCCGTGGAGAGCGGAACTTCTGAACAACGCCTAGGGACTTCTAGGGACGTCTTCTGATAGCGTCGGGGTGTCCCGCATTACGGGAGGCACGGAGATTGAACGAGCCGCTCAGGCGAGCGCTGCTACGAGCGCGGTTGCGTGAAGATGACGTAGCCGCACGCCTAGGGGTCGATCCCAAGACGGTCCGACGCTGGTTGAACGGGCGCGTCCCCTATGGGAACAACCGGGCGGCACTAGCCGATCTTGTCGGCGCGGAAGAAACCGAGCTATGGCCTGACGCCGGAGGACCGCTCACGGCGCGGACGCGACCGGAAGAACTCGGAGCCGTCTATCCACATCGGTGGTTGGTTCCCCGCGAGGTATGGACGCGGTTCTTCGAATCCGCCAATCATGAGATTGGCATCCTCGCCTACAGCGCCTTGTTCCTCGCAGAAGATGCAGGCATCGCCGGCCTGCTCGCTGAGAAGGGCCGCGCTGGCGTCAGGGTCAGGATCGCGCTAGGAGACCCCGATAGCGCACAGGTCATCCAGCGGGGCCAGGACGAAGGCATCGGCGATGCCATGCCAGCCAAGATCCGCAACGCGCTTACGCTCTACCGTTCAGTGCTCCCGGCCGAGAATGTCGAGATCCGTCTGCACCAGAGCGTCCTGTACAACTCAATTTATCGAGCTGACGGTCAACTCTTTGTCAACCAGCATGCGTACGGCATCCCCGCTGCTCATTCTCCCGTGTTCTGCTTCCACGAATCCGCGAACGGCGACATGGCCGCCGCTTACGTCTTGAGTTTCGACCGGATCTGGGCTTCGGCCGAGCAAGTGAAGGCTTCGTAGCTGGCTACAGCGTATTCCGCTTCGATACCGGCCATGTCATTTCACGAAATTAATGCGCAACCAGCTACAATGTCGTCTACTTCCTGCTCTGTGGTACTGTCCGGGTCGACTTGTAGCCAACCGCGTGTGCCAAGATTGACGACAGCGCGGAGGATGTCGCCGCGTTCGAGCTTTGGACTACGTCGCCGCTTCCAGTCTTCGACGTAATCGACGACCTCAGCAATAGTGGGCTTGCGGTTAAGCTGATTACGCAAGTCCTGTGCTGCAAAGTGAACGGTCGCGGCAATCTCGGCACCGGTTGTATCGAACCGAGCTGCCAGATCAACGAGCCGGTCAATCAGGTCGCTCCATTGTGCGAGCTGGTCACCGTAGCTTACACGTGCATCGTCCAATGCTGGACTGGTACGCATCTCTATCATTCGGCCACGCTGACGCTCCGTGAGAATGCCATTATTCTGGAGACGTCCGACAGCAGCCTTTAGATCAGGTGCGAACGGGCCATAGCTAGCACGTTGGAACTCTAGCCCGGTAGGTAGTCCGGCTACTGTTGCGAAATAGACGATCTTTTGGAGCATCACGCGGCCGACCGGCCAATGGTAACGCAATGATTCCAATCGCCGGACGGTCTCGGCAATTGCAACGAGCCATGGTTCCAGCCGCCACTGCTCGTCGCCGTCCTGAGGATCGATCTGGTCGAGCAGATCGAGTTGAATCTCGCCTAGGAGAGTGCTCCCGTGAGGGGCGTATAGTTCTACGGGTATGTCTAGGCGTTTGAGATGCCGAAGTAGGATAGGCCCGACTACTCGCCATTCAAGCTGGCCGTTGCCACAACCTAGGGGCGGCACCGCCAGCGACTTGATCTGCCACTCCTTATAGTGGTGTTCGAGATAATCCAAACCGGCTTCGATGTCGTTGAGGCGGCTGACTGAGCGCCAGTGCTGCTTAGTCGGGAAGTTCACGATTACGTGGTCGTCGGCGCGATACACGTACGGTTCGCCTAGCCGGACCTCTCCTCGGTCACAGCGCTTCACGTAATCGCGGTACATATCGGGATATCGTTTCTTGAAGGCTAGTGCTACGCCCTTGCCCATGATGCCAACAGTATTCACCGTGTTAACCAAGGCGTGCATGTTCGACTTCAGCAGGTCACCTTCGAGTATCCGTACATTACTCATTTGAAGAAGATCTCCCATTGAATATCAACAGCAGGCAAGTCCTTGAACCTTCGGCACGCTCTACGCTTCTCCTGCGTATCGACGTAGCAACCTTCGATGTACCTTGATGGTACCAGATTCGGCACTAGTACTTCAGCATTTCTGGCACGTTTTTTCTCTACGTATGTCCAGTAGTCCGCATCGGTCCAGTACCTTGCAAAGACTAGCTGCGAGTCAAGATTGCTGAGCCCTTCAGGTGACGGATAAAACCGTGTATTGCGAGTCGCGGCGTTACCGTCGGCAAGTACTGTGTCGGGGATATCGAGGACATCAGGCGAAACCCGGATCACAACCAAGTCGGTTTGATCCTGCAAGCAGTACATCATCGGGTTGCGTGCGTCGAAATAGAGATTAGCGTAGCTGTGCAGACTGAGCCCGCCCGGCACAGACTTACCGCGACGGATGCCTTGCACCGATTCAGATGCAACCGACCGATGCTGCAGTCGTGCGGCTCGATTGTGGCTCAAGATCCCGCGCATCAGGATCGACGCCAGATTGTCAATCGAGGTGATGAAATGAAGCTCCTCGACCTCATCTCGATCCATGAGACTCCTGCCGCGCGGCTTCGCAGCCACATGCATATCAGGTGGAACGGATGAGAAGTAATGTTACGCGAACCCGCGCAAATGGCCGCGCGAGTCGGCGGCCGACAACCCATAGCCCGTCGCTACCTCCTACGATCAATCACATGTTCGAATCGTGTTCGAATGATACCAGATGCCGGCTGTACGATCGATAACCGACACGAGCCTGGCAGCCAAGTCGGTACGGTAAGCCTAGTGACGGCGGGACCAGGCCGCTACGCTGGGCCACGGGGATGAACCATCCACACCGGGCCTCGGGCTGCGCCGGACGACGGCGCGTGACCCGGTTCTCCGGCCTGCACCACGACTCGAACTGCGAGACCTCACGGAACGATTCGACATACGGCTCTAGCCAGAGCTCCCGCCCGGGCGTTGCCGAATTATGTCTGTTGTTAGATCAAGGCAGCGCCGCGGGTGGCGCCCGCTGGCCCGGAGTCAGCGCACGGCCACGCAGCGCAGGGGCCTGGGTGCCCAGACGGGCTCATTCATTGAGCGGGCTGGTACACACGACCGTGTTCCCTGTTTCAGATCGTCCGCCCGCAGGCACCGTTTCAATTGGCGCTTCTTCGGGCAGTCGCACACGATTGGCGATACGCCTCCACTAGACTTGCCAGTCGGCTAATCTAGCTCTCATGCCTGCCAACGTCGCAAGTCGCCTCCAAACAGCAACGCCCTATTTGCTCGAGTTGATAACCGCTGTGCAAAGGGGCGAAATCAAGGTCCCTCAGTTCCAGAGGCCTTTCGTCTGGCGGGTCGAGCAAGCGATCAACCTTCTTGACAGTATTGCAAACAACTATCCAATGGGAAGTCTTCTCCTCTGGAGGACTAATGACAAGCTTGCTGTCGAGCGAAACATCGGAGATTTCCGTCTTCCTGAGACAGATGATCTCACGCCAACAGACTATGTTCTCGACGGCCAGCAGCGCCTTACGGTAATTTATGCTGCCCTCGGTGCTGAGCCCGAAGCGACAGGATTTGAAGCTACATACGATCTGCTTAAGCAAGAGTTTATTACATCGGAAGTTACACAGCACGCTATGCATCAATTCCCGATGCGGTGGCTGTACCGTACTACCCAGTTGCTGAACTTCCGCACCGCACTTCAGTCGCATCCTCGCGCGGCCGAGCTGCAAGTCCGACTCGATGAAATTGTGCACGTATTTACTTCATACCAGGTACCCGTCGTGACCCTAAAAGACCTCACAGTGGAGGAAGTCTGCCCCATCTTCGAACGAATTAATAGCTCGGCAACTCAACTCTCCATATTTGATCTAATGGTGGCAGCCACCTGGTCGCGCCACTTCGACCTGAATGACAAGGCAGAAGATATTGGCCTAGCCCTTGAGCCAAAGAGCTACGGCGATATTCGCGGAACAACAGTATTGAAATGCCTCTCTGCTATCCAGCACACGTCAATAAACAAAGAGCGAGTTATGAACCTCCGGAAGCTGGAACCGGAGGAGATGGACGCGCTAGTAAGTGACACGAAGGCAGCCTTGCTTCGCGCCGTGGACCTGCTCACCACGGACTTTCGCGTTCACTCACTGGACTTCCTCCCGTATGAAGCTCATCTAATAATCTTGACATTCATACTGGCAAATAATCAGAGACTCGAAGTCCCCCATGTCCGCAGGGTCAGGCAGTGGTTCTGGCGAACTTCCTTCTCCGAGCGCTACCGCGGTGCCTCGGAAGCCTTCATCTCACGGGACCTTGAGGGGATACAAAATTTCGTCCTTAGGGGCGGCGACGCTGATGCATACGGAGGCATCCCCAGCCGGCGACTCATCCAATCGACAATATTTCGCAAGAATAATTCACGTTCGAGAGCCTTCGTGCTGACGCTAGCCAAACAATCGCCGCGCAATCTGACAAATGGCTCAAACATCGATACCGCCGAAGCATTGTCGATCTTCAATAAGCGGCAATTCCACCACATCTTTCCGGAGGCTTACCTCAAAAGGTACTTCCCAGATGAAGAGCGTAACCTTCTCATGAATATTTGTATGCTCGCCGCAGCAGAGAACAACTTTATTAGCGATTCAAACCCTCATGAATATCTGCCAAAAGTGATTCAGAATCTCGGGCCAGAAGCTGATGCGGTATTTCGTTCGAACATACTACCGTCGCCAAGTGAATTTCAATACTCGACGGCCAACCTTGCAACTTTCGTAGAGGCACGGACCCCCCTGGTGGAAGAAATAGTGACTGAGCTATGCAATGGCGGCCCTCATGCGCCCGTCGCCATCGGCACTATTCAAACCTGACCTGTAACGCTGATCCTCTCCCGTTAAGCGATTGCAAGGTCCCGGCAACCGCTCCAACGCCAGGTATAACGCTTGCGAGGCTTAGGGAACGGCTAAAAGATCTTCAATTATCGAGGTTACAGATGCGTCAGGTCGAGCCCGGTCTTGGCGAGGAAGCCGTCGATGAGGCCGGGCCGGTACTGCATACGTTTGAGCCGGGTCTTGATCAGCACGAGCAGCTGGTCGAGGCCCTGCTTGGTGAGGTTGGCCAGCGACCTCTTCATGCTCGACCAGATGCCCTCCACCGGATTCAGCTCCGGCGCGTACGCCGGGAGCTGGAAGACCGTCAGCCACGGGCGGGCGGCGATCAGCTGCCGCATCGCGCGGCTGGGAAGGTTGTCCCAGACCAGGACGATGGGCCCGTGGAGCTGCTGATGGGCGCCGTCCAGCAGGCGGGCGTAATCGGCTTCGGTGAAGCCCTTGCGGCGGTGCTTGCCGGGCCCGCGGTCCAGGTGGGTGCGGTAGATCAGCCGTGCCTTCCCGGCGGTGCCGGGCCTGGTGGCGATCAGCGCGGCTATCGAGACGCGCTTGCTTCCCTGGGCGGTCACCTTCACCACCGGGGTGCGGCCGCGGCGCCCCCAGGTACGGCCCTTCGGCGGCCTCAGGCCCTGGCCGGACTCGTCCTCGAAGCAGAGCCAGGCGCCCAGGTCCGCCGCCGTCCTTTTATGACAGGCCAGGCCTCCTTTACCCAGGCGGCGATGGCCGCCTCGTCCCGCTCGGAGGCCCGGCGGGCCGGGACCTGCACGTTCCAGCCGATCCGGTGCAGCAGCACATCCAGCCCGGCCAGCGTGTAGTCCACCCCGAACCGCCCGCGGACCAGCTCCCCGATCCAGCGTCCAGCACTGATCGGCCCAGCCCCAGGTGGCCGGCCCGGCGTCCAGTACCGCCTCTAGCTCGCGCAGCTGGGCCAGGGTCAGCTTGCACCGGGCCTCGCCGGCGCGCTTGGAGGCCAGCGCCTGCTTCCCGCCGGCTGCCAGCGTCCGCCGCCACCGGTTCGCCGACATCCGCGACACCCGGAAGCGCTTGGCGATCTCCCGGTCGCTGGCGCCTTCTTCGATCAGCTCCGCCGCGGCCAGCCGCACCCGCTCGCGGCGGGCCCGTTCTGCGGCGGTCAGCCCGCCGCCGTCGGGGTACCTCATGGCTCTGGCATAGCGCACGGCGCGCCACATCACCAGAGCTCGTAACTGTCCCGTGCTCAGGTGATCTGAGGTGTGGCCTGCCTGCTGGCCGGAACCTTGCCGCGTGCATCCGCGGCTTGGAAGCTGGCTTATCGGCGCGGCAGCGATCTCGGGGCGCCCGAACCACGGGGCACGCTGTCTGCTTCAGTAGTAGCTGACAGCGCTCCCCATAGGAGAACCGAAATGGGAAAGATCATCGTCAGCGAGAACGTCACGCTCGACGGAGTCGTCCAGGACCCGGCCGGTGTCGAGGGCTTCCGGCACGGCGGCTGGGTCGGCCGTATCGGCGACCGGGGCCGCGAGCAGGCGGCCAGGGTTGCGCTGGAGGAGGCGCTGAGCACCGAGGCCATGCTGCTGGGCCGGCGCAGCTATGAGTTCCTCGCCGCGCGGTGGCCATCCCGGACGGGGGAGTTTGCGGACAGGATGAACAGCAAGCCCAAGTACGTGGTGTCCTCAACCCTGCACGATCCGGCGTGGAACAACACGACGGTGCTCAAGGGCGACGCGGTGAGCGAGATCTCGGCGCTGAAGCAGCAGCTAGCCGGGGACATCGTCGTCGCCGCCAGCTTCCAGCTCGTGCACGTGCTGCTCGAACATGACCTCGTCGACGAGCTGCGGCTGATGATCTACCCGGTCGTGCTCGGGGCCGGCGAGCGGCTGTTCGGCGAGACCAGCAGCACCAAGTTCATGCGCCTGGCCGGCAACAAGACCGTCGATGACCTGGCGTTCCTCACCTACGAGCCGGTCCGGGACGCGTAGCTGCTGCTGTGTGACGTCGGTGCTCGCGCACTGGCGCGCACGAAGACGATACAAACGAAGAAGGAGAGGAGGTCATGGTGATGCCGTGCCGTCGCATCGCGGTCTTCCTCGAGGTGACCCCGGAGCAGGCCGTCGCCTCCGCGCTGGACTGGCCCGGCTGGTGCCGCGCCGCCCGAGACGAGGGTGCCGCGCTGGCGGCGCTGGCCGGCTACGCCGGGCGGTACGCGCCGGTGGCCGGGCAGGCCGGGGTCAGCTTCCCGGGCACGGTGGCCTTCGATGTCGTCGAGCGGGTGCCCGACGGTCCCGCGTCCGCGTTCGCCGCACCAGAATGCCGCCGCCCGTTCCCGCAGGTGACCGCCGGGGCCGAGCGGGCCACGGTGACCCCGGCCGCGGCCCGGCGGCTGGCCGGCCTGGTCACCGCGGCCTGGGCGGTCTTCGACCAGATCGCCGCCGCCTCCCCGGCCCAGCTACGCAAGGGCCCGCGAGGCGGCGGCCGGGACCGGGACCAGATCACCGGCCACGTGATCGGCGCTCAGACGGCCTACGCGCGCAAGCTCGGAGTCAAGCGCAAGCAGTCGGCCACCGGCGACATTCCCGCGATTGCGGAGCTGCGCACGGCGATCGCCGCCGTGCTGGGCGCCCCTTCGGACGGCTCACCACTGGTGGCCGGCGGCTGGACCACGCGCTACGCGGCCCGCCGGATCGCCTGGCACATCCTCGAACATGCCTGGGAGATGCAAGACCGGGCCGAGAGCCAGGCGGTCCCGTCGGCGCCGATCACCCCTGCCTCATAAAGAACACATCTAGCCGGGCGCCATACCGCACGCCGATTCCGGCCATGGCCCGGCCGATCACAAGGTGCCTCAACTTACGGCCAGCTGTCCGCTCGATACCTCAGACAGGACGACATGCCTCAGCTTCTCTGGCACAGGACCGTAACCTCCGCAGTTGAAGATCTTTAATGGCACTGGAATATCCAGACGATCCCGAGCTAACTTACTACTGCATCTTCTTTAGCCTCCGCCACAGCCGCATCACTGTTCGTGGCCCGCCTGGCCAAGGGCGCACCGTCGCCGCGCCGCGCCTGACGGCCAGGACATGTTCGCGCGAGCCAGGCCTTGAGTATGTAGCTCATATCGAGCGAGGAGTAATTGTCAATACCTGTGGATCAAGATCTTTTAGGCGGCTTCCGGCTGGGCTGTCTCGGCGGCCTGGTCCTCGGGTCGTTCGACGAGC
>Ga0335075_10008254_pt1 | contig 15984 bp, 16 predicted proteins | sample Lox_Sample_24_FD_206723 | JGI IMG/M metagenome (GOLD analysis project Ga0335075, IMG submission 206723) | Soil microbial communities from Loxahatchee National Wildlife Refuge, Florida, United States - Lox_Sample_2.4 | ecosystem: Environmental > Terrestrial > Soil > Wetlands | place: USA... | reverse complement strand
GAGCGCGCGATGGCGCGGCTGAAGATGGAAGCCGATCTAGAGCAGGCGATCCGCACAGGCGAGCTGGTGCTGCACTATCAGCCGGAGATCGATCTGGCGACGCATACGGTTGCGGGATTCGAAGCGCTGGTTCGCTGGCGGCATCCGGAGCGGGGAATGATTGCGCCCGGCGAGTTTATTCCGCTGGCTGAAGAGACGGGACTGATTCTGCCGCTGGGCGACTGGGGATTGACGGAGGCCTGCCGGCAGATGGCGACGTGGAAGGCTCTGCCGGGGTCGGAGCGTTATGCACTCAAGGTGAGCGTGAACTTGTCGGCGAGGCAGTTCGGGCGGGCGGGGCTTGCCGCTCACGTGGCCGAGGTGCTGGCGGATACGGCGGTCGCGGCTGAGGATCTGCGGCTGGAGGTGACGGAGAGCAGCCTGATGAGTAATCCGGAGACGGCGCTGGAGACGATGCAGGATCTGAAGGCCCTGGGGGTGGGGCTGCACATGGATGACTTCGGCACCGGGTACAGCTCGCTGAACCATTTGCACCGTTATCCATTCGACACGCTGAAGATCGATCGCTCGTTTATCCAGGGAATTGGGGAAGAGGCGGACAGCGTGGAGATCGTAGGGACGATTCTGGACTTGGCGCGCTCGCTCGAGATGGATGTGGTGGCGGAAGGGATCGAGACGGTTGAGCAAGTGGAGCGGCTGAAGTCGCTGGGCTGCCGGCTGGGGCAGGGATATTACTTCGCTAAACCGATGAGCGCGGAAGCGGTCAGCGCGATGCTGGCTGCGCCAGGCGAGAGCGCACTTTCTGGGCACGGCAAACACGCCGGGCTTTCCGGTTGCATCCCATCGTAAAGGTGAGATAGATGTAGGGCTGCAATACAGCCGGGAAAATGCGAGGTGCAGGAGATGAAGAAGACGATTCTGGCGATGGCGTCGGTGGGGATGCTGGCACTGCTGGTTACGATGGCGCCGGATATCCGGCGGTACCTGAGAATGCGGTGCATGTAGGGCGAGCGGAGCAGGAGGGCAGCCGGCGCTTGCTCAAATCGAATTTGAGGAACAAGATTGACGCTGGATTTTCTCGCGGGATCTGGCCGCGCGGGAAGATGACCGTCGCTCATGGGACCTGCACGCCGCCTGTCCGCTAGACCGTCGCCGATCGAGGAGATCTCGATCCGGAAGATCCCGATCCAGGAGATCGATGTCCTGTGGATCACAGCCGGACTAGGTTGCGACGGCGATACGATCGCGGCGACCGCGGCCACCCAGCCGAGCATCGAAGATATTGTGCTTGGCGCCCTGCCGTGGATTCCGAAGGTTCACTTTCACAATCCCTTTCTGGCTTCCGAGGTCGGCGATGATTTCATGGAGCGCTTCCACCGTGCCGCGAAAGGGCAGTCGAACCCCTTCATCCTGGTGCTCGAAGGCTCGATTCCGGACGAGACGAACAAGCCGGAAGGATATTGGGCGTCTTTCGGGACGGATCGGGCGACGGGCCAACCGATTACGACATGCGAGTGGATTGACCGCCTGGCTCCGAAGGCGTGGGCAGTGGTCGCGGCGGGAACCTGCGCGACCTACGGCGGGATCCACGCGATGGAGGGCAACCCAACGGGCTGCATGGGGCTGCCGGATTATCTGGGCTGGGAGTGGCGGTCGACGGCAGGGATTCCGATTGTTTGCGTGCCGGGATGTCCGGTTCAGCCGGATAATTTTATGGAGACGCTGCTGTATCTGCTGACGATGGCGGCGGGCCGGGCACCGATGATTCCGCTGGACGAGGCGCTGCGGCCGTCGTGGCTTTTCGGAAGCACGGTGCATGAGGGCTGCGATCGCGGCGGGTACTACGAGCAGGCGCAGTTTGGGGAGGAGTACGGATCGCCGCTCTGCATCGTGAAGCTGGGGTGCTGGGGGCCGGTAGTGCAGTGCAACGTGGGCAAGCGCGGCTGGATGGGCGGCATTGGCGGGTGCCCGAATGTGGGCGGTATCTGCATCGGGTGCACAATGCCGGGGTTTCCGGACAAGTTCATGCCTTTCATGAATCAGCCGCCGGGGTCGCTGCTGTCGTCGGCTGCGGTCGAAACTTACGGGCGGGCCATTCATGCGCTGCGCCGCTTTACCCTGGCGTCGCTGAATAAGGAGCCGAGCTGGAGGCAGAAGCGCAACGGTCCAAGTATGGCGAACGAGGGTGAAGGCACTCGGTGAGCGCAGGGGCCGGAGCAGTCTGGGATTAAGCGGTCTGGGATTAAGATGTCGTCGTTTGTACGCACAACGCGAGAAAGAAATACCGGCGGATGGGACTTCGCCGCCGATCTGCCGGGGATGCGGGAGGTTGTCGAAGCGGAATCAGTGCTTCTCGACCTGGCCGGGGTCTTTGTCGATACGGGAAGTGCGGGCGCTGTCCGAGACTACTTCACCACAGATCATCCGGGGGATGAGCCGGGCCCGGCAGAGCCGCGAGCGCCGAATCTCGAAGCGAAATACCGGGCGCTGCTGGAGCAGATGCCGGCGGTCGTCTTCATGGCGTATCTGGATCGCGGCATCAGCGAAGCGTATGTGAGCCCGCAGATTGAAGCCGCGCTGGGCTATTCGCGCGAGGAGTGGCTGGAGGATCCGGTGCGGTGGTACCAGCACATCCATCCCGACGACAAACAGCGCTGGAGTATTGAGGCGGCGGAGATGTTCCTCTCGGGCAAGCCGCTGCGCTCTGCCTATCGCGTAATCGCGCGCGACGGGCGTGTGATCTGGTTCCACTGCGATGCGCGGATGAAGCGGAGCGAGGATGGGCGTCCGTGGTTTATTCACGGGGTGGCGTTCGATATTTCAGATCTGAAGCGGGTGGAAGAGCAGCTGCAGGAGGAGCGCAACTTCGTGTCGGCGATTCTGGACACGGTGGGAGCGCTGGTGGTGGTGCTGGATGACGAGGGCAGGATTCTTCGCTTTAATCCGGCGTGCGAAATCACTACCGGTTATGCGATGGACGAAGTTCAAGGGCGTTGTATCTGGGACCTGTTTCTTGCTCCCGAGGAAGCAGACCGTTTCCGGGCGATCTTCGAAGTGCTGCGGACAGACCTGCTTCCGCAGGAGTATCAAAGCAGCTGGCTGACGAAGCATGGCGACCAGAGGCTGATTGCCTGGACGAGCACGCTGCTGCCGGGCGCAGGCGAGACGTCGAACTACATCATCGCGACGGGGATCGATATCACGGAGCGGAAGCAGCTGGAGAAGGCGATCCTCGACATCAGCGCGCGGGAACAGCGGAGGATCGGACAAGACCTGCACGACGGGCTGGGGCAGCACCTGACCGGGATCGCCTTTATGGCGAAGGTGCATGAGGCAAAGCTGGCGGAGCGGAAGCGTCCTGAGACGGATGATGCGGCGAAGATTGTGAAGCTGGTGAACGAGGCGATTCATAAGACCCGCGAGCTGGCGCGAGGGTTGCTGCCGGTGGTTTCCGATTCGCACGGGCTGATGTCGGCACTGCAGCTGTGGACGGGGGAAGTGGAGGATCTGTTTGGGGTATCCTGCCGCTTTCAGTGTGAGGAGCCGGTGCTGATCGACGACGTGACGACGGCCACGCATCTGTATCACATTGCGCAGGAGGCGGTGAATAACGCGATGAAGCACGGCGATGCGCACGAGATTGTGATCGAGCTGAGAGCCGAAGACGGACGCGGCCGCATGACGGTTTACGACGACGGAAGGGGCATTGCTGAAAGCCTGGCGCGGCCGCAGGGGATGGGCCTGCACATTATGCATTATCGGGCGGGAATGATCGGCGGAGCGCTCGAGGTGCGGCGGGGCTCACCTCGCGGAACGGTAGTGACGTGCAGTTTTCCGGTGACTGAGGGCGAGTAACGCGGGGATGGCGGAGCCATCCAGGGTGAATGGCGTGACAGAAGCGCAGAAGAGAAGCGTCTTTATCGTGGATGACCATCCGTTGCTGCGCAAGGGCCTCGCGTTGCTGATCAATCGCGAGCCCGACCTGATGGTGTGCGGAGAGGCGGAAGAAGCGCAGACGGCGATGAAAGAAATCGCTGCGAACCGGCCGGAGATCATGATCGTCGATATTTCGCTGAGCGGACCGGATGGGCTGGATCTGCTGAAGAACATTCGCACGCTCTATCCCGATCTGCCGGTGCTGATTCTGTCGATGCATGACGAGTCGATTTACGCCGAGCGCGCGCTGAGAGCCCGCGCCAATGGCTACATCATGAAGCAGGAAGCCACGGAGAAGGTGCTGGTCGCGGTGCGATGCATCCTGGACGGCGAGATCTATCTGAGCGAGCGCATGTCGAGGAAGCTGCTTCACCAGTACATCAGCGGCGCACCAGCCGAGGCGACCTCGCAACTCTCCATGCTCTCGGACCGAGAGCTGGAGGTCTTCCGGCTGATCGGCGAGGGCCGCGGCACACGGCAGATCGCGGACAAGCTTCACATCAGCGTGAAGACGGTGGAGACCTACCAGGCACACATCAAGAGCAAGCTATCTCTGCGCAGCGGACGCGAGCTGGTGCAGCACGCCATCCAGTCGATGATGAGCGACAAGGCTGTCTAAGTAGCCCATTTGTTCATAAGGGAATCCCCGATAAACCATCGGGTATTTTGCAGGAAGTGAAAATCGGGCGTGGCCTGCTTGTGAGCTCAATTCTCCCTCTGTTTCCATGACGTGTTCGACAGGATGGCACCCAGCGAGTGCAGTACTGCCATCTACCTATCTGAAGAACGGGCACAAAGAACTAGACATCGGAGAGGAGAATCCCGCTTATGACAGCGCAAGCAGCGCCCTATGGCCGCGTCACGCAGAAAGCTCCGGCGGTCGCGGAGATACATATTGTCTGGATTACGGCTGGTCTGGGCTGCGATGGCGATTCGGTGTCGATTACCGCAGCGACGCAGCCCAGCATTGAAGACGTGCTGCTCGGCGCAATTCCCGGCCTGCCGAAGGTGCATCTGCACAATCCGGTTCTCGCGTATGAGGTGGGCGACGACTTCATGAAGTACTGGTATCGGGCGGAAGAGGGAAAGCTCGATCCGTTTGTGCTGGTCGTTGAGGGATCGATTCCAAACGAGAAGATCAAGAAGGAAGGCTACTGGGCAGGGATGGGAACGAATCCAAAGACCGGCCAGCCGATTACGACGAATGAGTGGATCGACCGCCTTGCCCCCAAGGCGATTGCGGTGATCGCCTGCGGCACCTGCGCCACTTATGGCGGCATTCATGCGATGGAGGGCAATCCCACAGGCTGCATGGGACTGGCGGATTATCTAGGATGGGACTGGAAGTCGAAGGCGGGGCTGCCGATCGTGAATGTGCCCGGCTGTCCGGTTCAGCCGGATAACTTTATGGAGACGGTGCTGTACCTGCTCTACCAGGTTGCCGGGCTTGCGCCGATGATTCCGCTCGACGATCAACTCAGGCCGACGTGGCTGTTCGGGAAGACGGTGCACGAAGGCTGCGATCGCGCCGGATATTACGAGCAGGGCGATTTCGCGACCACGTACAGCTCGCCGAAGTGCATTGTGAAGCTGGGCTGCTGGGGTCCGGTGGTGAACTGCAACGTGCCCAAGCGCGGCTGGATGGCCGGTATCGGCGGCTGCCCGAATGTCGGCGGCATCTGCATCGGCTGCACGATGCCGGGTTTCCCGGATAAGTTCATGCCGTTTATGGACGAGCCGCCCGGGGCGAAGATTTCGAGCGCGGCAGTAGGCGCTTATGGCAAGGCAATTCGCGCGCTGCGGTCGCTGACCAATGACACGGTGAACAAGGAGCCCAAGTGGCGTCATCCGCGGGCGGAACTTACTACCGGCTATCAACCCAGATCCTATTAATTCTGCTAACTCACCCAAGGAGTCACAAAGATGGGCACGATTGCTGCTGAACGCAAAGAGGAAGCCTCGAAGCCGAGCCAGTTAGTAGAGATGAATTGGGATCCGATCACACGGATCGTCGGCAGCCTGGGAATTTTCACCAAAATCGACTTCGGCAAGCGCAAAGTCGCGGAGTGTCACAGCACCTCTTCGATCTTTCGCGGCTACAGCATCTTCATGAAGGGGAAAGATCCGCGCGATTCTCACTTCATCACCAGTCGCATCTGCGGTATCTGCGGCGATAACCATGCGACGTGCGCGACCTACGCGCAGAATATGGCCTTCGGCGTGAAGCCTCCGGCGATGGCGGAATGGATTGTGAACCTGGGCGAGGCCGCCGAATACATGTTTGACCACAACATTTTTCAGGACAACCTGGTCGGCGTGGATTTCTGCGAGCAGATGGTGAAGGAGACGAATCCCGGGGTGTGGGAAAAGGCGCAAAAGACTGCTGCGCCGCACGCCGAGCTGCACGGCTATAAAACCATCAGCGAGATCATGACGGCGCTCAATCCGTTCACGGGGGCGTTCTATCGCGAGGCGTTGCAGATGAGCCGCATGACGCGCGAGATGTTCTGCCTGATGGAAGGACGGCATGTGCATCCATCGACGCTCTATCCGGGCGGTGTGGGCACGGTGCCCACCGTTCAGCTCTTCACGGATTACATTGTTCGCCTGATGAAGTACGTGGAGTTCATGAAGAAAGTCGTACCGCTGCACGACGACCTCTTCGACTTCTTCTACGAGGCCCTCCCCGGCTACGAAGAGGTCGGCAGGCGGCGGATCCTGCTCGGCTGCTGGGGCTCGTTCAACAATCCCGATGTTTGCGACTACACCTACGAGAAGATGACGGACTGGGGCCGGGGAATGTTTGTAACTCCCGGTGTTGTCGTGGACGGGCAGTTAGTAACTACCGACCTGGTAGATATCAACCTCAACATCCGGATCCTGCTGGGCAGCTCTTATTACGACGACTGGCAGAATGCGGAGACTTTCGTGAAGAAAGATCCGCTGGGGAATCCGGTGGATCAGCGGCATCCGTGGAATCAGTCGACTTATCCCAAGCCGCAGAAGCGCGATTTTGGAGGGAAGTATACGTGGGTGATGTCTCCACGGTGGTACGACAAGCGCACGGGCGATTATCTTGCGCTCGACACCGGCGGCGGACCGATTGCGCGTTTCTGGGCGACAGCGCTCGCCGGAATTGTAGATATCGGATACATCAAGGCGACTGGGCACAGCGTGAAGATTTATCTTCCCAAGACGATGTCGATGCCGGAGGTCGAGTTCGAGTGGAAGATTCCGAAATGGAGCAACGCGATTGAGCGGGATCGCGCGCGCACCTATTTCCAGGCGTATGCGGCTGCCGCGGCTCTTCACTTTGCCGAGCAGGCGCTGACGGAACTTCACGCCGGCAGAACCAAGACGTGGAACGATTTCAAAGTGCCGGAAGAGGCAATCGGGTGCGGCTTCCACGAAGCGGTGCGCGGTGTGCTGTCGCACCACGTGGTCATTCGTAACCATAAGATTGCTAATTATCATCCGTATCCTCCCACCCCATGGAATGCGAATCCGCGCGACAGCCTCGGTACGCCGGGTCCGTATGAAGACGCGGTGCAAAATACTCCGATCTTTGAAGAGAACGGGCCGGAGAACTTCAAGGGCATCGATATTATGCGGGCGGTACGAAGTTTTGACCCGTGCCTGCCTTGCGGCGTGCATATGTATCTCGGCAACGGGAAGGTACTGGAGACGCGTCATTCGCCCATGTTCGGTTTGCAGCAGCCATAGGGAAGGGGTTAGGTGACAGTCGAGAAGGATTTCCAGGAAAAGATACGGCGGCTCGGCGCTCTGGTCGGAGAACTGGACCAGGCGCCGGGTCCGGGATCCGGTGTTGCGGCGCGTGAGCTGGTCCAGCTGCTCATGGAGGTTCATGGGACGGGGCTGGAGCGGATGATGGAGATTGTTTTTTCCGCGGGTCCGGCAGGTGCGGCGCTTGTCGATCAGCTTGGGCAGGATCCGGTTGTACGCAACCTGCTGCTGCTTTATTCACTACACCCTGAGCATCTCGAAACACGGGTGCTGAAGGCTCTCGATGCGGCTGGCGCGCGGCTGCGCAAATTCGACGCAGATGTGGAACTGGTCAGCATTGAGGACGGGGCAGTGCGGCTTCGTTTGCGAAGGTCGGCGCATTCCTGCGGATCGACGGCGAAGAATCTGAAGGCGATGGTGGAGGAAAGCATCTTCGATCAGGCTCCGGATCTGACGTCGCTAGAAATTCTCGCATCCGAAGAAGAAAACGGATCGGGGTTTGTTCCGCTGGAGAGCCTGATGAGGCATGGCGCTGGAGTGCCCGCGGAAGTGGATGGTGGCGATTGAGTTTTGTTCACCTGAAGGAAAGGGACTGACTATGCCTCTGGGGACATCGGCGTCGTTGGACCACACTTTCGCCACGCTGCGGCAATTTGCGCGCAGACGGCGTGTGGCAGAACGGTGCGAATTATGCAGCCAGGAGCTGGCAAGGGAACATCCGCACCTGGTCGAGGTCGCGACGAGGCAGATTGTATGCGCCTGTGACGCGTGTGCGACGCTCTTCGACGCCATGGCCCGCGGAGGGAAGTATCGGCGCGCCTCGCGGCGTACGCAGCTTCTGGCCGATTTTCACATGACTGATGGAGAGTGGGACAGCCTGATGATTCCGATCAACATGGCGTTCTTTTTTCGCTCCAGTGTGGAAAGCAGAGTGGTTGCGCTGTATCCGAGTCCCGCCGGAGCGGTAGAGTCGCTGCTTCCTCTGGAAGCGTGGAATGCGATCGTCGGGCGGAATGCGATCCTCGAGCAGATGCGTTCCGACATCGAAGCGCTGCTGGTCAATCGGGTCGGGCCCAGTCGTGAATACTACATTGCCCCGATGGATGAGTGTTATCGGCTGGTGGGGTTGATCCGGGCCAACTGGAAGGGTCTCTCCGGGGGCAACGAGGTTTGGGTAGAGATTGGGCAATTCTTCACTGCTCTGAAATTGCGGGCCGATGTGGTGACTGGGGAAGCGCATGCCTGATCTGAGCTTTGCAGTCGCAGGGGCTGCCGTCGTTCCATATGCGATCGCTCCCACGCTTGCGCTGAAGCTGCGCATCGCAAACGCCGATGCGGCTGAGGCGATTCACACCGTGGCCCTGCGCTGCCAGATCCAAGTGGACGTCACGCGGCGCCGTTATACGCCAGAGGAGCAGGCGCGGATGCGCGATCTCTTTGGCGAGCCGGAACGCTGGAGCCAGACACTGCGCAGCCTGCTGTGGACGCATGTCAGCACGATTGTTCCCAGCTTTGCGGGCGAGACGCTTGCCGATCTCCCTATCCCGTGCACCTTCGATTTCAACGTCGGTGTCACCAAGTACTTCGAGGGGTTGACCAGCGGCGAGATACCTCTGCTGCTGATGTTCAGCGGGACTGTGTTCTATGCCGGCGAAGGCGATGTGCTGCAGGTTTCGCCGATTTCGTGGGCGGCCGAGGCCCGCTTCAACCTGCCCGTCAAAGTCTGGCGCGAGATGATGGATGCCTATTATCCCAACACAGCGTGGCTGAATTTGCGCCGCGACGTCTTCGAACGCCTCTACCAATACAAGACGCAGCGCGGCATTCCAACGTGGGAGCAGGCGCTCGAGAGCGTGCTGCCGGTGGAGGAGACGGTGAATTCATGAATCTGGACCGCGTGGAGAGAATTGCCGAGGCAGTGCTTTACGAAGGCTACATGCTCTATCCGTATCGAGCATCGGCGGTGAAGAACCAGCAGCGCTGGAACTTCGGAGTGCTGTGCCCGCCGGCTTACTGCGAGGCCGAGGACAATACGGAAGCTTGCACGATGCATACGGAATGTCTGGTTGAGGCGGATGCGGCCACCGAGCTCGACGTGAAGATACGATTTCTGCAAATCGTCGACCGCTCGATCGGCAGATTGAAGCAGCCGATCTCCGAGCTTCCGTACGAAGGGGAACCGGACTTCGAAATTGTGGACAAGTTGAACGCTGGCGGACAGACTTATTCGTCGTGGCAGGAGGCGGCGGAGCGCGCGGTCGTTGTGCCTTCGCTGCATCCTGCCCATTTTTTGCGCGAGAAGCCGGTAGCCTTTGAGATTCCTGCCAGTAGAGAGCTCGAACCGGTGCGAGACGAGCAGGGCCTGATCGCCGGCGTGGTCATTCGCGAGCGGAAGGCGCTTTCGGGATCGGTCGATGTGGATTTGAAGAGCTGCGGCCATGGCGCCTTCAAGATCGTGGTGCGTATTTGCAACCTCACTTCGGACGCAACCGAGCCGCAGGAGACCCGTGCGGATGCGCTGCGGTATTCGCTGGTTTCCACGCATACGATTCTGGTTGTGCGGGACGGCGGGTTCGTCTCGCTGCTTGATCCCCCAGAAGATTTGCGGCCGCTGGTTGCGGACTGCAGGAATCTGGGGACGTGGCCGGTGCTGGTTGGCGATGAGGGCGAGCGGGAGATGATGTTGTCGTCGCCGATCATTCTCTACGACTATCCGCAGATCGCTCCTGAAAGCCCGGGCAGCCTCTTTGACGGCACGGAGATTGACGAGATTCTCTCACTGCGAATCCTGACGATGACGGATGAAGAGAAGCGGGAGATGCGGCAGTCGGATCAGCGCGCGGCGGAGATTCTCGAACGGACGGAGACGATGCCGCCGGAGCAGTTCATGAAGCTGCACGGCGCATTACGCGGCCTGCAGCCTGCAGCAGCGCCCGCCAGCAGGGAGGCACGATGAACGAGTGGGAGTGGCAACTGCTCGAAGACAAGACGCTCATCGATCACCTTGTGATCTCGGGCGTGGAGGTGAGGGTGGGCGACCGTGTTCGCCTGATGCCGCACAAGGGCGGCGACGTTCTGGATATCGCGCTGCACGGGCAGATCGCGACGATTGAGGCCATGGAACAGGACTATGAAGGCAAGCTGCATGTCTGCGTGGTGCTCGATGACGATCCTGGACGCGATCTGGGATTGTTGCGGCAACCCGGGCATCGATTTTTCTTCGATGCATCGGAAGTGATGCCGCTTACACCCGGCGAAGAGGGGCATCGCGGTGCGGTCGAGAAGCCGAGGGTGCTGGTTGCCGGTATTGGAAATATCTTTCTGGGCGATGACGGTTTCGGAGTTGAGGTCGCGCAGCGGCTTGCGCTGAGAGACTTTCCTTCTTCGGTGCGAATCGCCGATTTCGGGATACGCGGCTTCGATCTTGCGTATGCGCTTCAGGATGGTTACGAAACGACAATCCTGGTTGATGCTTTTCCGCGCGGGCAGGCGCCGGGGACGGTTTATCTGGCGGAGCCGGACCTGAATGACCTCGAATCTTCGTTTGCGCAGACAAATTTTGTCGAGCCGCACGCAATGAATCCGATGAACGTGCTGCGTATGACGGCGGCCATGCAGGGTGAACTGAAGCGCGTGCTGCTGGTGGGGTGCGAGCCGGAGACGCTGGGCGGCGACGATGGCCTGATGGGCCTGAGCCCTTCGGTTCAGGCCGCGGTGCCGGAGGCAATGAAGATGGTCGAGCGGCTGGTGCAGAAGATTCTGCATGAAGGCCAGGAAGAGTCGGCCGGTTAGGGTTTGCAGGCGAAAGGAGTGGGGTGGCTATGGAACTGCTGGACGCGAACACGAACGGAACCGGGAACGGAATCGGGAACGGAATTGGGACCGACAAGGACACGCTGTACATGCTGGGCGGCGTGGCGCTGATGATCTTTGGCGCGGGGTTGGTTTTGTCGAACCCCGCTGTCCGCCGGTATCTGTCTCAAATGGGAGTCGGAAACATGGCCCATGCGGCGTTGCCGGATTTTGAGAGGTATTTGAAGCTGCGGGCGATGTGAGGAGGCCGGACTGACAAAGAGAGACGAGGGAGGGCATGACGCAAAGTTCCACCGAGGCGGAAAAGACGCCAGAGGCCGTTGCTTTTGTGTATACCGTCGATAGCCGGGCGAGCCGCTTCACGGTGCGGGCCTTCGCGTCGGGAATGCTGGCGAAGATGGGCCACGATCCGACGATTGCCATCCGCGGGTTCAACGGCGAGGTGACGTTCGATCCCGAAAAGCTCGAAGCAGGCTCCTTCCGGCTTGTCGTTGAGGCATCCTCGCTCAATGTGCAGGATGATGTGAGCGACAAGGACCGGCGGGAGATGAAGCGCCTCATGAAGCAGGAGGTTCTTGAGACGGCGAAGTTCCCGGAGATTCGTTATGAAGCCCCGGCGATTTCACTGACAAGAGTCTCGGAGATGCTCTACGCAGCGACGCTCCAGGGCGAGCTGACCCTGCACGGAGTTACGCGCAGCCAGCCAATCAATGCACGCATCACAGTGTTGGGGAGTATGCTTAGGGCGTCTGGAGATTTCACCCTGGATCAGACCGACTACGGCATCAAGCTGGTTTCCGTTGGCGGCGGCATGCTCAAGGTGAAGGACGAGCTGAAGTTTTCCTTTGAGGTCGTGGCTCGCCGGCAGGATTGAAACGGGGGGTTCGCCGAATGTGTTTAGCGATTCCGGGCAAGATCGTTGCGATCGATCACAACGCGGCGGCGCATCTGGGAACAGTTGAGGTCGCAGGTGTGCGGCGCAAGGTGGATCTTGGGCTGCTGGAGGACGATATGCCGGTGGCCGGCGACTGGGTCCTGATCCACGTAGGCTTTGCCATGACCAAGATCAGCGAGCAGGATGCGCTGGAGCAGATGAATCTGCTGCAGATGCTCGGCGAAGCGGAGCAGGCGATGCAGGAAGTGCACGGCTATGGCGGGGATGAGAACGCAGAGAATAGCCCGGGGACTTCAAGGGTGAGTTGAGGGCTTTCCGCGCCAGAGGTTGTCGATGCGATATGTGGACGAATTCCGGGATCCCGAACTGATCACGAAGGCTTCCGAGGAGATCTACCGGCTTGCCGATCCGGAGCGGCACTATCGCATCATGGAGGTCTGCGGCGGGCACACGCACGCCATCTATCGCTTCGGCCTGAAGGATATTCTGCCATCCAATATCGAGCTGATTCACGGGCCGGGCTGCCCGGTCTGCGTTTTGCCGATGGGGAGAATCGATGACGGGCTGGCGGTAGCGAAAGATCCTGACGTGATCTTCACCGCGTTCGGCGACATGATGCGTGTTCCAGGGACGCAGGGCAGCCCTTTTGAACACAAGGCGCGCGGCACCGATGTGCGCATCGTCTATTCTCCGGCGGATGCACTGCAGATTGCGCGGAAGAATCCCGAGAAGCACGTGATGTTTTTCGCGATTGGATTCGAGACGACGGCGCCGTCGACTGCGCTGACGCTGATGCGGGCGAAGGCAGAGGGCATCGAGAACTTCACGATCTTCTGCAATCACGTAACGATCATTCCGGCGATTCGCGCGATTCTCGATTCACCCGATATGCGTCTCGACGCTTTTATCGGGCCGGGACATGTTTCGACGGTGATCGGATGTCGGCCGTATGAATGGATTGCCAGGAACGAGGGCAAGCCGGTTGTCACTTCGGGATTCGAGCCGCTGGATTTGTTGCAGTCTCTGGTGATGCTGCTGCGGCAACTGCGCGCAAGCGAGGCCAAGGTCGAGAATCAGTACAAGCGCGTTGTGCCGTGGGAAGGGAATCGCGCTGCGCTGAAGGCAATGGCCGAAGTCTTCCAACTGCGTCCGTATTTCGAATGGCGCGGGCTGGGATTCATTTCACAATCGGCGCTGAAGATTCGCGACGAATATGCGCAGTGGGATGCCGAGCAGCGCTTTCCGATTCCGGGCACGCGGGTGACTGATCCCAAGGCAGCGCAGTGCGGAGAGGTTTTGAAGGGCGTGCTCAAACCAGCGCAGTGCAAGCTCTTCGGCAAGGAATGCACGCCGGAACATCCGATCGGCGCACTGATGGTTTCCTCAGAGGGTTCATGCGCAGCATATTACAACTACGAACATCGCAAGGCGGCAGCGATGGTAGCCAGCATCAGCTCGGTGGCATGAAGGGCAAGTCCGTTGTCGAACTCGCGCGTGCCGCGATCCGCTTTCGCGACCCCCAGATCGAGATGGCGCATGGCGCCGGCGGCAAAGCGAGCCGCAGACTGGTAGAAGGATTGTTTGCGCCGCTGCTTTTTGAGGGGACAGAAGAGCTTCTCGGCGATGCGGCGCGGGTTCGGATCGACGGCACGACACTGGCGATCACAACGGACAGCTTTGTCGTCAAGCCTCTGAGATTTCCGGGCGGCTCGATTGGGGAGCTGGCTGTGAATGGCACGATGAATGATCTGGCGGTCTCAGGAGCGAAGGGTGTGTCGATGGTGGCGACCTTCGTTCTCGAAGAAGGATTGCCGACCACGGTGCTCGAAGCCGAGATACGCGCGATGGCCGCTGCGGCGGAGCGGGCGGGCGTAAGCATCGTCGGCGGCGATACGAAGGTTGTTGAGCGCGGTAAGGCCGACGGCATATACATCACGACGACCGGCATTGGCCGCTTGATGCCACGGGTGGCAATCGATGCGCGGTCGGTTCGGCCGGGCGATAAGGTTCTCCTGTCGGGGCCGATCGGCGATCACGGCATCACGATTCTTCTCGCTCGCGGGGAACTCGATCTTGAAGCTGATCTTGTTTCCGATACGCGCTGCGTGTTGCCGCTGGTGGAAGCGATGGTCGCAGAATCGTCGCCGGGGATCCGCTGGATGCGCGACCCAACGCGCGGCGGTGTTGCTACGACCCTGAACGAACTGGCCCGCGATTGCGGCCTGGGCATTGTTTTGTCGGAAGAGGAAATTCCGATGCGCGACGAAGTGCGGGGCGCATGCGAATTGCTTGGTCTCGATCCGCTGCACATCGCGAACGAGGGGCAGTTTCTCGCCGTGGTTGCGCCGGAGTACGCCGACGCCGCGTTGAATGCTCTCAACCAGACGGAAGGTGGCGAGAACGCATGCATGATCGGTGATGTGCGCAGTGAACCGGCGTGCGCTGTACTCGTGACTACGCGATATGGCGGCAGCCGGATTGTGGACATGCTGGTCGGCGATCCCCTGCCGCGCATTTGCTAGGCATACGGCGATGAAGACGGATTGCAAACCGGCGGCGCAGATCGAAGAGCGGTTGCTGGCGCGCAACCAGATCATGGAGGCATTTTTCGCGGGCGAGGCGATGCGGCTTGCCGAGGCCTGCCGCGAGATGTCGGAGCGGTTTCTGAGGGGCGGCCGGCTGCTGGCCTTCGGGCGCGGGCCGTATGCGACCGATGCGCAGCACGTCTCGGTTGAATTTGTCCATCCTGTGATCGTCGGCAAGCGCGCTCTTCCCGCGCTGGATCTTTCGATGGCATTCGGGCCGTGGCTACAGACGATTGTCAAGGCTGACGACATCGTGATGGGTTTTGGTCCTCCCGAAGGCGATGCTGAAGTGCAGGCGGCGGTGGCAGCGGCGCGCGGCCGCAAGGCGATGACCTTTGCATTGCCCGGCGGTGAGGGCTCGTATGCTCTTCAGCCGGTCACGGAGAATCCGTTCATTCACCAGGAACTGATCGAGATTTTCTACCACACCCTCTGGGAGACGGTGCACGTCTTTTTCGAGCATCGCGAACTGGGCCAGGATGTGGGGCAATCGGAATTTCTCTATCCGTTTCTTGGACAGAAGAAGCAGGAAACAGCGAACGTGGTGGAAGAAGTCGCCGCGTCGATCCGGATGAAGGTCCATGACGATTCGTTGCTTCGGACGCGGCTCGCGGAGGAGCAGGTGGAGCAGATTTGCAACACGGCGATCGCGATCCGCGAGCGATTGTCGCGGGGTGGCAAGCTGATTTTGTTTGGCAACGGTGGCTCGGCCACGGATGCCAATGACTGGGCGCTCGACTGTGTGCTGCCCCCCGATGGTTACAAGCCAATTCCGGCGATATCACTGTCGATGGAGCCGGCGAACATCACCGCGCTTGCGAATGATGTGGGCACCGAGGTGATCTTTTTGCGGCAGCTGATCGCGCAGGCGCAGCCGGAGGACATTGCCATCGGCATCTCAACCAGCGGGGGATCGCGCAATATCGTGATGGCTCTCGAAGAGGCGCGCAAGCGCGGGCTGATGACCGTTGCTCTGCTGGGGTACGACGGCGGAGAGATTTATCGCCGCGG
>Ga0335075_10008252_pt1 | contig 15987 bp, 14 predicted proteins | sample Lox_Sample_24_FD_206723 | JGI IMG/M metagenome (GOLD analysis project Ga0335075, IMG submission 206723) | Soil microbial communities from Loxahatchee National Wildlife Refuge, Florida, United States - Lox_Sample_2.4 | ecosystem: Environmental > Terrestrial > Soil > Wetlands | place: USA... | reverse complement strand
GGATCGGGTGCGATACCAGCAGACGGTGATCATGCCGTGGCGCTAAGGACGTCGACCCTGAGCTGGCCGCTACGCCCGGGCGCTGGGGCGTAGCGGCCAGCTCCCAACCAGCCGCAGACCGGACGGCCAAGGACGCGTGCAACGACCAGTTGGTCGCCAGGACCAGGCCGCCGGCGGTGGTCTTGCCGGCTAGCAGGTCCGAGAGGAATCAGACGAATTCGGAAAGGGGGGCAGGGCAGCGGGAACCGCCGCGACGGATCTCGCGAACCTGGCCAACAGTGATGGCAGCCAACGCATCGGTCGCCGAGCCGTACCGGCTCACCCCGAGGGGACAGGCCACCCGGGAGCGGATCGTGGCCACAGCATCGCAACTGATCTACAGCCACGGTGTCGCCGGCACGAGCCTGGGCGATGTCTATAAGTCCGCGGGCGTTGGCCCTTCGCAGATGTATCACTACTTCGCAGACAGGCAATCCCTGATCAGGGCCGTCATCGCCTACCGCGTGCACGCTGTGCTGGCGACGCTTGGAGGGCTGGACAGCATGGAAGGGTTGCGCGCGTGGCGAGACGTGGTCGTCGACACCTATCGCCAGCAGAACTGGGAGGGCGGCTGCGCGCTGGGGTCGCTGGTCGGGGAGCTGGCCGAGCCCTTTCCGGAGTGTCGGGCTGACCTTGCCGGTGGGTTCGATCAGTGGGAAGCGGCGATCCGTGAGGGCCTACAGGCCATGTGCGATCGGGGCGAGCTGGGCCGCACGGCCGACCCCGGCCGGCTGGCGACCGCGCTGTTGGCCGCGGTGGAAGGCGGCATCATGCTCGCACAAGTTCGCCGCGACCCCACCCCTTTGGAAACGGCGCTCGACGAGGTCCTCGACCGCATCGAGGACCTCAGACCCCGACCCGCGCGGGCCCATCAATAAAACGGCAGCACCGCCGCTGCCGCCCCGTCAACCGCCCGGGCGAAAACCTGGGCGCCACAAAGGAATTAGCCAAAAGCCAAGGTCTGCGATCGCCGGCGCGGCCCCGGCGGCGGCCGCCGATCGGTAGGTAAGCGATCGTTAACGGAAGGTGACTCGGTGAACGTGGTTCCCCTAACCGGCATCGTCAAACGAACCTGGATTCCACTGATTGTCGTTGTGGTGCTTGCGGTTTCGGGGCTGGTCGTGTCCCGGTTTCACCGGCAGTTCGCATCCCAGAACCTCAACGCCAACGCCGGCGCGGGTATCGAGATCGTCCAGTTCAACCCCAAGATCATGATCTACGACGTGTACGGCTCGGGTACCGCCCAGATCAGTTACTTCGACCCCGACGCCAACGTGCATCTGGTCAGCGTGCCGCTGCCGTGGTCGATCACCTTGTCGACGACGTTGCCGGCGGTCAGCGGCAGCCTGATGGCCCAAACCACCGGCGATGAGATTGGATGCAAAGTCACCGTGAACGGAGTCGTGCGTGAGCAGCACTCAGCCGATGGGATCAACGCCCAAACCTACTGCCTGGTGAAGTCCGCATGACCCACGCGAGCCCTATCGACACCCCCGCTGAGGCCACCGAGCACCCGAAGCGGCCCTTCCTTCCCCGTCTGATCCGCATTCTGTCGATCCCGATCGTGGTGTTCTGGGTGTTTGTCGCGGTCATCGTGAACGTCGTCGCCCCGCCGCTGGAGGTGGTCGGCGAGGCGCATTCGGCTCCGATGTCTCCGGAGGACGCGCCGTCGATGGTGGCGATGAAACTCATGGGTGGCAACTTCCACGAGTTCAACTCCAACAGCACCGTGATGATTGTTCTCGAGGGCCAGCGACCCCTGGGTCCCGACGCACACGCCTTCTACAACGCGATCATCGACAAACTCCGGCACGATCCCGAGCACATCCAGCACATCCAGGACTTCTGGAGCGACACCTTGACCGCGGCCGGCGCGCAGAGCACCGACGGCAAGGCGGCCTTCGTGCAGGTCAACCTTGCCGGCGAACAGGGCCAAACGCTGGCCAACCAGGGCGTTCAGGCCGTCCGTAAGGCCATCGCCGAGACGAAGGCCCCACCGGGTGTGCAGGCCTACGTCACGGGCGCGGCCGCTCTCACCAACGACCGCGACGAGATCGGCAACGCGAGCCTGCAGACCATCACGCTCTACACACTTAGCGCGATCGCGTTGATGTTGCTGGTCGTCTACCGCTCGATTCGCACCACCCTGGTGCAGCTGTTCCTGACATTCGTCGGCTTGCTGACCGCGCGCGGCGTGGTGTCAACGCTGGCCATTCACAACGTCTTCGGACTGACGACGTTCGCCGGCAGCATCCTGACGATGTTGGCCATCGCCGCGGCCACCGACTACGGCATCTTCATCTTCGGCCGCTACAAGGAAGACCGCGGCGTGGGTATGGACCGCGACGACGCGTTTTACGCCACATTCAAATCCGTTGCCCCGGTCATCATCGGCTCGGGTCTGACCATCGCCGGCGCCACCTACTGTCTGAGCTTTTGCCGGCTGCCCTACTTCGCCACCATGGGCGCCCCCGTGGCCATCGGCATGATCGTGATCGTGGCCTCCGCGGTCACCCTGGGACCGGCGGTGCTGTTGCTGGGCAGCAAGATCGGGCTCTACGAGGCCAAACACCCTCCCCGGAGTCGGTTTTGGCGCAAAGTCGGCACGGCCGTAGTTCGTTGGCCCGCACCCGTTTTCGTGGTCAGCCTGTTCGTGGTGATGATCGGCCTGGTGGCCATTCCCGGTAACAGGCCAGGCTACAACGACCAGTACTACATGCCCGCCGACGCGCCTGCCAACGTCGGGTTCGCCGCCGCCGAGCGGCACTTCACCCAAGCGCGGATGAACCCCGACATCCTGATGGTCGACGCCGATCACGACATGCGCAATCCCGCCGACATGCTGGTCTTGAACGCGGTCGCGCGCAACGTGATGCACACCGAGGGCATCGCGATGGTCCAGAGCATCACCCGGCCCCTGGGCATCCCGATCCAGCACAGCTCGATCCCGTTCCAGACCAGCATCGAGGGCCAGACCACCAACCAGAACCTGCCCTTCCAACGCGACCAGTTGGCCAACCAGCTCAAAACGATCGAGGCGACGAACGCCTCGATCGCCATCTTGAAAGAGCAGTACCAGCTGTCGCTGCAGCAGACCGCACTCACCCAAGGCTCGGCCGTCAAGTCCCGCCAGGTGCTGGAGACCACCGAGAGGTTGCGGGACAGCATCGCCAACTTCGACGACGAGTTACGGCCGCTGCGCAGCTATTTCTATTGGGAGCGGCACTGCTACGACATCCCGGTGTGCTTTGCGATCAAGTCGCTGTTCGATTCGCTCGACAGCATCGACGAACTGACCGACAAGACCGGCGCGGTGCAGGTCGACACCGACAAACTGGCAGCGCTCGCACCGAAGCTGACCGCTTTGCTGCCCCAGACGATCGCAGCGATGGAGACCAGCCGCGATCTGGCACTGGCGACGTACAACTCGCAGAAGGCGCTCTATGACCAGCAGCAAGCCTCCAACGACACCGCTTTGGCGATGGGTGCGGCCTTCGACAACGCCAAGAACGACGACCTGTTCTTCCTGCCGCCGGAGGCCTTCACCACCCCGGACTTTGAGCGTGGTCTGAAGTTGTTCCTCTCACCGGACGGCAAATCCGCGCGCATGTTCATCACCCACCAAAGCGATCCAGCCACCATCGAGGGCATCGGCCGGGTGGCCCATGAACGCAAAGCCGCCCAAGAGGCCCTGAAGATGTCGTCGCTATCGGACGCCAAGATCTACCTCGGCGGGGAGGCGGCCACCTACCGCGACATGGCCGACGGTGCCAAGTACGACCTGCTGATCGCTGTGGTCTCGGCGCTGACGCTGATCTTCATCATCATGCTGATCCTGACCCGAGCGGTGGTGGCGGCCGTGGTGATCGTGACCACGGCGGCCAGCTCGATCGCGGCGTCCTTCGGGATTTCGGTGCTGATCTGGCAGGACCTGTTGGGCATGCCGGTGCACTGGGTGGTGATGCTGATGTCGGTCATCATCTTGCTGGCGGTGGGATCGGACTACAACCTGCTGCTGGTGTCGCGGTTCGACGACGAGATCCACGCCGGGTTGAAAACCGGCATCATCCGCTCCATGGCAGGCACGGGTGGCGTGGTCACCTCGGCCGGCTTCGTCTTCGCCGCCACCATGGCCGCGATGACGCTCAGCAAACTGACCGTGCTCGCCCAACTGGGCTCGACGATCGCCATCGGCCTGCTCGTGGACACCTTGATCGTGCGATCGCTGTTCATGCCGTCGATCGCCACCCTGCTGGGTCGATGGTTCTGGTGGCCGCAGGTCGTCTACCCGCGCGGTGACAACGCCCGGCCGGCACCAGCTCCCGAACATGCGGCAACGACACCTCAACCAGTACTCGCAGCCCCAGCGGCGCCAACCGGTACGTCGAGACATGGCAATGATTAGCGAGAAGCGGGGCGGGTCCCAACGGATGGGAGGCTCCAGCCGTGCAGACCCGGAGTATTCGTCATCAGCGATGCCCCACAACGCAGACGCCGGCGATCACCCCGGCGGGCCGGTGTATCGGGCGCCGGTGTTGATGGTGGTGCATGCTCATCCTGACGACGAGTCCAGCCAGACCGGCGGCACACTGGCCACCTATGCCGCCGCCGGCTGGCACACCGTTCTGATTACCTGCACCGACGGCCGCGGCGGTGACGGCCCAGGCGGGGTCAAGCCCGGCGATGCCGGCCACGATCCGCACCAGGTAGCGGCGCAACGACACCGTGAACTCGACCTGGCCGCAGTGGCTTTGGGGATCGGTGAGGTGGTTCGGCTCGGATACCCCGATTCGGGTCCCACCCCCGGTGAGCACGTGCCCAGCGAGGCGTTCAGCGTGCGCGCACTGATGCCGATGGTCACCCGGCTGGTTCGCCTGATCCGGCTGCATCAACCCGCCGTCATCGTCACCTACCCGCCCAACGGACTGTCCGGCCACCCCGACCACATCCGCGCCCACCAGCTCGTGACCGCTGCGCTACAAAACATCGACGCCAACCGCACCGCCACCACCGGCGGTACCGGTCCGCTGCTCTACTACATCGCCGTCTCTCGCGGCCGACTTGCCGGCATGCGCGCGAGCGCTCGCACCGTCCTGGGACCGCAGATGTGGTCACCGCCCGACGACATGGCGATCGACGACGAGCAGATCACCACGGTCATCGACATTGCCGCGCACTGGCCCGACAAACTGCGCGCGCTGTCCGCCCATGCCAGCCAAGCCGACGCGGCCATGCTATCGGTGGTGCTTTCCGCGGCCGGCATCCACCGCGTGGAAGAGTTCGTGCGCGCCGACCACATCGCGGACACGCTGAACGGCGCGCTCGAAGCTGGGTTCGGCGGCCCGGCGCCCGGTGAGATCTCCAGCGGCGCAATCAGATCGGGTTGACTTCGCCGTCGACGGCGATCCCTGCTTGAGTGGTGTAGCGACTGTCCGATGCTTATCGCTGGCACGCGTTCCTCGGCTGGTGGCGGCGTGAAACATCACCGCGCCAATACAATTCCCGCGGTCACCACAGCCGGGCCGGGCTCAGCGGGGCGTCGCTTCGTGAGGCCAAGGCCTTGAGCTGATGCTAGGCGGTGATCGACTGGGCGTACCCGGCGGCGCTAGCTACACCGGTAGACACGGTCGTACGAATCGTGGTCGATGCCGCCGTTTTTCACGGGATCAGCAGTGTGCGACCTCGCAGTGCGCCGTCCTCGCTTTGTTGGTGCAGCTGCGCGGTGTCGGACAGGGGACGCCGCGCGCTGATGTCAAGGTGGAGCTGTCCGGTGTCGATGAGGTCGACGATGTGGGTCAGCTGGGTCGTGTCGCTGCGTACGCTGAAAAACACCACCCGCTGGGCACGGTCGGGAAATTCCTCACCGGGTGGGTTCGCGGTCACCAGGGTTCCGCCTGGCGTGATGACGTCGAGCAGGCCGATAGTGTCGTCGTGGGTGCCGGCGACGAGATTGATGGCGAGATCGACGGGTGCATCGAGTGCGTCGGCGATCGTGGCTGCGGTGTAGTCGATGATGTGGTCGGCTCCGGCGTCACGTACGGCGTCGGCGCTGCGGGGGCTTGCGGTAGCGATCACCTGGGCGCCGGCCTGTTTTGCGAGTTGGACGACGAAGCCGCCGACACCGCCGCCTGCTCCGTTGACGAGCACGCTCTGCCCGGCGACGAGGTTGCCGTGCTCGAACAGTGCCTGCCAGGCGGTGAGCGCGGGCACCGGAATCGCGGCGGCGTCGATCAGTGGGATGGTGGCGGGGGCGCGCACCAGCCGCTCGGCAGGGGCGGTGACGTATTCGGCGGCGGCTCCCGGTCCGGTCATGGGAAGGAATCCGGTGACCTCGGTCCCGATGGCCGGCTCGTCGACGCCGGGGCCGTGGTCGACGACGGTTCCGGCCAGGTCAAGGCCCAACGTGTGAGGAAAGCGCACGGGGAAGATCTGGTCGATGATCCCTGCCCGAAACCAGGTGTCCACCGGGTTGAACGCCGTGGCGGCGACGGCGACGAGCACTTCTCCGCTCCCGGGCCGCGGTGTCGGGGTCTCTTCGTAGCGCAAGACGTCGATGTCGCCGTACTCGTGAAAACGGATGGCTTTCATGGATTTTCTCCTCAAGATGCAAGGGTCGGGGTCAGATGGCGAGGCGGCCACCCAGCAGACCGTGGGCGTGTGGCCGACCCGAGACGGTCGATGAGCGCGATGCTCAGTGTTGGGGTGGTTCATCGTCGACGTCGCGGATCTGCCCGGTTGTGCTACCGCCGAGTCGGGCGAGCAGGGCGTCAGCGGATCGTTCGGGGCTGATCAACATCCCCGACTCCTTGAACTTGATGAACTGGTTTCGCAGTCCCTCGCCGATCCGCTCCGCTGGTTGACTGCGGACCCAGTCGTGGATGGCGGTGTCGACGATCCCTGGCCGAAAGGCGTTCACGGTGACTCCCGTATCGGCGAGTTCAGCGGCCAGGTTCAGCGTGTGCGTCTCCAGCGCCGCCTTGGAGGTGGTGTAAGCGTTACCCCCGATGAGTTGCGACGGCGCCGCCGCCGATTTGGCCGTCACGTTCACGATCCGGCCCCACTTTCGCCGCAGCATGTCGGGCAGTAGTGCCAGCGTCAGTTGCACGGGGCTGACCAGGTTGACCGTGATCGCCGCTGCCCACTCGGCCGCGTCCACGTCTACGGTGGGTCCCATCGGCTGCACGACTGCGGCATTGTTGATGAGAATGTCGATCACTCCACATTCCTTCTGGACGTACGCAATTGCCGCCGCCACCGCTGACTGGTCAGCCAGATCGGTGGGGACGACGACGGCCTGGGCTCCCAGTGCTCTGCTGTGCTCGGCGACCTCGTCGAGCTCGGGCTGCGATCGGGCAAGCAGTGCTAGATCAGCGCCCGCGGAGGCCAAGCCCAACGCCACGGCTCGTCCGATGCCGCGGCCAGCCCCGGTCACCAGCGCGGTCTTGTCGGAGAACTTTCTATCGCCCATGTCGCCCGCCGTTCATCGATGCGTGCGACTCGAATGTGCGGTTCAAACCACTACCTTCAGCTGCCCGCGAGTGCCGCTGCTGTCGGGTCTTGTTTAGCCTCATCTGCTCACCAATCCGGTTGTGTTGACGGGGTTTTCCTGGAAGTTCGCGTGACGAACACGTCTGCGTGCGAGAGCGCCGCAGCCTCTCTTTTGGTCACGTCAATGTTTGTTGGGACGATCGTTTGGTAACGCAACAGCTGATTCGTGCGGGGTGGCGGCCCACATGCTGGCCGCTACTCGGTGGTGCGCGGGGCGGCGATCGGGATCAGCATCAGGGTGCAGTTCGCTGCCGATCGATTGTGCCAACGGTGGAATGTCCCGTTGTGGGTGAGGAAATCCCCGGCTTTGATCGTGATCTCGTACTCGTTGCCGTCCTCGCCGGGGTAGGCGACGTTGGTTTCGCCTTCGAGGACCACGACGAAGTCGATGGTGTCGGTGCGGTGCATCCCGTCCCCTTCCTTGCCCGGCGTCATCCCTCCGCCGGTGCCGAGGTTGAGCTTTCCTACCGTCTCCGAGAGGTCCGGCGGTTCGTCTCCGATGACTGGGGGAATGATCTGAATGTCCACGCGGATTCCGCCACGCGGCCCAAAGAGGCCCAGTTGCTTGTACTCACCGAGCACGTGCTCAGGCCGTAGCGGCAGTTCGGGAACCTCGTCGAATCCCCAGATATCGAAAGCGTGGGTGGCGTCCTTAACGGTCGAGGAGTCAAAGACCTCGTCGGTCTGCGTCACCACGCCTGTTGGGGCCTCGGCCGTGGTCAATCGCCTGATCTTCATTCTGTGTCATCTCCTCGTAGGTGGTGGGCCGCCCCAACGCAGGGCGGCTCGACAGTCGAAGCCGGTTACCGGCTTCGTCGATCGTGGATTTCCAGATCCATTGTAGTGGGATAATTATGTATCTACAGATATATAATGTTGCCCATGTGCGGCGATGTCAACCTTGAGGTGATCCAGGCGCCGATGACTGACTTTCGTCATTAATCGGCTATCTGAAGTCGGTTTCGAAACGATCGTCGATCGGTACCCACATCTCGACGAGGAACTTCCTCGAAACAAACCCTCCAAGCAGTTCCCTCTGTTTTGTATCTACAGATTTATAATTTAGCAAACGTAGCGCTACACTGGTTGAAGCGGCGATGACCACCCGGACATCGGGCGAACAGCCGCTGGCGACCCTGCCCACAGGCAGGTGAAGGAGGACAAACGGCGATGAACATCCCGACTACCTACGCGGCGACGGTGACAGTGCCGCTGCCCGATGATGACGTCATCAAGGGGGTCATCGAGGCCTACTTCGGTGGAACCTATCAGCCCGACGCGACGCTGAACGTCGTCAAGATGTTCGCCGGAACGGGAGCGCACTTCCCGGGCGTGATCGATACGGTCCAGGCGATCTTCGGCCCCGAGGGCATCAACCCCAAACACCGGCAGATGTGCATGATGCGCACCGCCAAGGCTTTCAACGCACCCTACGAGTGGCAGATCCACTCGGCGATCGGCCGCAACGTGGGACTCAGCGACGACGAGATCGCCGCCATCGCCTCCGACGGGCCCGTCACCGGCATCGACTCGGACTACGTTCTGCTGGGCCGGGTGGTCGACGAGTTCGCCAGCGCGAAGACGCTGACCGACGAGACGCTCAGCGATCTGCTGACCACCTTTGGTGAGGACTGGACACGCAAGTACATTTTCTCGATCACCTACTTCATCTTCATGGGCCTGTGGCTCAACGGCTGCCGCGTCCCGCTGGAGACCACCGACAAGATCGGCGGCAGGGACACCAACCCGGCCGCGACATCTGCGGAGACCGTCACCACTAGCTCCTAACCACGACCAAGCCGCCGGCGGCGGGCTTTCCGGCGAGTACACCCGAACAGCATCAGACGAAATCGGAAGGGGGATCAGGACAGCGGGCGCGCAGCGACGGACTCGCTGTCCTGGCCAAAAGTGATGGCAACGAAGGAATCGGTCACCGAGCCGCACCGGCTCACCCCCAAGGGACGGGCCACCCGGGAGCGGATCGTGGCCACAGCAGCGCACCTGATGTACGACCACGGTGTCGCCAATACCAGTCCCGGCGACGTTCAGAAGGCCGCCGGCGTTGGCGCGTCGCAGATGTACCACTACTTTCAGGACAAGGAAGCCTTGATCAGGGCCGTAATTGCCCACCGCGTCCAGGCTCTGCTGGCAACACTGGGCGGGTTGGACAGCATGGAGGGTCTACGCGCCTGGCGAGACTTCGTCGTCGACACCCAACGCCAGCGCAACTGCACAGGCGGCTGCCCGCTCGGATCGCTGGTCGGTGAGCTGGCCGAACCCTTCCCAGACTGCCGAGGCGACCTGGTCGGGGGCTTCGACCAGTGGGAAACGGCGATCCGCGAGGGCCTGCAGGCCATGTGGGACCGGGGCGAGCTGCGCCGCAAGGCCAACCCCGACCGGCTAGCGACCGTGCTGTTGGCCGCTGTCGAAGGCGGGATGCTGCTCGCCCAGGTTCGCCGCGACCCCGCCCCTCTGGAAACGGCACTCGATGACGTCCTCGACCGCATCGAGGAACTCAGGCCCCGACGCGCGCCAGCCCGTCAGTAAGACGGCAGCACTGCCCTACCCGTCAGGCCAGCTGCCGTGCTAACACCTCGGCGACCGCGTCGGTCGAGTGACAGACGCACGTAGTCCAGCCAGCCCTGCGCCCCACGAAAAGGAAACAGAATGCCGTTGTTGACCAACAGGATCGCCGTCGTCACGGGAGGAAGTAGCGGAATTGGTCTGGCGACCGCCAAGAGGTTCGTCGACGAGGGCGCTTACGTGTTCATCGCCGGTCGCCGCCAAGCCGAGCTCGATAAGGCCGTCGTGGAAATCGGTGAGAACGTGACCGCCATCGAGGCCGATGTCTCCAAACTCGACGATCTCGATCGTCTCTACACGGCGGTGGCTGAGCAAAAAGGGACGATCGACGTGATCTTCGCCTGTCCCTGTTACGTCGAACGGGTACTCACCAAGGACGTCACGCCAAAGCATTTCGACCTCACATTCGATACCACGGTCCGTGGAACCTACTTCACCGTCCAGAAAGCATTGCCGATCATGAACGACGGTGGATCGATCATTCTCATCGGGTCAGTGGGACCGCTGAAAGGGTTCCCCACCCGCAGTACCTACAACGGCGCGAAAGCGGCGCTCGGCGCGTTTGTACGAACGTGGACGAATGAGCTCAAAGGCCGCAACATCCGAGCCAATGTACTCAGCCCCGGCGCAATACAAACGTCGCTGCTCGACTCCCAATGGTCGTCGGACGAAGTCGCTGAACAAACCAAGAATCATCTTTTATCCATGACCCCGCTTGGACGCCTTGGACGCCCGGAGGAAGTCGCGGCGGTCGCGCTGTTCCTTGCCTCGGATGAAAGCAGTTTCATCACCGGAGTGGACCTATACGTCGACGGCGGGATGGCTGTGTCCTGAACACCGCCTGCACTGCGGCTCTTCGTCAGGTTGAAATCCGTGGCAGCGCCAGAACACTCAATTCCTAGGAGATCTGGAAGTGTCAGTAGCGAACGTTCCCATCATGGTCTTCGACGGAGTGGCAAAGCTTCCTTCAGAAGCAGACGGCGCCGTCGTCGTCGGAGGTTCCAATGCCGCCATCCCGGCGGCGTACGTCTCGGCCAAGGCCGGCGTTCGTGCTGCCATTCACCATGACTGCGGCATCGGTCGAGACGAAGCAGGGGTCAGCGGTCTGCGCTGGGCCGAACAACACGGCATGGCCATGGCGGCCGTGGCGACCGACAGTGCCCGCGTCGGCGACGGTGCAGACATGCTCCAACGCGGAATCATCAGTCGTGTCAACGCGCTTGCAGCCAAGTGTGGTGTAGACACCGGCCATACCGTCGTACAAGCCGTAGTGCTCTTGAAATCCGCGCCGTGGCCCCACGCAGCCGCCGAGGCGCCGGCCCAGAGACGCACCGTCATTGACGGCGTCCTTTGCATCGACTCCGTCTCATTCGGTACATCAGAAGACGCCGGCCTGGTCGTGGCGACGGGTAGCCATGGCGGTGCAACCGCCGCTCCTATGGCGCGTTCATTCAGGCCACGCTTGGTCTTCTTCAACGATGCCGGCTTCGGCGCCGATGACGCGGGTCTCGCCAGCCTTCCCATTCTCGATTCCGACGGTATTGCCGCCGCTACGGTCGCCGCGGACTCGGCGCGCATCGGTGACGGCCAGTCGACGCTGACACAAGGCATCATCTCAGCCGTCAATGACACGGCACACCAGCTGGGCGCCAGGGTCGGAGACACCGCCCTAAACGTGGCGCACAACGTAGCGGAGAGTGCCTGAATAGGCCACGCTGGAACAACATTGGTTGACGACGGTTCGCGACCTGTTGACTTCAATCCCACGCTCCTGACGAAGCCGCCATAAGCTCCGTTATCGACCCGGCTTAGATGGCTCGCGGCCTTTGCGCACCGGCAGCAACATGTCACAGTGACGAAACCGCGGCGCGAGGCTGCAGACGATAAAAACGGACACCCGACCTGGGATTATGCAGCGAAGATTAGCAAGCCTCCGCGCCACGCCGAAGTCTTGTCAAAGTAGCCAGGCGTGTCTTGTCAATCTTCGCTGCATCTCGACAGCCGCTTGTCGAGATGCAACGAAGATTAGCGAGTACCGCCTTCTAGTTTAACTGGACGGAGGGCAGGCGCCGAGTTCCAGCCATGCTTCCTGGCCGAACACACTCCACGTTTCTTGTCGGACCTCGTAGTTAGGCTGGTGTTCGCCGCTTTACTGTCGACTATCGAGGTTGGTATGTCTTCCCTAGAGGACAAGCTTGTCAGCTGGACTGGGCCCTCAAGCCCGACCGAACAAGAGAAACAGGATCGGACAGAACGGATGGTCACGGAAGCTGTCCGGGATCATCCGGGGTTGAACGACTGCACCTTCACCGTTTACACGAAAGGGTCGTACCCCAACAACACGAATGTGAAGTCGGATAGCGACGTAGATGTGGCAGTTCAGTGCTCAGATGTTTGCTATTGGGAGGAAGCAGAACCCGGCGCCAAAACCTCAACGACCGTCCCCTACACAGGCATATGGACGCCGTCCAAGCTGCGCGCCGAGGTGTTACTAGCATTGGAAAAGAAATTTCCTGGCCAGGTTGACTCCTCTGGCCCCACCGCGATCAAGGTCAACTCCAGCACGGCGCGAGTGGATGCCGATGTGCTTCCGTGTTTCGACTACCGCTACTACCTCTCCTCCGGCAGTGTTCGACACGGATCACGCGCCTTCAAAACAGATGGAGACGGCATAACCAACTATCCGAACCAGCAACTGCAGAACGGAATTACGAAGAATCAAGCATCGGCGACGCGGTTCAAAAAAGCTGTTCGGGTCTTAAAGCGTATCGAGAACGCCATGGTCGAAGATTCGGCGATCGATGAGCTGCCGTCGTACTTTATGGAGTGCCTGGTGTATAACGTTCCAAACTCAATCCTGACCCGCACCACGTGGGTCGAGGTAATCCGAGGAATCCTCGGCTATTTATACGTGAGTCTGGAAGGTCTTGAGCCACAAGAAGAGTCGCTGCGGTGGCTCGAAGTCAACGAATGCAAATTCCTGTTCCATCAAGCGCAAAAATGGTCGCGTTCGGACGGCCGAGCGCTGGCTCAGTCTGCCTGGACTTATCTCGGCTACCCGGACCCGGCGTAAGAGCTGCGGAGACTGTCCCTCGCCATCCACACTGCCTCCTAGGATCAGCTGGTGTCGAAACCATTCAGAATTCTCGCGCTCGACGGTGGAGGTTTGCGGGGAATCTTTACTGCGGCGGTTCTGTGCGAAGTCGCACGCGTTTTCGGGCCGGCCTTCATCGAGAGCGTGGATCTCCTAGTCGGGACGTCCACAGGCGGAATCATTGCTCTAGGACTGGCGTCCGGAAAGACACCCGCCGATCTGCTCGGTTTCTATCGAAATGCTGGGCCGCAAATCTTCGCGCATCCACGGAGGATCGGTCAACTGTGGTCCCCCAAGTACGACCGTGGCCCACTCGACGACTTACTGAAAGAGGAGTTCGGCGAGTCGATGAGGATGAACGACCTTCTCAAGCCCGTTTGCATTTCGGCGTATGAACTCGTCCACGGCACAACTCGAGTGTGGAAAGACGACCATCACAAGGACCTCAGCTTCGGGGGCGACCAACTGGTTTGGAAAGTCGCCGCGGCGACGTCGGCAGCGCCGACATACTTTGCGCCGGTACAGCTACAAGACGCGGACAGCCACATCGACGGTGGGATTTGGAGCAACAATCCCAACCTCATCGGTATCACTGAAGCGGTCCGCTACTTCGGACAGCAACTTCAAGATGTTCGCCTCCTGTCTATCGGGACGACTGCGAGTCCATTTCGGATCAAGGATCACGCCAGGGCCGAGAAGATGGGCGGCGTCCGCTGGGCGTTTAAGGCCGTGCACATGCTGCAAGAGAGTTCCTCGCTGGCTGGCGATTACCAAGCCAAACTTCTGTTGGGCGAGAGCAACTATCTGCGTGTGAACAGCGAGCAAGCAGAGGCGATCAAGCTCGACGACGCCAAACAATGTGCGCCACTGCAAGAGTGGGGCCACTCGGTGGGTCGGTTAAATGTTCAAAAGATTGGGGCTCTATTCGAGCTCGAACGACTTGCCTCGACGAACGACGATTGAGCGATTTACTCGGCTGGTGCGCCCTTGGGCCTTCCCATTCAGCGATCACCGCGGATCGGAGCGACGAGCACTCAAGCAGTCGGCCCGAGGAATCCGCCCATCTGCCACGTTGCACCGTTCAGAGTCACGTATAGGTCAATCCACCCCGCTTCGCGTACCTCGCGACCCCCCCAGGGGGTTATGGTCTCTCGCTTCTGCTGCCAACGGATGGCTGCGAACTCGGCTTGCGGGAAGTTGTCAAAGGTGAACGTCACAGGTGGGCCGGAAGCGGTGGGTATCGGCCCGGTGGCCAAGGCATCTGGAGGAGTGCTTTCCTCGGTCGGTCCTGCCATTCCGGACTGATGAACGATGTCTCCCGAAGCATCGCGGACACCGACGAGGTCCAGCCATCCGGCGGGAAACGAGCCGTCGAAACCTGATTCGGATTGCGGTAGTTGGACTCGAGCGATCTCGAAGGTGACACCAGGCAGCGTCTCAAACTTGAAGCTGACGTGCGAGAGGTCATCTCGCGACTTATCGAGCACCAGTGGGTTGCCTGTGTAGTCGCCGGCGGTGAACGAGTCGATCATTCCCATCAAGGGGCTCACGGGTGGTGAACTTGGAACTGTCCGTCCGCTTCGCCGCAACGTGAGGAGGAGCTCTTCGGCGATTGTCCTCACGGACGCGTGGATCGGAGTGGCGATGGGTTCGCTTGTCCCGCCTGCCGTGTCGATGCGCACGAACCCTGCGCTGTTCCCGTGAACGAGGGCATGGGTCTTCTCGTTCAGGCGATCAAGGTGGGCTCCGCCGTCCTTGTTCACCAGTGCCAAAACGAGTTCCTTCCTGCTGAACTCGGCGTCGTTGGAGTCGAGGATGACGGGGCGCTCCCACCAGTCGCTGAAGCTCACGTACCGAGTCGTAGCCGACTTTTCGATGTAGTCCATGTGTCTGGCTGAGAAGGTGATCCCGCCGGCACCCAAGCCCATCGCTGTCAGGCCCGGACTGCGACCGACGATGTTGGGGTCGTTGTCGATCACTGGCGCACTGTCTGCCCACGCGAGGGATTCCTTGATGCCGAGTTGCGCGAGGAGGCTGTGGCTTATAGCGGTGTCGTGGACGAGCAGCCTGATGACGAGGGCGATTCGCTTCGACTCGGGTAGGTCGCCTTGGTCGAACGCGCGACCTGAACTCGCCAGGAACTGCAGCTGCTCGGAGAGGTCGGCCTCAAGATCGCGGTCACGGGGATGGGAAGTCACACCCCAACGATGACACGCATGCGGATGGGAGGACGTTCCCCACACCGCAGCAGCAGGTGGCACCGTGACTTTCCAGGCTCTTCTAATGTGGTGGCGGCGTTGATTGGTTCAGGATGTACGACAAGCCCCGATCTACGAGATTTCTCGGCCCGACGTGCAACGATCGCTGCAGCGATCAGCGCCGCTCGGGGGGAGATCCGCAGCACCATGACGCGAAAACAGGAGATACGCGACGGGACTGACTATCCGTCCGACGCACACACTAGGCTCAAGCATGCGTTTTACCGCAGGTACGTCGCGTGCTGGATGGGCAAGATCCTGCAAGGTCGCTTCGGGACCGACGCAACATTGGTGGAGGGGTTCTCTGGATCAGGAAAGTACAGCGACGGCCCGGACGGCAGCGCCCTCATGATCGCAAAGCTCTACCGAGACCACATCCACAGCCAGAACTTCCGCTCACTCAAGTTTGTCACAAACGACCTCGACCCGAGGCGAACCGAGGCGCTCAACCAACGGCTATCCGCG
>Ga0335075_10008251_pt1 | contig 15987 bp, 13 predicted proteins | sample Lox_Sample_24_FD_206723 | JGI IMG/M metagenome (GOLD analysis project Ga0335075, IMG submission 206723) | Soil microbial communities from Loxahatchee National Wildlife Refuge, Florida, United States - Lox_Sample_2.4 | ecosystem: Environmental > Terrestrial > Soil > Wetlands | place: USA... | reverse complement strand
CCAGCGGGCCCTGACGATCGCCTACGCCACCGCGATGCAGGAATCCAAGCTGGAGAACCTCGACTACGGCACCGATGACTCGGTCGGCATCTTCCAGCAACGCCCGTCCGAAGGCTGGGGCACCGTCGCCGAGCTCGAGAACCCCGTGTACTCGGCGGCCGCGTTCTTCGGCGCCCTGGTGAAGGTGCCGAACTACACTCACCTGCCGGTCTACCAGGCGGCCCAGGACGTGCAGCGCAGCGCCGACGGCTCGGCCTACCAGCAGTACGCGCAGATGGGCGCGGCGCTCGCCGCCTATTACACCGCCACGCCGCACGCGGTCACGTGCTGGTATGACCCGGCCACCCAGGCCAGCCAGGAGGGGGTCAGCACGCGGCTGAACCTGACGGCGGCCGTGCGGGGACTCGACGGGACGTTCGGGCAGCCGGGGGAAGATGGGTCAGCCGTGGCTGGCACCACCATCCGTTCGGGGAAAACCGGGACATTCAAGGTGACGGCGGCCGGCGGGTGGACGGTGGCCAACTGGCTCCTCACCCACGCCAGCCTCTACGGGATCACGCAGCTCAGTTACGGCGGGTACCAGTGGACGGCGAGCCTGACAGAAACCGCCTGGCAGGCCGATCCGGGCGGCGTGAGCGGGAGTATTGTCGCCAGCTAGCGCGGCAACCCGCCATACTGTGTGGTGGCAGGTTAAAGAAGGAAGAGGAGCTCACGTGACCTACGTCATCGCGCTGCCATGCGTCGATGTGCTTGACAAGGCATGCATCGAAGAGTGCCCCGTGGACTGCATCTACGAGGGTGAGCGCATGCTCTATATCCACCCGGATGAGTGCGTGGACTGTGGCGCTTGCGAGCCTGTTTGCCCAGTGGAAGCCATCTACTACGAGGACGACGTGCCCGAGCAGTGGAAGGACTACTACAAGGTCAACGTCGATTTCTTCGAGGAGCTTGGCTCTCCTGGCGGCGCGTCCAAGGTCGGCAAGATCGGTAAGGACCACCCGCTGGTCGCGGCGCTGCCGCCGCAGGCCGAGGAAGGGTGACCCTCGCCGCACGACTCCCGGCCTACCCCTGGGACGAACTCGCTCCGCTGGCGGAGAAGGCACGGGCCTTCCCCGGAGGGGTGGTTGACCTCTCCATAGGGATGCCCGTCGATCCGGTCCCGGCCGAGATCCAGCGCGCGCTGGCGGCGGCTGCCGACGCTCCTGGCTACCCGCTGACCGCGGGGACGCCGGGGCTGCGTTCGGCGGCCGCCGGGTGGCTCGATCGCCGGCTGGGCGTGGAAGTCGATCCGGCCTGCGTGCTGCCGGTGATCGGCACCAAGGAGTTCATCGCGTGGCTTCCGGTCATGCTGGGGCTTGGAACAGCCGATACGGTGATTTACCCGGCCCTGGCGTACCCGACCTACGGCATCGGGGCACGGCTGGCCGGTGCCGCGTCGGTCGCGAGCGACGGGTTGGATCCGGATGGGTCGGCCGGGCTGCTCTGGGTGAACTCCCCGTCCAACCCCACCGGCCGGGTGCTTTCCGCCGATGCGCTGCGCGACGCCGTGGCGTGGGCACGGTCCCGCGGCTGCGTGCTGGCGTCCGACGAGTGCTACATCGAGCTCGGCTGGTCGGTCACTCCGGTCTCGGTACTGCACCCGTCCGTGTGCGATGGGTCCTTCGACGGCCTGCTTGGCGTGTACTCGCTGTCCAAGCGGTCAAACCTGGCGGGCTACCGGGCCGGGTTCGTCACCGGCGATCCGTCGCTGGTCGCGCAGCTGCTGCTCGTCTGCCGCCAGGCCGGGATGATCGTTCCCGCGCCGGTGCAGGCGGCGATGACCGTCGCGCTGTCGGACGACGCCCATGCCGACGCGCAGCGGGCCCGGTACGGCGCGCGCCGGGAGGCGCTGGCCGCGGGGCTGACCGAGGCGGGGTTCCGCATCGACCACTCCGAGGCGGGACTGTACCTATGGGCGACCAGGCCCGGCATGGACTGCTGGGCGGCGTGCGAGTTGCTCGCCAGCGAGTGCGGCATCCTCGCCGGCCCCGGTTCCATGTACGGGCCGGAGGGGGCGCGGCACATCCGGGTGGCGCTCACCGCCAGCGATGAGCGGGTCGCTGCGGCAAGGGAACGGCTGCGCGCGCTGGCAGCGGGTTAGCCGGCCAGGTCCTGGACGATGACGCCGCCGCGGGTGGTGATCGTGCGCTGGTAGACCGAGCCACCGTCGACCGCGGTGATCGTGCCGGTGGTCTCACCGTTGGTGATCGTCGGCGCTGAGTTGTCCTCCTCGAGCGCGCCGTAGCCGATGATCGACTCCGACAGGCTCGTGGCGTACCGGCCCTGCACGGCCACGTCGGTGAGCTGCTGACTCACCGTGGCTGGCAGGAAGAAGTCCGAACCGTCAGCATTCTGCTGGTACCCGTTCGGCGCGTCGATCGTATAGCTGGACTTGTCGGTGCGGTCGGTGCTCACGCCGGGGCCGGTGATCGTCTCCGACGCCGACGACGTGGTCTCCTGGTGCGCCCACTGGTAGCAGGACGTGGTGCACGCGGGGTCGACGTACGACTGGTCGTTGCCGAACTGCAGCGACTGATTCAGCGTGTCGGTCCACGTCCGCCCGCCCTGCGTCACGGTGCCGGAGATCGCGTACGACGTGCTCGCCGACTCGCTGGTGACCGGGGTGTCCGTCGAACCGCCAAGCGCGTTCGCCGTCGTCACGGCCGAGGAGTCGGGGAACGACAGCGTGTCGGACGTGATGCCGCCCGATACCGGCGCGCCGCCGGTGGTGAGCAGCAGCGCCCCGCCCGCGAGCCAGTACCCGTTGTTGTTGACGACGTACAGGCTGATCGTGTGCGGGCCGGCGCCGCTCAGCAGCCCGGCGAACGGCGTGAGGTCGATCCGGTACGAGGGGATGTCGAGCGTGTGGATGCCGGTGAGCGGCCGCCAGATCAGCGGGTTGACGCCGCCGGTGTAGACGTACGGGTACGGCCACACCACGCCCGCGGGCTTGCCGTCGATCGACACCTCGATCTCACGGAAGGCCGGCGTCAGCCCCCACCAGAACTCATCGTTGATCTGTCCCACCGCGTACAGGTCCAGCGTGGCGGTGGTGATGTTGTCCGGGAGTGTCACGGACCCGGACAGAGTCTGACCCGTGTTGATCGTGTTGAAGTCGTTGCTCGCGCCGGACGGCACGATCGGGACCACGTCGCTTGGCACGCCCGCCGATGCCGGCGGCGACGCCGGACCCGTCTCGTCGATCGCGTCCCCGGCTAGCGCGGGGGAGGCGAGGCTGGCCGGCCGGGCCGGCCCGAACCCGCCGCCCGCCGGGTAGAACAGCAGCTTCGCGGTGATCACCGGGATGCCGTTGTCGACGCTTGACAGGTAGTTGTCCACGGTGGTGGAGAAGGTCTGCGTGCCGCGCAGGATCGGCAGGTAGCCGGTGATGTCCTTCTGGACGTGCCAGGTGATCCCGGCCGTGGTCGGCTCCGGCGTCACGCCGAGGAAGATCTGCGTCGCCCCGTCGTACACGTTGAGCAGCCTGTCGTACTGTCGCCCCTGCTCGCTGCCGGTGATGTCGAGCACGACCGTGGCCCACCGGCCGGACGGCAGCGAGACCGTCGACGTGGCCGGCGGCGGAGCGTTCCCGAACGACGCGTGGTCGGCGATCGTCACCACCACCGGCTTCGTCGGCGGAACCGTGACCGGCGGGTCGAGCGTGACCGGGTTCGCGGTGGTGGAGAACTCGCTCGGCGACGAGGCGCCGGAGGCCGCGGCCCTGATGCCTGCCTTGAGCCCCGCGGCGGAAGCTCCCGCCGCCGGTGGCTGCACCCGCCGGGCATGCCCGCTCCCGTTCCCGCCGGACACCGACGCGAGGGCCGAGGCGCCGCCGCCGAGCACTACGACGACCGCCGCGGACACGGTCAGCCACCTGCGAGGAAGCCGCACAGAACGCATCAGCATCTCCGTCTCGGATTGATGCAATTAGTTCGGCAGTGTACGGCTATGCGCCTGTTCGCACCAGTATCCGAACCAGCAGAATGTCAGGGGTGGGCGCTACCGTGAGCCGCATGGACTCCATGGACGTATGATCGCGAAGACATTTTTCCTGACGTAAATAATTCACTGTATACGCGCTAAAAACTTACGCTGAAAAATAAGTCTTCGTGATCATGTGAGCCGTAGGCGGCATCTTTTGCTTATATGGTGACATTTCGGACATAGCTGCGGCGTAAGCAGCGCGGTGCAACGGGCGCGGGCAGGGCGACTAACGTGGGATCGTGCTGAGGATTGCGGGACATGAGGTTCAGCCGCGGCATCGCGGGGAGCTGCGGGTCGTCGTCGTGGCGGCGCGGCCCAGCGGGCTGGGGCAGGTGCGCGCCTATCTGGTCGCCGACTTGCTCCGCCGTTATGCCGAACGGTCCCGGCTGGCCCCTTCCGTTATCGACCTCTCCCCTGCCGGGGAAGACAACCTGCGCGCCGTCTGCGCCGCCCTCAACATCCATCCGCCCCGGCATACGCTTACCGAGCCGTTCGCCATCTCGCAAATTGACGGGCTGTTCATCGACGGGTTGCGCGAGCCCATTCTCGACATCGGCGTCCGCCTGGCCGGCCAGACAACCGGCGAAACCCTCGCGGAGCACTGGATAGACGTCCCGGCCGACGCCGGAGAGGTGCGGCTTGGGGAGGAACCACTGTCCGTTCGGATGAAAATGCTCGGATCTGGTCCAGACGCGACGGAGACCCTGAGCCGGTGGCGGCGGCAGGTCGCGGAGTGGGCGCGGTCGCCGAGCGGGGCAATGTCGCGCCGGTACGCGGAGGCGATCACGGCCGCGTTCGCCGATGACCTCGATACGGCCGCGGCGCTGCGGGAACTGGCCGCGCTTGCGGAGGATCCGGGCGAACCGGACGGCGTCAAGTTCGAGACGTTCGCGGCGGCGGACCGACTGCTCGGGCTCGACCTGGCGCGGGAAATCGGGCGCTGAACCAACCTGGCGCAACGATCTGCCGCTGTGGCGTCGATTTACGCAACGAATCAACATCACGACGCATTAATAATATCTATTACTGTGCATACACGATTCATACGCTTAACATATGATGACCGAGGAGACACGCCGGGTGCCGACGCCCCGGTCGTATTTGATGTGCCCGCCGGAGCACTTCGCCGTGACGTACGCGATCAACCCGTGGATGCGGCCGGACGAACCGGTCGACGCGGCCCGCGCGATGCGGCAGTGGGAGCGGCTGTGGCAGACCTATCTCGACCTCGGCCACGATGTGCGGATGATCGATCCGGTGCCGGGGCTGCCGGACATGGTGTTCGCCGCCAACGGGGCGACCGTGGTCAACGGGACAGTGCTCGGCGTGCGGTTCCGGTATCCAGAGCGGACCGCCGAAGCCGAGGCCTACATGGACTGGTTCCGTGCCCATGGCTGGCCGTCCGTACACGCGCCGGCATACGTCAACGAGGGCGAAGGCGACATCCTTTTCACCGGGAAGTCGCTGATCGCCGGGTACGGGTTCCGTAGCGACCAGGCGGCCGCGGGCGAGCTCCAGGCGGTGTTCGGGCTGCCGGTGATGAGCGTGCGGCTGGTGGACCCGCGCTTCTACCACCTGGACACCGCGCTGTGCGTGCTTGACTCCTCGACCGCGATGTACTACCCGGCCGCGTTCGACGACGCGGGCCGCGCGGCGCTCAGCACGGTGTTCTCCGAGCTGATCGAGGCCAAGGACGAGGACGCGGAGGTCTTCGGGCTGAACGCGGTCAGCGACGGGTACCACGTGGTGCTTGCAGAGCAGGCCACCGGGCTGGCCCGGCAGCTCGCCGCGCGCGGCTTCATGCCGGTGCCGGTCGACATGTCCGAGCTGCGCAAGGCCGGCGGGGGCGCCAAGTGCTGCACGCTGGAGCTGCGGCCATGACCGAGTCGGCGCTTAACCTGAGCGGGCTGACCAGCGAGTACAGCGCGCACAACTACGCACCGCTGCCGGTCGTCGCCGCCTCGGCGTCCGGCGTGTGGGTGACCGACGTGCAGGGGCGGCGGTACCTGGACATGCTGGCCGGGTATTCGGCGCTGAACTTCGGGCACCGGCATCCGCGGCTGGTGGAGGCCGCCCGGCGTCAGCTCGAGCGGGTCACGCTGGTGAGCCGGGCGTTCGACCACGACCAGTTCGGGCCGTTCTGCGCGGAGCTTGCCGACCTGGCGGGCATGGAAATGGTGCTCCCGATGAACACCGGCGCCGAGGCGGTGGAGACCGCGATCAAGGTGGCACGGAAGTGGGGGTACGTGTCGCGGGGCGTCCCGCGCGATGAGGCGATCATCGTGGTCTTCGACGGGAACTTCCACGGGCGGACCACGACGGTCGTGTCGTTCTCCTCCGACCCGGACGCGCGCGCCGACTTCGGCCCGTACACGCCGGGGTTCGTGTCGGTGCCGTACGGCGACCTGGCGGCGCTGCGGGAAGTGTTCGGCGTATACGGCCCGCGGATCGTCGCCGTGCTTGTCGAGCCGATCCAGGGCGAGGCCGGCGTGGTCGTGCCGCCGCCCGGGTTCCTGGCCGGGGTGCGTTCGCTGTGCACGTCCGCCAGCGCGCTGATGATCGCGGACGAGATCCAGTCCGGGCTCGGCCGGGTCGGGACGACGTTCGCGTGCTCGTTCGAGGGCGTCACGCCCGACGCGTACCTGCTGGGCAAGGCGCTCGGCGGCGGCATCGTACCGGTCTCCGCGATGGTCTCCTCGCGCGAGGTGCTCGGCGTGCTGCAGCCGGGGCAGCACGGGTCGACGTTCGGCGGTAACCCGCTGGCCTGCGCGGTAGCCCGCGAGGTCATCGCGATGCTGCGGACCGGCGAGTACCAGGACCGGTCCGCGGCGCTGGGCACGGTGCTGCACGAGCGGCTGGCCGCGCTGCCCTCATCGGTCGTGTCGTCGGTGACCGGGCGCGGCCTATGGGCCGGGGTGACGTTCGCCTCGCTGTCCGGGCGGGCGGTCTGCGAGCGGCTGGCCTCGCTCGGTGTCCTGGCCAAGGAAACGCACGGCACCACGATCCGCCTCGCCCCGCCGCTGGTGATCACCGAAGACGAGCTGACCTGGTCCCTGGACCGCTTCGCCGAGGCGGTACTCCCCTAGCGCGGGCGCGGCCGGGGGCGGGACCAGCGCACGAACCCGGCCACCGCTCCGGCGGCGGCCGCCAGCGCGCCGCCGTAGAGGTACCACTGCCCGGCCGTCGTGTTCGTGATGATGACGCTTCCCTGGGTGTTGCCCATCGACATGATGAACGAGGCAAGGATCCAGCCGACCGCAGGGAGGAGGCCGCCGGCGGAGGTCCGCATGCCCCAGCCGCCGAGCAGGCAGGTGACGAGGATCGCCACGTCGAGGATGATGGCCACCAGGGGCGCGGGGCTCTGACTGTACTGGAAGCTGCCGATCAGGCCCTGCAGGGCGCCGAGCACGAACAGGACCACGTAACCGGCAGCCGTGACCGCGCGCTGCGCCGGCCGCCGGCCATCCACCATCCCCATGACTGGTCAGGCTACCGACTCTTCGCGTGTCAGCGCGCGAAGAGGTCCCGCTCGTACGGGTCACCGGGGCCGCGCGGCCCGGCGAGCAGCGTGTAGTACTCCGTCGCGAGCACCCGCTGGCCGAGGTTGTTGGACAGCGCGAAGAACTCCCCGTCCAGTGTGATCTGGGTTTCGTGCGCCCCCATCGCGGCCAGCTTGGCGTCCAGGTACTTCGTGGCGTCGATCTCCGTTGTGACCTGGTCGTCGGGAACGCCGATGGACAGGTCCGTGAACCGCTCGAACCAGGAGTCATCGGGCAGCTTCGCCGCGGCGGCGAGCACCGAACGCGATATCGCCGTCGCGTAGAACCTGGCCGCCTTGCCGGTCAGCTCGAACGCGCGCCACGCGACGCGGTGCGCCTGGATGTGGTCCGGATGCCCGTAGAGCCCGTTCGCGTCGTAGGTCACGATGACGTCGGCCGCGACCTCGCGGATGATCGCCGCAAGCTCCCCGGCGGCCTCGTCCACGTCGGCCTGCCAGAAGCAGCGCGGGTCGTCGTTGTCCGGCAGCCCCACCATCCCCGAGTCGCGCCACCGTCCGGCGCCGCCGAGAAACCGGTGGTCGGTCACACCGAGCGCCGCGCACGCCCGTTCCAGCTCGCCGATCCGGTACTCCCCCAGCTCGTCAGGGAGCAGATGCTGCAGCGCCGGCGGGATGATCTCTCCGAGTTCACCGAGCGTGCAGGTAACCAGGGTGACCCGCGCGCCTTCGGCCGCGTACTTGGCCATCGTGGCCCCGGTGCCGATCGACTCGTCGTCCGGGTGCGCGTGCAGGAGCAACAGGCTGCGTTCTGTCATCAGGCTTCCTAGGGTATGCGCCGGAGCGCCAGTCCCATCCGGGTGCGCGGCGGGGCGGCGAGGCTGGCAAGATCGGAGAGCATGACGGACAGTTTCCCCCGGCAGCAAGCCCGGACCCAGCGGTTCACCCTGGGTGTGCCACGGGCGTTCGGTGTTTCCCCTGATGGCAACAGGATCACGTTCCTCCGCACGAAGAGCGGCGACGACCCGGTGACCTGCCTGTGGGAAGCCGACGCCGCCACTGGTGCCGAACGCCTGGTCGCGGACCCCAGGACACTGGGTGCCGACGGGGAGAACCTGCCAGCGGAGGAGCGTGCCCGCAGGGAGCGGGTCCGGGAGACGGCAGGCGGCATTGTGTCGTACGCGACCGACGCCAAGCACACGGTCGCCGTGTTCGCCCTGTCCGGACAGGTCTACGTGGCGCGCCTGGACACCGGGGCGGCGAACGTCAGCCTCGTCGAGGCGAAGACCCCCGCGCTTGACCCGCGCCCGGACCCACTCGCCCAGAAGGTGGCCTACGTGCACGAGGGCGCGCTGCGCGTCGTGGACCTGGACAGCGGGGAAGACAAGATCGTCGCCGCCGCCCACGGCGTCACCTACGGCCTGGCCGAGTTCGTCGCCGCCGAGGAGATGGGCCGGTCCCGCGGCTACTGGTGGTCGCCGGACGGCACGCGGCTGCTCGTCGCGCGCGTCGACGAGCAGCCGGTGCGGCAGTGGTACATCGCCGACCCGGCCAACCCCGACCGGACGCCGAACGCCGTGAGGTATCCCGCGGCCGGGACGCCGAACGCGGACGTGTCGCTGATCATCGTGCCCGCGGCCGGCGAGCCGGACCAGCCTGCCGGCTGGGACAGGGACGCGTTTCCGTACCTGGTCAACGCCAACTGGGACGAGAACCTGCTGATCGTCACCCAGACCCGGGACCAGAAGAGGATGCGCGTCACCGACGGCATCACCGGCGACGTCATCCGCGAGGACACGGACCCGCACTGGACGGACATCATCGGCGGCGTGCCCGCTCAGCTTACCGACGGCCGGATCGTATGGACCGAGACCAGCGAAGACACCCGTCGGCTTATCATCGCCCCGGCCGCGGAACTCGCCTCCGCGGCGCCGCTCACCCCGCCCGGCCTCCAGGTGCGGGAGATTCTCTGCACCGACGGCGAGACCGTGTTTTTCACCGCATCGGCGGAATCGACCGAAATTGGGGTATGGAGCTACGGCCCAGGCGGCCTCGCCGAGGTGGCGACCGAACCCGGCCTGCATAGCGCCCGAGCGGCGGGCGGCACGATCATAACAAGCAGTAGAGGGCTTAACGGGAACCACGTGTCCGTTCGGGTAAATAAGAGGGGAAGGGCGACGGCGGAAATAGCTTCGCTCGCGCAGCGGCCGAACCTGCCCCAGCCTTCCCCGGATTTCCTGAACGCCGGTCCAGATGAAATCCGCACCGCCGTTCTTTTCCCTTCCTGGCATGAGGTGGGCACTAAGCTGCCGGTGCTTATGGACCCCTACGGCGGTCCCGCCGCGCAGCGCGTGCTGAAAACCACCAGTGCTTTCCTGACCTCGCAATGGTTCGCCGAGCAGGGTTTCGCCGTGGTGATCGCGGACGGCCGCGGCACTCCCGCGCGCGGGCTTGCCTGGGACCGCGCAGTGGCCGGCGACTTCGCTACCAGCGTGCTTGAAGACCAAGTCACGGCGCTGCACGCGGCCGCGGAACGGTTCGCCGACCTGGACATAAGCCGGGTCGGCATCCGCGGCTGGTCGTTCGGCGGCTACCTCTCCGCGCTCGCCGTCTTGCTCCGGCCCGATGTTTTCCACGCGGCGGTCGCCGGCGCGCCTGTCACCGACTGGCGGCTTTATGACACACATTATACCGAGCGATACCTCGGTGACCCCAATGACAACCAAACCCCATACGACAGAAGCTCTCTCGTAAACGGAAGCTCACTAGTCAACGGGAACTCGCTATCCATAGCGCGCCTGATAAGATCCGAAGGATCGGGCGCGCAGCCGGGGGGCTCCGGGGGGTCGTTCCCCCGGGGAAAATTGCTGCTCATTCACGGGCTGGCCGACGACAACGTCGTGGTCGCGCACACGCTACGTCTTTCCTCGGCACTTCTCGCGGCCGGGTACCCGCATTCGGTGCTGCCGCTTTCCGGCGTGACGCATATGACTCCGCAGGAAATCGTCGCGGAAAACCTGCTGCTGCTCCAGGTCGCGTTCCTGCGCTCGTCACTGCCGGAACGGGGAGTGTAGCCAGCGTCACACACTGAATGGTCCCTGCGATGCGGCATCCTAGGAATAACTGAGTTAGGTTCGTGGGCGTCGCACGCGCGAGGCCGCCCCGTGATGCGGGTTTGCCCCACCGCGCGGCGTTACGATCACGGACAAGGCAGCGAGGACGCTGAGAGATGACACAAGCACCGGAAGCGCCCGCTAGAACGCGGGCGCAGATCTCCGAGCGGACGCTCCGCAAGGACCCGTGGTGGCAGCGAGGACGCGTCGTCGCGACGCTGCTCACCATCTGGGTGGCCTACGCGACCGTCCGCGTATTCATGGGTCACTGGTACTGGGTGCCCCAAGACCACTACCTGACGCCGTTCTACTCCCCGTGTGTCAACGGTGAGTGCGTGCCAGGTTCTTCCTCGCTGGGGCACTGGATACCGGCGATACCGCCGATCATCCCGTACGCGTTCGTCTCGCTGCCGTTCGTGCTTGGGTTCCGGTTGTCCTGCTATTACTACCGCGGCGCCTACTACCGGGCGTTCTGGAGGGCGCCGGCCGCGTGCGCGGTGCGCGAGCCGCACGCGGCGTACTCCGGTGAGACCAAGCTGCCGCTGATCGGGCAGAACCTGCACCGCTTCTTCCTCTACATGGCAGTCTTGATCGCGATCCTGCTCACCTATGACGTGGCGCAGGCGTTCCGCGGGCCGAACGGTGACTTCGGCATCGGGCTCGGCACGATCATCATGCTGATCAACGTGGTGGCGGTCTGGGCGTACACGCTGTCGTGCCACTCCTGCCGGCACATCACAGGCGGGCGGCTCAAGAACTTCTCCAAGCACCCGGTCAGGTACTGGATCTGGACGCAGGTGTCGAAGCTGAACGCCCGGCACATGCAGTTCGCGTGGATCTCGCTGGCCACGCTAATGATCAGCGACCTGTACATCATGCTGGTCGCCAGCGGCGCCTTCTCCGACCCTCGAATCTTCAATTAGCCGAACGGGCAGTAGCTATGACCGACGAGATTCAGCGTTACTCCTACGACGTGGTAGTGATCGGCGCGGGTGGCTCAGGGCTGCGCGCGGCGATCGAAGCCCGCGCGCGCGGCAAGAAGACCGCGATCATCTCCAAGTCGCTGTTCGGCAAGGCCCACACGGTGATGGCCGAAGGCGGTGCCGCCGCCGCCATGGGGAACGTGAACCCCCGCGACAACTGGCAGGTGCACTTCCGCGACACGATGCGCGGCGGCAAGTTCCTTAACAACCCGCGGATGGCCGAACTGCACGCCAAGGAAGCCCCGGACCGGGTGTGGGAGCTTGAGGCCTGGGGCGCGCTGTTCGACCGGACCAAGGACGGGAAGATCTCGCAGCGCAACTTCGGCGGGCACGAGTACCCCCGGCTGGCGCACGTGGGTGACCGCACCGGCCTTGAGATGATCCGCACGCTGCAGCAGCGGGTCGTCGCCGTGCAGCAGGAGGACTCGATTGCGCTCGGCGACCCTGAGGCGATGATCAGGGTCTTCGCCGAGACGACGATCACCCGGCTGGTCAAGGACGACGCCGGCCGGATCGCGGGCGCGTTCGGATATGTCCGGGACACGGGGCGGTTCGTCTTCTTCGAGGCGCCCGCGGTGGTGCTCGCCACCGGCGGCATCGGCCGGACGTTCAAGGTCACCTCCAACTCCTGGGAGTACAGCGGTGACGGGCACGCGCTGGCGCTGCTGGCCGGCGCGGACCTGCTGAACATGGAGTTCGTGCAGTTCCACCCGACCGGCATGATCTGGCCGCCGTCGGTGCGCGGCATCCTGGTCACCGAATCGGTGCGCGGTGACGGCGGCGTGCTGCGCAACTCCGAGGGCAAGCGGTTCATGTTCGACTACGTGCCCGACGTGTTCCGCGCCCAGTACGCGGAAACCGAGGAAGAGGCCGACCGCTGGTACACCGACCCGGACCACAACCGGCGGCCGCCTGAGCTGCTGCCCAGGGACGAGGTCGCGCGGTCGATCAACTCCGAGATCAAGGCCGGTCGCGGGTCACCGCACGGCGGCGTGTTCCTCGACATCGCCTCGCGACGGCCCCCCGAGTACATCCTGCAGCGGCTGCCGTCCATGCACCACCAGTTCATCGAGCTTGCGGACGTGGACATCACCAAGGAGCCGATGGAGATCGGGCCGACCTGCCACTACGTGATGGGCGGTGTCGAGGTCGACCCGGACACCGGGGCCGCCTCGGTGCCCGGCCTGTTCGCGGCCGGCGAGGTGTCCGGCGGGATGCACGGCTCGAACCGGCTCGGCGGCAACTCGCTGTCCGACCTGCTGGTGTTCGGCAAGCGGGCCGGAGACGGGGCGGCCTCGTACGTGGAAGGGCTCGGCGCGCGCCCGTCCGCTTCCGCCGAGACGCTGGCCGAGGCGCAGGCCGAGGCGCTCGCCCCGCTTGAGCGGCCCGACGGCGAGAACCCGTACACCGTGCACGCCGAACTACAGCAGACGATGAACGACCTGGTCGGCCTCATCCGCCGCGAGTCCGAGGTCAAGCAGGCGCTGACCGAGCTTGAGCAGTTCCGGGTCCGGGCCGCCCGCGTCGCCGTGCCCGGCGGCCGGGCCTACAACCCGGGCTGGCACGTGGCGCTTGACCTGCGGAACATGCTGGTTGTCGCCGAGTGCGTGGCGCTGGCCGCGCTTGAGCGGCAGGAGTCCCGCGGCGGGCACACCCGGGAGGACTTCCCTGAGATGTCGCCCGAATGGCGCAAGGTCAACCTGATCTGCACGCTGACCGGAGAGCACGTGGCGCTTTCCCGCAAGCCGCTGCCGACGATGCGCCAGGACCTGCTCGCGCTGTTCGACAAGGGCGAGCTCAAGAAGTACATGACTGAGGAAGAACTGGCCGCGCTGCCTACGGCGTCGGCGGCCGCGTCGGAGGAGAGCCACTGATGGGGTACAAGGCATCACTGAAGGTCTGGCGCGGCGACGCCGGGGCCGGGCGGCTTGAGGACTTCCAGGTCGAGGTCAACGAGGGCGAGGTCGTCCTCGACGTGCTGCACCGCCTGCAGGCCACGCAGGCGACCGACCTGGCGATCCGGTGGAACTGCAAGGCCGGCAAATGCGGGTCGTGCTCGATGGAGATCAACGGACGGCCCCGGCTCGCCTGCATGACCCGGATGTCGATCTTCTCGCCTTCCGAAACCCTGGCGATCACGCCGATGCGGACGTTCCCTGTGATCAGGGACCTGGTCACCGACGTGTCGTTCAACTACGCGAAGGCAAGGCAGATCCCGTCGTTCTCGCCGGACCCGTCGATCAAGCCCGGCGAGTTCCGGATGCAGCAGGCAGACGTGAACCGGTCGCAGGAGTTCCGCAAGTGCATCGAGTGCTACCTGTGCCAGAACACATGCCACGTGATCCGCGACCACTCCGAGAACGAGGGCGCGTTCGCCGGGCCGCGGTTCCTGATGCGGGTCGCCGAACTCGAGATGCACCCCGCTGACGAGGCGGACCGCCGCGACATCGCGCAGGACGACTTCGGCCTCGGCTACTGCAACATCACCAAGTGCTGCACCGAGGTCTGCCCCGAGCACATCAAGATCACCGACAACGCGCTGATCCCGATGAAGGAGCGCGTCGCGGGCCGCAAGTACGACCCGTTGGTCTGGCTTGGCTCGAAGATCGCCCGCCGCCCGGCGGCCAAGGGCACCCCGGCGGTCCCCGGCAAGCGCGGCTAATTCGCCGCGGCGCACCGCGGCGCGCAGCGCACGGCACGCCCGTATCCGGATATATCCGGATACGGGCGTTTTGCTGTTCCATGGCCGCATGCTGGGTGCCGGTCACACCTGCCACTTCCGTTGACTTTGTATGCGTCCCGACCACTTTCGCGCCCGATTTATCCCGATATGGGGATGCGGGGAGCATACAAAGTGCTCCTGCTCGCTTCGCCGCCACCAAAATCCTGAGCCCACCGTCGATATGCGGGCCGTCCGCCGTAAGGACAGCGAGTCGGCCGTAGAGTTCATTTCATGACGATTCCCGCATCGCATCGCGACCTGCTCAACGCGCAGGTGGCGATGCTCGCCACCATCGGTTCGAGTGGACGGCCGCAGCTCTCCGCCACCTGGTTCCTCGCCGAAGGCGACACCGTCCGGATCTCGCTCAACACGTCCCGGCAGAAGGTGAAGAACCTGCAGGCCGACCCCAAGTGCAGCTTGCTCATCCCGGGCACCCCGCCGTACCGCTACCTGGAGCTGCGCGGCGACGCGGAGATCACCCCGGACGACGACTACGAGTTCGCCGACAAGGTGGGCGCGAAGTACGGCGCCGACCTGCGCGAGCACGATCAGCCTGGCGAGTCCCGCGTCGTCGTCACGATCCGCCCCACGCGCGTCGTGACCTGGGGAGGTGCCCTGGAGTCCTGAGCGGCGGAGGCCCCGGAGTCCTGAGCGGGCGGAGAGAGCACCCGGTTGCGTGAACTGCCTGCACAGAGCCCGCCTACGGCACCAGCACGGTGCGCTCGCCGGGCACCTCCGTCCGGGTCCAGATCTGCTCCACGTCGGCCAGCGGCATCGTGTTCGCCTCGATCGAGATCGTGCCCACGTTGATCTCGTCGATAAGCGAGGGCAGCTCGGCTAGGTAATCCTCGGCCGAGACGGAACCCTGCCCGCTGCCCTGGAGACGGAAGTTGGCCGAGCGCAGGGCCGCTGACGGCAATTCGATCGTCGGTCCGGCGACCGCGCCGATCTGGATCCAGTTCAACGTGCGGCCGCGGTCGGACCGTGCGGTGAGGATCGCGGCGATCGCCCGCTGCGCGGGCTTGCCCCACAGGTAATCGAGGACGATGTCGGACTCGGCGGCTGCGACAGCGAGCGCGCTGCTCGTCGCATCACCGTCATCGGTCAGCTGGATGACGTCGTCGGCGCCGGCCGAGGTGAGCACGCGCAGCCGACCGGGATCACGCCCCGCGCCGACCACGCGTCCGGCGCCGAGCCGCCTGGCCACCTGGACGGCCATCGCTCCGGCGTTCCCGGTCGCGCCCAGAATGAAGACGCTCTGCCCGGGCTCGAGCCGAACGCGGCGGCGCAGGGCGACCCAGGACGACATCGCCGGGTTCATCGCGGCGGCGATCTTCGCGACGTCGGCATCGGCGGGCAGCTCGATCGAGCGGCGCACGCCGGCGAGGGCCTTGTCGGCCATCGTGCCGAGCACGTCGTCGGCGGCCATGAAGTAGATCCGCCGGCCGTCGGGCCGCTGCCCGACGGCGTCGATCCCGGGGATCATCGGCAGCGTGCCGGTGCTGGCGTAGTGGATCCCGGCAGCGCCGCTCCGGACGCGCGGGTGCAGGCCGACGGCGAGGACGTCAACGAGGGCCTCGCCTGCGCTTCGCGGCCGCGGCACCTCGAACTGCTGGTAATGCGGCGGCTCCCCGAACGATGTCACGACGG
>Ga0335075_10008250_pt1 | contig 15987 bp, 15 predicted proteins | sample Lox_Sample_24_FD_206723 | JGI IMG/M metagenome (GOLD analysis project Ga0335075, IMG submission 206723) | Soil microbial communities from Loxahatchee National Wildlife Refuge, Florida, United States - Lox_Sample_2.4 | ecosystem: Environmental > Terrestrial > Soil > Wetlands | place: USA... | reverse complement strand
GACGTCCTTGATTGCGGCGCGGGCGGCGGTGACCGGGACGGCGTTCGGCGGCGGCGGAGCTGTCTGCGCCCGCGGCGTCGTGGCGGCCAGAAGGACGGCGGTCACGGCAATCGCTCCGCATGCCATCAGACGCAAGACTGCCCGCGCGGACGCCCCGCCCAGCCCTTTCTTCACTCGCCCGAGCCTTCCCTGAAGTGCGGCCAACCGCCAACCTGGCATCATCCAAGAATTGGGCCACGGACGCCAGCCCGAAATGACAGATGGCAAGGAAAGCCGTTAGGACACGAGCCGCGCCCGGGGGGAGCGGCAGCCGGCCCCTCCGAACAATGTGCTGCCAGCATTGCAAAAGAAAGAATTTAACCGCAGATATAGGAAGATGGACGCGGATGCACGCAGATAGTGGGAACTTGTGACCGGCGGGTTCCCGGTGACGCACTGCACGCGGTGCTGCGGCTCTGCTGCTGCTGAATTTTGGCAGGCCGCGGCTGGAAATCAGACGTGTGGCCAGCGGCCTGTGAGCCGCACTGAATCTGCGTGAATCAGCGTCCATCTGCTTTCATCTGCGGTTGAACCTTTCTTGTTCCCCAGTGCCGCAAGGCCTGCGCAGAGGATTATGGCGGCGTGACCCCAAGAGCCCGGCGGAACCGGTCCGCGAGATGCGCCCCGTCGCGCGGCGGCAGCGCGCGGGGGGACTCCGCAGGCGAAATGCGGATCACCGCGAACAACGGCTCGCTGAGCAGCCGTGCGCGCAGCGCCTCGACCTCGGCCATAGTGAAGGCCGTTGCCGTGCTACGCCAACCGCAGGCACTCGCCACGGCGGCCAGATCGGTTCCCTGCGCCGTGTGACTGTGCTGCGCGCCGGTTTCCCCGTAACGGCCATTGTCCAGCACGGCGATCGCCAGATTGGGCGCACCAGCCACCGCGATGGTTGCCAGCGAACCGATGCCCATCAGCATCTCGCCATCGCCGGTCAGCACCAGTACGCGCCGGTCGGGCTGAGCCAGGGCGAGGCCGAGGCCGACCATCGCAGCGCCCCCCATCGCGCCCCAAAGATAGAAATTGAGCGCCTGGTCGCCCGCTGCCGCGGCATCGTAGCCGGGGGCGCCGAGCCCGGTGACCACCAGCAGGTCGCCCGGCTCGTGCAGCAGAGCGGCCACGACAGCGCGCCGATCGAGAGCGCCTGGCGCGTTCACTGGACGAACACTTTCGCCCCGATCAGCCGCTGACCGAACAGCACCGCGACCGGTACCGCGCTGTCGAAGGCGAGGGCAGCGGCCGCGGCGACGGTCTCGGCCGCTTCGCCGGGGTGGTCGGCACGATGCACGTGCACCCCGGCGGCGGTCAGCACCGCCGGTGTCGCGCGACCCATCGGCACCTGCCACGGATTGAACTCGCCCCATTCGCCCCGCATGGTGACCAGCGTCAGCAGCGGCATCCGGCAGTTCACCGGCAGCGAAAGCATGTTGATGCAGTTGCCGACGCCGGAAGACTGCATCAGCAGCGCCGCGCGCTGGCCGCCGAGCCAGGCGCCGGCGGCCAGCGCGATCCCCTCCTCTTCTGTGGTCAGCACTATGGCGCGCATGTCGGCGTCGGTGATGGCGGCGGCGATAAGGTGCGCGTGGCCGGCGTCGGGGACGTAGCCGACCTGGGTGATCCGCGCGGCCTTCAGTGCGGCATAGACCGCTTCCTGCCAAGATGGCTGTGACACCGGCTGGGCTCAGGCGGCGGCGTATTCGCCGCGGCCGAACAGCCGGTCGAGATTGGCGGGGCTCGCCTTGTCGAACTGGGTGGTCTCGGCGCGCACCTTGTCCACCGCGGCGAGGGCGCGCTGCACCGCCGGGCGGGCGCCGATCGTGCCCACCCATCGCTGCACGTTGGCGAAGCGCGATGCAGCGTCGCCCAGCAGCATGGTCCCGATGCGCAGCCACGGGAAGGCGGCGATATCGGCGATGCCATACTCGGCCCCGCCAACCCAGGGCTTCGCCGCCAGCCGTTGATCATAAACCTCGAACAGGCGGTGCACCTGGGTGTTGTAGCGGCTGATCGGATAGTCGCTGCCGGCAGGGGCGAAGCGCTTGAAATGCACCAGCTGCCCGCACATCGGCCCGATGTTGGTCATCTGCACCATCATCCACTGGATCGCCTCGAAGCGCGCGGCCGGATCGGCGGGTAGCAGCTTTCCGGTCTTCTCGGCTAGGTAGAGCAGGATGGCGCCTGATTCGAAGACGTTGATCGACTTGCCGCCGGGGCCGTCAGGGTCGGTGATGACCGGAACTTTCGCGAGCGGGTTGAGCTGGACGAACTGCGGATCGAACTGTGCGCCGGCAAACACGTCGACCGGGCGAACGGTGTAGGTCAGGCCAAGCTCCTCCAGCGCGATGTAGATCTTCACAACGTTAGGGCTGCCCATGCCGTACAGCGTGATCATGCGGTTCGTCCCTTTCTGCGATTTTGGCGGTTCACATAGAACGGCACGCGACGCAGCGATGTCAACGTATGCTCTCCCGCGAATGACATCCAGCATGCCCTGGCTGTGGACGACGTGAGAAACGGAGGAGTCTAAACGCAGGTGTACAAAAGGATGCACGCCATCTGCGCGCATCTGCATGGATCTGCTTTCATCTGCGTCAAGGTCGGCGGAACCGATCCGCGTGATCCGCAGCCTGTGGCCAGATGAGCCTGATCGGTGTTCATCCCTTCAGGGCGCCGAATGTCAGGCCAGCCACCATGTAGCGGCGCAGTGCGAAATAGATGGCGATCGGCGGTAGCGAATATATGATGGCGATCGCCATCATATAGTTCCACGGCGCTTCATCGCTGTCGAAGAACTGGTCGATCGTCACCGCGACCGTCATACTGCGCTCGGATGAAAGCAGCAGGAATTGGTAGATGTATTCGTTCCACGCAAGCATCAGCGCATAGATACCCACCGCCACCAGTGCCGGGGCCATCAGCGGAATATAGATGCGCAAATACACCTGCCATGGTGACGCGCCATCCACTTTTGCCGACTCGTCCAGCTCCATCGGAATAAGCTTGCCGTATTGGTTCAGGATCAGGATTGCATATGGCGTCGCGAACGTCACCTCGGCGGCAATCACGGCCCAAAGACTGTCCGTCAAACCATAGAGATGCATGATATGGACGAAGGGAATGACCAGGAACGTCGTCGGCAGCACGTAGGTCAGCAGTGCGAAATCAGTGATGATCCATCCCTTGCGCAGCCGCATCCGACCAAGTGCAAAGCTGGCGAGCGAACCGATCAGCACAGTCAACAACATCGTCGCCACGCTCATGTAGATGCTGTTGCCGAAGTAATGCCAAAAGTGGTCGAGCAGCCAGTAGTCCTCGGTCCAGACCGACTTGAAGCTGGAGAAATCGGGGTGCGGTGGCCAGATGCTGCCGGTAAACTCGTCAGCGTCGGAATCGAGCGACATCAGCGTCATGTTCCAGACGGGCAGCAGCGTCCAGGTCAGCAGGACAACGCCGAGAACAATGGCCCCTGCCTTGGCAAGTAACCGCTGGCGACGGTGGCGCGGCCAGAGCGGCCGGTGGCCGGATCCCGATGTAAGCGCGATGCTCATAGTTGCACCCCCGTGGCCCTGACTCGACGGATCAAAAGGATGACGACCGGGATCAGCACAGGCAGCGCGGAAATCATCGCAGCGACGCCGAGAGCCGGATAGCCGAAGTCGAAGGCTTCGTGATACCCGTACGTCGCCAGCACGTTGGTTGTCATTCCGGGTGCACCGGTCGTGACGAAATACACCGTGGGGAAGTCGCCAATCGTCCAGGCAGTAAAAAGCAGGGTTGAGATGAGATAGACGGTCGCGAGCAGCGGGAAGGTGACGTAAACCAGCATCTTCACGCCATAGGCGCCGTCGATGGCAGCAGCCTCATAGATGTCCTGCGGGATTGCCAGCCGGGCGGCGATAAACACCAGCGTCCAGAACGGCATCCATTTCCAGATGTAGGAGACGATGTTCGCCCCCATGGCGACCCATTGGTGGATCAGGAACAGCGGTCCATCATGCCCGGTTATCGCTCGGATCAGGCTGTCCACCAGGCCCCATTGGGTAACCAGCATGAAGTGGATGGAGGTGAACACCACCATCGCCGGCAATGCCCAGGGGATCAGAAAGACGGCGAGCAACGCCCGTACCCACCAGCTTCGGATCACGAAGAAGCCCGACAGCAGGAAGGCAAGAAACATCTGCACATTCACGCCGATGCCGACGAACAGCAGAGTGTTGATGACTGTGGTAAGATATTTCGGGTCGGTGAACAGCAGCTTGTAAAGGTACGGCTGCCTGCCCATCCATAACCCGAAGACCACAGGATAGATTACAAACAGGGCAAACACGGCCACGTAAGGAACGACGAAGGCGATCGCCCAGGTGGTGTCGGAGCCCTGCAAGCGAAAGCGCCAGGGCGGACGGTGCGACTGGGTCGCTTCCAGCGGTCGACCAATAGGTAAAGCCTGCTGCGTGGTGCCCATAGCAATACTCCGGGCGTTTGTCGCGGGCCGCTTCGGCCTATCCCTTCACGCCACCCATGGTGAGGCCGGCGGTCATGTAACGGCGGAGGCCGTAGTACAGCGCGATGGGCGGAATAGCATAGACGATGGCGGTGGCCATCATGTAGTTCCAGGGCGATTCGTCGCTGTTGAGGAACTGGGCCAGCGCGACCGCCACAGTCATGCTCCGCTGCGTGGACAAGAGCAGGAATTGGTAGAGGTAGTCATTCCAGGCAAGGAGAAGAGCGTAGGTTCCTACTGCAACCAGCGCTGGCGCCATCAGGGGCATATAGATGCGGGAGTATATCTGCAGCGGGTTGGCACCATCGATGCGCGCCGACTCGTCCAATTCCATCGGGATCGATTTCCCGTACTGGGAGAAGATGAAGATGGCATACGGAGTGGCAAAAGCGACGTAGGCCGCGATCACGGACCAAAGATTGTTGCCAAGTCCGTAAAGCTGCGCGATCCGGTAAAATGGGATGGCGATGAACGAGGCAGGGATGACGTAGGTCATCAGCGCGGCGTTGCTCAGCAGCCAGCCCTGGCGCAGGTGCATCCGCCCGACGGTGAAGCTGGCGAGCGATCCGATGAGCAAGGTGAAGAAGGTGGTCCCCAGCGCGACATAGAAGCTGTTGCCGAACTGGTGCCAGAAGTTCTGCAGGTACCAGAAGCCCTCGGTAAACACGATGCCGAAGCTGTGCAGCGTCGGCTGCGCCGGCCAGATGGCGCCGCTGAACAGGTCATCGTGGGCGGAAAGCGCAACGGCGATGATGTTGTAAATCGGCAGCAGCGACCAGATCAGAAGGGCGATCCCGAACGCGATGCAGCCGGCTTCCGTCAGCATACGCCGAAGCCGGTAGTATTGCGGGGAACCGATGTGCCGGCCGGCGGTTGTCGCGCTCATAGTTGTCTCTCCGACATGCGGAGCTTGCGCATCAATATAAAGACGAGCGGGATCATGAGCGGAAGGGCTGTCAAGACCTCGGCGACGCCCAGGCGAGGCAGGGACAGGGTGTAGGCATAGCGGATGCCAAGCGTCGCGAGCACCTCGGTGGACATGTTGGGGCCGCCGCCGGAGACGAAGTAAACCGCGTTGAAGTCGCCCAAGGTGAAGATCGTAGAAAGCAGGGTGCAGACGAAGTAGAGATTGGCCATCAGCGGCCATGTGACGTTGGTAAAGCGGACCAGGCCGGTGGCGCCATCGACGGCGGCGGCTTCATAGAGTTCCTGCGGGATGGCCATCCGACCGGCAAGGAAGATGACCGTCCAGAACGGCATGTTCTTCCAGACATAAGCGGTTATGTTGCATGCCATGCCCAGCCAACGGTAGTTGAGATAGACGGGACCATCTATGCCGAACAGCGAGTAGAGCAGGTTGTTAAGCATTCCGTACTGGCCGTCAAAGAACCAGTGGAGGGAGATGAAGGCAGGCAGGGCCGGCATTGCCCAGGGGAGGATGTAGAGCACCAGCAGCGCCTTCACCCACCACCGCTTGCGCATGAAAAACCCGGACAGCAGGAAGGCGCCGATGATGTGGAGGTTCACCCCAATGCCGACATAGACCAGGGTATTTACCAGGGCAGTGCTGTAGCGAGGGTCAGCGAACAGGTGGCTGTAGAGGCTTGGTTCGCTCCCGAGGTAAAACCCATAAAGGATCGGGTAGATGACGAACAGGAGAAAGATGACAACGTAGGGTATGGCGAAGCCAAGCGCCCACGCGTAATCCGAGGCGAGTAAACCGCCATGCCAGACGCGGTAACGCTGTCGCGTTGCACCGGCGGCCCGGCCGATCGGGACAGCCCGCTGCGTTGTGCCCATGCTCGCCTCACCCAACCCTAGGTCGTGAATTGCGAGAAGATCTCTGTCATGCGCTTGTGCGCCTTATCGACCGCCTCCGTCGGGGCCATGCCGTTCTTGACGACATCGGCGACAGTCCCTTCTTGGAGTTGCTCAGCGGCGACCTGCCCCCAGGCGGGGTTAAACCCTTCCCAAGGCGGCAGGGTCTTGTCCAGTATACACTCGTGAACGTAGGGGGCCAGGCAGGGTTCCCCGCTGTTAAGCCACCACGGGTCGTCCTTCACAACCTGCGGCATGGCCGGCACCCAGCGACCCAGACCAGCCTTCAGATTGGCATTCATCACCTTCGGCTGCATCCAGTATTTCATGAGGTCCTTGGCAACTTCGGCGCCCTTCGCTCCCTTGGGGATGAAGCCACCGCCGACGCCGACCTGGTTCGGGATCAGCGTGCCATCCTTGTATTTCGGCATACCAAGCGTGACGATGTCATGATAGAAGGCTTGCTTGTCATCGATCATTGCCAGTTCGGTCGAGAGCGTGCCGTCGAAGTCAACGATGAACAGCTTCTCATGGAAGCCGTTGTTATCGTCGGCATCATTCCAGCTCAGCGCCTCCGGCGGAACGTATCCCGCCTTATAGGTGTCTGCCAGGTAGGTTGTTGCCCTGATCGCCGCCTCGCGAATCTTTGGATCATCGGTGTGCAGCTTGCCGTCCGAGGTGACCATGCCGTCGCCGCCGTTAGCGATCATGAAATGCTGATACAGGTTGTTGCCATCGTTGGGCCCGACGGTGGTGACTTGCAGGCCGAGCGCGTAGAGATGCCGCATTCCCTTCCCGCGCAGGATCTTCTGCATTGGCTTGAAGAAATCCCACCGACTCTCCCAGCCATCCGGTATGTCGGAAACCTTATAGCCGGCCTTCTCGATCAGGCTTCCCCAGATGTGGAACGGCGTGCCCCCCTGCTTAATCGGACAGAGGTAATAGCTCCGTTTCTTGGTGGCCTTGTTGTAGAAGGCGGCGCCCAGCTTCGCAGTGTCGCTCAGCATCGATTCGTACGGGGTGACGACGTCGGTCACATCGATGAACTTATCGTTCCAGGCGTTTTGCGAAATGATCGTCGCCGGGGCGTCCATGAAGATAAGGTCGGGGACGTCACCGCTGGTAAGTGCGGAGATCGTCTTCTGGTTCTGCGCCGTGAACGGCATGATGCTGTAATCAAGTTTATTGCCGCTTTCTTTCATGTAGTTTGCGGCCAATGTCTTGAACGCTTCATCTTCCTGCGGGATGAAGCCCTGGTTCACCCAGACGGTGGCGGTTTTCGCCTGCGCATTGGCAATGTAAGGCCGCGCCAGGCTTGCCGTGGTAAGCCCCAAAGAACCGGCCAATACCGAACGTCGGCTCATGCGTGCCATGGCCGTCTCTCCCTTCCCTGTTCGCCGGGCAATAACGCCCCGGACCATTTATATCGACATCGTTAGATTCCACGCTACCACGCCACTATCCCGGCCGCAAGCCCTGACTGCGTCCCCTGGCCTTTCACCACCCGGCGGAATACTCCACCTCCGGAGGCACGAGATGGACCAGCCCGCCGACACCACCGCCCATGCCGAGATCCGTGACGAAGTGCGCAAGCTCTGCGCGCGCTTCCCCGACGAGTATTGGCGCCGGCTCGACGCCGCCCGGGCCTACCCGACCGAGTTCGTCCAGGCCCTCACCGATGCCGGCTATCTCGCCGCCTTGATCCCCGAGGAATACGGCGGCGCCGGCCTGCCGCTGTCGGCCGCCGCGGCCATCCTGGAGACCATCCACGCCGCCGGCTGCAACGGCGCCGCCTGCCATGCGCAGATGTACATCATGGGTACCATCCTGCGGCACGGCTCGGCGGAGCAGAAGCGCGAGTACCTGCCGAAGATCGCGACCGGCGAGCTGCGCCTGCAGGCGTTCGGCGTGACCGAGCCCACCAGCGGCACCGACACCACGGCGCTTCGCACCTTCGCCCGCCGCGAGGGCGATCGCTACATTGTCAACGGCCAGAAGGTGTGGACAAGCCGGGCCGAGCATTCCGACCTGATGCTGCTGCTCGCTCGCACCACCCCGCGCGAAGAAGTGAAATCACGTACCCAGGGGCTATCAACTTTTATCGTCGATATGCGCCAAGCGCTCGGTCACGGCATGACCATCCGGCCGATCCGCACCATGATGAACCACAATTCGACCGAGATATTCTTCGATAATGTGCCGGTGCCGGCGGCAAACCTGATCGGCGAGGAAGGCAAGGGATTCCGCTACATACTCGACGGGATGAACGCCGAGCGGCTGCTGATCGCCGCCGAGTGCATCGGCGATGCCAAATGGTTCACCGCGAAGTCGGTTGCGTACGCCAACGAACGGCGCGTGTTCAACCGGCCGATCGGGCAGAACCAGGGGGTGCAGTTCCCGATCGCCCGCGCCTATGCACAGCACCGCGCGGCCGAGCTGCTGGTGGCCGAAGGCTGCCGCAAGTTCGACGCCGGCCTGCCCTGCGGCGAGGAGGCCAACATGGCCAAGATGCTCGCCGCCGATGCCTCCTGGGCCGCTGCCGAGGCGTGCATCCAGACGCATGGCGGCTTCGGATTTGCCGAGGAATACGACGTCGAGCGCAAGTTCCGCGAGGCGCGGCTGTATCAGGTGGCGCCGATCAGCACTAACCTCGTGCTGTCGTATATTGCTGAGCACGTACTGGGGCTGCCGCGCAGTTATTGAAGTTGCCCAATTATAAAGACGTGGATGCCCGCCTTCGCCGCGCATGACGTGGGCAGTTACCGCAAGTGACACGCAACCAAATGCCCGGCCGCACCCCGCTTCAGTAGAGGCGGCTCTACCCGGCAACGGGCCTCGGCATAGGGGCAGCGCGGATGGAAATGACAGCCGGAGGGCGGCCGCACCGGGCTCGGCACGTCTCCTTCCGGCACCGGCCTGTCGCGCTTCGCTTTCGGGTCGGGCACTGGGACGGCGGCCAGCAAGGCCTCGGTGTACGGATGCTGCGGGCGGGTGAACAACGCTGCCTTGTCGGCGTATTCGACGATGCGGCCGAGATACATCACCGCGATGCGATGGCTGATATGCTCGACGACGCCCAGATTGTGGGAAATGAAAAGATATGACAGCCGCTGCTCCCGCTGCAAATCCATGAGCAGATTGATCACCTGCGCCTGGATCGAAACGTCGAGCGCGCTCACCGGCTCGTCGGCCACGATGAAGCGAGGCTCAAGCGCTAGCGCGCGGGCAATCGACACCCGCTGCCGCTGACCACCGGAGAATTCGTGCGGATAGTTGCGCATCTGCGCCGGTCGCAGCCCGACCCGATGGAACAGCGCCGCCACCCGCTCCTCGCGCGTGCGGCCGCGGGCGATGCCGTGCACCTTCAAGGGCTCGCCGACGATCTCGCCGACCGTCATGCGCGGGTTCAGCGAGGAGAAAGGGTCCTGGAACACGATCTGCATCTGCCGCCGATACGGGCGTAGCGCCTTGCGCGACAGTGACGTGATGTCCTCCCCGGCCAGCCGGATGGTTCCGGCCGTCGGTTCGATCAGCCGCATCACGGCGCGCCCAAGCGTGGATTTGCCGCAGCCCGACTCGCCCACCAGGCCTAGTGTCTCGCCTGATTCGATGCTGAAGCTGACGCCATCGACGGCAAACACGTGGCCGCCGACGCGGCGTAGGAACCCGCGCCGGACCGGGAAATGCTTCTTCAGCCCCTCGACTTCGATCACCGGCATGAGCCGTCATGGCCGGCCTTGTGCCGGCCATCTCCCGCCCGCTGTGGCACGCTGGCGCTAACCGCCAGGAGATGGCCGGCACAGGGCCAGCCATGACGAGTGGCGGGCCTGCGATGGCGAGCGGGGTCAGACATCCACATGCCAGCAGGCGGCGAAATGCGCCGGGCGCTTTTCCTCGAACGGCGGATATTGCGCCTGGCACAGCGCATCGGCGCGCGGACAACGTGGCGCGAAATGACAACCGACCGGCAACGCATCGAGCGGCGGCACGATGCCTGGAATCTCCGCCAACCGCTCGTCCGGCGCCGCCTCACCGCGCAACAGCCCGCCGCGGGGGATCGAGGCCAACAGCCCCAGCATGTAAGGATGCAGCGGCTCGGCGAACAAGGCATCGACCGAGGCTTCTTCAACCTTGCGCCCGGCGTACATCACGATCACCCGGTTCGCGGTCTCCGCTACCACGCCGAGGTCGTGTGTGATCAGCAGCACTGCTGTCCCTGTCTCCCGCTGCAATTCGACGATCAGCCGCAGGATCTGCGCCTGGATTGTTACGTCCAAGGCGGTGGTCGGCTCGTCCGCGATCAGCAGCTTCGGGTTGCAGGCGAGCGCCATGGCGATCATCGCCCGCTGCCGCATCCCGCCGGAGAGCTGGTGCGGATACTCGCGCGCCCGCTGCTCGGGCTCGGGGATGTGCACGCGGCGCAGCATCTCGACCGCGTGCGCCAGTGCCGCGCCGCGCGACTTTCTCTGATGCAACTCGACCGCCTCGGCGATCTGTCGGCCGATCGTCAGCACCGGGTTCAGCGAGGTCATCGGCTCCTGGAAGATCATGGCGATGTCATTGCCGCGCAGCCGGCGCATCTCCGAGAGTGGAAGGCGGAGCAGATCGACCTCGCCCAGTCGCACGATGCCGCTTTCGATCCGGCCGGGTGGCTCGGCGATCAGGCGCATGATCGACAGCGCGGTAACGCTCTTGCCGCAGCCGGATTCGCCGACGATCGCCAGCGTCTCGCCGGAATAGAGCGTGAAGGAGACGTCATCGACCGCCTTCACGACGCCGCGTCTGGTGTGGAACCAGGTGCGCAGACCCTCGACGGAAAGAACCGGCGCGGTTCCGGCAGAGCTAGCGGCGGGCATCCAGAACGCGGCGGGCGATCACCATGCGGTGGATCTCGGTGGGGCCTTCGTAAATGCGCATCACGCGGACCTGTTGGGCGAACTGCTGCAGCGGCAGTTCCTTGGTCATGCCCATCGCGCCATAGGCCTGCATCGCGTGATCGACGATCTCGGTCGCCATGTCGGTGCCGAACACCTTGATCATCGAGGCCTCGGTGCGGACGTCCTGCCCGGCATCCTGCTTGGCGGCGGCGTCCATCACCATCAGCCGGCAGGCGTGGATCCTGGTCGCGGCGTCGGCGACCCACCACTGGATCGCCTGGCGGTCGGCAAGCCTGGTGCCGAACGTTACCCGCTGACGGGCGTGCTCGCACAGCATATCAAGCGCGCGGCGAGAGATGCCGATGCACCAGGCGCCGATCTGCAGGCGACGCACCGTGAGGCGCAACTGCATGGGCGCGAAGCCGTGGCCGAGTTTACCGAGCACCTGGCTATCGGGCAGGCGCAGGTTCTCGAAGACCAGCTCGTAGGTGCGGCGCCCGCCGATCATCGCGATCTCGCGTTCGATGATGAAGCCGGGCGTGCCACGCTCGACGATGAAGGCGGTGATGCCCTCGTGGCGCTTGCCCTCGCCGGTACGGGCCATGAGGATGATGAAATCGGCCTGGGGGACGCGGCTGACCCAGATCTTGCGGCCGTTGATCACCCAGTGGTCGCCGTCCTTCACCGCGCGAGTGGTCATCCCGGCGGGGTCGCCGCCGGCACCGGGTTCGGAGATGGCGATGCAGGAGCTGGCTTCGCCGGAAGCGTAGGGCTTCAGGTAGAGCTCGCGTTGGCGCTCGTCGGCGACCGCCAGCAGCATGTGCAGGTTCGGGCTGTCGGGCGGAAAGGTGAAGGGCACGACTGTGCGGCCCAGCTCCTCGTTGATCGCCATCAGGGCGACGGCGGGGAGGTTGGCGCCGCCGAGCTCCTCCGGCACGTCAAGAGCCCAGAGGCCGAGCTCGCGGCACTTGGCGAGCAAAGGCGCTTCTTCTGCTTCGGTGAGGCCGAATTTCTCTCCGCCGGCTTCTCGCGCAAGCACGGCGCGCTCGAGCGGCATCAGGTCGCGATCGACGAATTTCGCGACCAGATCCTGGAGCATACGGTGTTCTTCGGCCAGCTCGCCCATCGCGCTTTCTTGTCGTGCCGCGGGGAGGCTAGACAAACGGGCGGAGGGCGTCCATCGGGGATGCACCAACGTAGGTGAGATGGCTCGGCAGGAGACCCGTCACCCGCCGCGCTGCTCGCTGATTGTGTGTGTGGCTAGAACCCGAGGCCGCCGAGGAAACGGTCCTTGTTGGCCTGGTACTGCTCCCATTGCGCCGCGTTGGGATTGCCGTACGCCCAGTCCTGCTGCGCCGCCTGCTGGTGATACCCCGCAGCGGCGGCGTATGATCCCGGCCCCGGCGAGGCGCATCCAGCAAGCCCCATCGCCATCGCCACTGCGATCCCGCAGGACCACATCGCCGCAGCACGCATCATCGCCTCCAGAACCATGACAACTCGCAGCTAGAACGGACCCCGGGGCCGCCGGGTTGCGTTGGCTTCATGTGGACGTTCAGAAGATGATCGCAAGGCAGGGATGTGCTGTCCTGCACGGCTCATGGGAGCCGAGCCATGCGCGCCAGCCTGCCGATGTACAACCTGCCCGAGATGCGGTCGGCGAACGGTGCCTTCTGGGCGGCGTTGCGCCTGGAAGCGGGGCGCCTCGGCCTTACCGGCTTGCCGGCGCGGCTGGACGACAGCCGCCCGGCGGTGCCGGCTGTGCTCGAAAATGACCTGATCTTCTCCCAGGTATGTGGTTATCCGCTGCAGACGATTTTCCGTGGCCAGGCGATCCTGCTGGGTGCTCCGTGCTATGCCGCCGCGGGCTGCGAGGGTCCAACCCATGTCGGCGTCTTCGTCGTCCATAGTGACGCGCCATTCCGGACGCTGGGCGATCTGGCCGGGTGCCGTTTCGCTTTCAACAGCATCCATTCGAACTCCGGAATGAACCTGCCGCGACGGGCGATCGCAGAGCTCGCCGGCGGGCGGCCTTTCTTCGGCTCGATCGTCGAGACCGGCGGGCATCCCGCCAGTCTTGATCGGGTGATTTCCGGCGATGTCGATGCGACCTGCGTTGATTGCGTCACTTATGCTTTCTGTTGCGACTACCGGGACGCCGTGCGCGCGCACACCCGCATCCTGGCCGCAACGCAGCCGAGCCCGGCGATTCCGTTCGTAACCAGCGTGGCAACACCAGCGGCTGTCGTCGAGATGTTGCGAGCGACCCTGGCCCACCTCGGCGCCGCGCCGGAGCATGCCGGCGTAAGGGCGGGGCTGAAGCTGACTGCCATTATGCCTGCCGACGAAGGGGCCTATCCGCGGCTGTTGGAGTTGGAGCGCGATGCGGCCGCGCTCGGTTATCCGAAGATGGCCTGAGTTAATCCTGGTGTTATGGGTCGTTCATCTTGCCGGGTGGGCGTAGGGCGGATGGAGTCCGCCGTTGCTGCCGCGGTCCACACCCTGGCGGCGGCGCGTCAATGGGCTAGGCTGCGGCGAATGGATCGCCGGGATCCTGAACACTATGCAGCTTGGCATTGATATCGGCACCTCGGGCGTCAAGGCAGTCTTGCTGGACGCGGCTGGGACGGTGGTGGGGCAATCCGGCGCACCGCTTGCGATCTCGCACCCTCATCCGCTCTGGAGCGAACAGGCGCCCGAGGATTGGTGGAATGCCACGAGTGCCGCGATCCAAGAGCTTCGACGAGACCACGATCTTCTGGGCGTGCGCGGCATTGGGCTGTCGGGACAAATGCATGGCGCCGTCCTGTTGGACGAAGCGGACCGGGTCCTCCGGCCGGCTATCCTGTGGAACGATGGCCGCGCCCAGCCCGAGTGCGCCATGCTGGATGCCGCCGAGCCGCGCGCTCGGGCGATCACCGGCAACCTCGCCATGCCGGGATTCACCGCACCGAAGCTCCTTTGGGTGCAGCGCCACGAACCGGCGACCTTCGCCCGCACCCGGCTGGTCCTGCTGCCCAAGGACTGGTTGCGCCTGTGCATGACCGGCGAGGCCATCTCCGATATGTCGGATGCCGCCGGAACGCTGTGGCTCGATGTCGCTGCCCGGCGCTGGTCGCCGCCAATGCTGGCCGCGACCGGGCTCGACGAGCGACACATGCCTGCGCTGGTCGAGGGCACCGACGTCGCCGGACATTTGAGGAATGACGTTGCCGGCGATTGGGGTCTTCGGCCGGGAGTGCCGGTGGCCGGAGGGGGTGGCGACAACGCGGCCGGCGCTGTTGGGATCGGCTGCATCGCGCCGGGGCAGGCGTTTGTTTCGCTCGGCACGTCCGGCGTTGTGTTCGTGGCCGATGCCGGATTCCTGCCCGATCCCGACCGCGCCGTGCACGCCTTCTGCCATTGCCTGCCGCGGACCTGGCATCGGATGTCCGTCATCCTCTCCGCCGCCGGCTCACTTGCCTGGCTCGCCCGCATCACCGGCGCGGGCGATGAGGCATCGTTGCTGGCGGAACTTGCGGCCGAGGGCATCGCCAGTGACGGCCGGTTGATCTTCCTGCCGTATCTGTCGGGCGAGCGCACGCCGCACAACGACGCGCAGGCGAGCGGGGTCTTTTTTGGTTTGCGCAGTGCCCATGGCCGCGCGGATCTGACGCGCGCCGTGCTGGAAGGCGTCGCGTTCGCACTGGCTGATGGGCTGGACGCGCTTGAAGCACGCGGCGGGCGGATCGACTCATTGGTCGCCATCGGCGGTGGCACGCGCAGCGATCTCTGGCTGCGGGTTTTGGCGTCCGTGCTCGATCGGCCATTGCGGACGGTGCGCGGCGGAGAGGTCGGCCCGGCTCTTGGGGCGGCGCGCCTGGCCCGCATCGCCTGCGGCGATGGCGGCGTGGCGGAGACCTGCGTGGCGCCGCCGGTCGCAGCGGAGTTCCTTCCCGAGGCCGGACTGTCGGCGCAACTTGGAGCGCGCCGATCGTTGTTCCGCCGGCTTTATCCTGCGCTGCGTGAAATATTCGCGACTTGAACACAATGGAAGCTGCGGAATTCGCCGATTATCACGAGGCCGCTCTGGCGATCGATGAGGTCAGGCATGGCGCGGTCCTTGCGCTTCTCATGCAGGCTCGCCAGGGAACACTTGCCGGCTTCATGCATTGGACATTGGGAGGGTCGGGCCAATGCGCGGTAACGGCAACGCATCGTTCGCTATTCCTGGGTGTACTCGACAAGAACCAATGCCGAATGCTGGCGGAGTTGACGGCTCGGGTTGATTACCGCGGGGTGATCGGAGCGGATTCGACCGCGAATTGGCTGGTCGATCGAGCAGTTGAGCTCGGGTTGGTGTTTCGCGATCCGGTTCCGCAGCAGATCCACTCGATCAGCGACACGCCGCGCTATCCTGGATCGCCGGGCCATGCGGGGCCGGTGACGGCGCAGGACTCGGCGCTGTTTGTCGATTGGATGATGGCTTTTCAGCGGGAGGCGGTGCCGCACAATCGCTCGCAAACGCACGAGGAGCTTGAACGGATCGCCGCGGAAGGCCGCTTCACGTTCTGGATCGACAAGGAGCAGCCGGTTTCAATGGCAGGTATCGTGCGTCGATTGAGGAACTCGGCTGCGATAACGGGCGTCTATACTCCGCCGGAACTGCGGGGACGCGGTTATGCCGGCTCGGTCACCGCCGCCGTGGTTGAACGGATCTACGCGGAGGGGCGAAAGACCGCCTGCCTCTACACTCGACTTTCCGCATTTCAGGCG
>Ga0335075_10008249_pt1 | contig 15988 bp, 12 predicted proteins | sample Lox_Sample_24_FD_206723 | JGI IMG/M metagenome (GOLD analysis project Ga0335075, IMG submission 206723) | Soil microbial communities from Loxahatchee National Wildlife Refuge, Florida, United States - Lox_Sample_2.4 | ecosystem: Environmental > Terrestrial > Soil > Wetlands | place: USA... | reverse complement strand
GCAACGCACGAGCAGCTCGAGTCCGATTTTGTAGCCGAGGGGGCTCGGCTCCTCGGCGCGCTCGAAGACGGCGCGGGGCAGGGCAAAGAAGCCACTCATCGGGTCGCTGATTTTGGTGAGTGGCCGCGCCAGTAAGGTCGCGACCTGGCTGTTCAGGAAGCGGAACAGGCCCCAGTCTTCGGCGGTGGACGCGCCCGGAACGTAGCGTGAGCCGACCACGAAGTCGGCGCCGTCGACGATCGCCTGTTGCATGTGGGCGATCACTTCGGGCGGATGGCTCAGGTCGGCGTCCATCACCACCAGGATGTCGCCGCGCGCGGCGCGCAGCCCAGCCAACACGGCCTGGCTCAACCCGCGGTCCTGCTTCCGGACGATCAGCTTTAACCACGGCTCCGGGCGCTTCGCGATCAGATCCTCCGTGCCGTCGCGACTGTCGTCGTCGACGATGAGCAGCTCCTGCAACGAGCCGTGCTCCGCGCGCACCCGAGCCACGCGCTCGATCAAGTCGGGCAGCGCCTCGACTTCTCGAAACGTCGGAACGACGATCGAAGTGGCAGGCAGGCTGGCCACGGCTGGGATTTTGTCACGCTGACCCCGGGGGGTAAAGTTCAAAGCTGGCTCGAGCATGGGAGGCGCTACGGCACCGCGAAGGCCTGACCAAAGGTGGCGATGGCGGTCGTTTCTTCACTCGGTGCGTCGAAGGAAAGCCGCACGCCGAGGTCTAACCAAGAGGGCATGCGAGCGAGCTTTGGCGTGGGAAACGAATACCCGCACCTACACCCTGTCGAGCTGCAATTGTGCAGAGAACCGCGCATCGTCAGGCGGGCTTGCGGCGACTCTTCGCGACCGAACGTTTCGCGGGCGCGGCTCGGCTCGAACGCCGCGGCACGCTGAGGGACAGCGCCGTCAGCCGCCGGCGGCCGAGACCGTACACGTGCAATGGCTCGTTCGACACGCTGCAGACCACGCGGTCACCGAGGCCGACGGGCATCTGCCGGTAGGGGCCGTCGAGATACAGGCGCGCGTCCTCCATCTTGGACAGCAGGGTCAGCGTCTCCGGGGGCCCGATCGTGACGCGGTCGAGCGCGATCGGCACCGGCTCCGTCTCGCGCCGCGCCTCCAGGTAGGGCTCGCGCACGATGAGCTGCAGCTTCTTCGAGGTGAACGGCAACAGGCGGCCGCCCGCGGAGCGTGCCGCACCGGTCGAGCCCGCCGCCGTGCTCACCCAGACGCCGCTCGAGCGCTGCTCCTCGCTCTTGCCGCCGTAGCTCACGATGTAACGCGAGGTGGCCGCCGGGATGGCGTGGCAGAACAGCGCCTCGTTCAGCACGCGCCGCGAGCAGATCAGGTTGTTCACGCTGACCTGCATGCGCGAGAGCGCAACGCTCGGCAGCGTGCCGTCCAGCGCCTGTTCGAGCGTCGGCTCCAGGTTGCCGATGTGCGCGGGGCAGAAGAAACCGACGCTGTGCTCGGGCGAGCTGTTCACGCCCAGGATCGGGATCGACCCGACGTGATGCGAGGCGGCCAGCAGCGTGCCGTCGCCGCCGACCGTCACCACCAGGCTCGCGTCCGTGGCATCGAACACGACGCCCGGGCTGCGCAGCACCGTGATTTTGGCGCCGAGGGCGCGCAAGGTCTGTTGCACGCGCTTGAGCGTCAGCTGGTGCGCGAGGTGTGCCTTGCGCCAGCGAGCGACGCTGATGTCGCGCCGCTGGAACAGCGAGATCGCCTTCGGATCGCGCTGATCTTGGATGACGCGCTCGTACATCGAGCGCTTCGAGACGACGACGACGAGCGGGCGGTTCACACGCTTGACCGAGCCACGACGTCGGCGAGCCGGCGCAGGCCGAGCTCCGTTTTCGCGTCTTCGATGCGGCCGTTCGCACACAGATCGAGGCCCTGCGCGAGCGGCAGCGCGATCACGCGTCCGAAGCGCTCCAGCGCCGACCCGTCGAGGCTCGGCTCGCGCCGCTCGTCGGGCTCGACCGCCACGCTGACGAAGAAGTGGCGCTCGGCGATGAAGCCCGGCGCCGGTACGGTCGAGGCCCCGAGGGCTCGAAACCGGGATACCGGGATCGCGAAGCCGAGCTCTTCTTCGAGCTCGCGCCGCGCCGCCTCGAACACGCCGCTCGCGTTCTGCTCGCCCGGCTCGATCAGCCCTGCCGGCAGCTCCCACAGCCCGCCCGTACCCGCCTCGGGCACGGGCGAGCGGCTCGGATCGCGAAAGGCGAGCGGCGGGCGCAGCGCGCTCCGCAGGTACACCCAGGGGCTGCCGTGTCGCTCGAAGTGCGCGGCGATGATCACGGCGTCGATCGCGCGCCGATCGATCTCGTCGTAGGTGAACTCGGGGCTTACGGAACCGTCGGGATAACGCGCGACGAGCCGTCGACGGCGCAGCCGCAGAAAGCCGGCAGCCGACTCCGGCGAAATGTCGCTCGTGACCTCGAGCCCGATCTGCGGCAGCTCGAGCTCGGCATCGGAGATGAAATCGGAACCCATCGAGTCCCCCATTGTCGCGCGCGAGCGGCCGCGATGCCAGGCCCCGCCGAACAGCGAGGGATTTTGTGGAATCACCCGAGCCGGAGAGTTGTATAAACCTCCCGTGACAGCATCTCTGCCCTGGTGGAGCCGGCTCGGGCTGGCGTTCAGTGTGTTTTTCCGCATCCTCTTCGACGTGGCCTACGCCGCCTCGATCGCCGCGCCGCCGAGCCCCGAGGACAAGGCCTCCGACCGGCCCTCGACCGAGCCCGACTGGGAGGCAGCCGAAGCCGAGGCGAAAGCCAAAGCGGCGAAGCTCGAGCCGCCAGCCCTGGCGAGCACCGACACCGGCGCGCTGGTGCTGCTCAGCCTGCTGCAGAGCGAGGGGCGATTCGTCGACTTCGTGCAACAAGACATCGCGGGTTATCCCGACGGTGACATTGGCGCCGTCGCTCGCGTCGTGCACACGGGGTGTCGCAAGGTGCTCTCCTCGCATCTGCGCATCGCCGCCATTCGGGGCGAGTCCGAAGGGCAGCGCGTGGCCCTCGAGCCGGGCTTTGATCCCAACCGCATCAAGCTCACCGGCAATGTCGCGGGCACGGGCCGCTTGAACGGCGTCCTGCGCCACCGCGGCTGGCAAGCGACCGAGGTGCATCTGCCCACGGTGGTCGATCGTGCCGGCACCCAGGTGCTGGCGCCGGCCGAGGTCGAGCTCTGAGTGCGATGAATCCGAGCACGATGACTCTGATCGCCATGACGAACGAGAGCAACCGGGGAGAACGAACAGCGTGAGCGCGCGATACGCCATCGGCATCGATCTGGGCACCACCCATTGCGCGGTCGCGCGGGCCCCTCTCGGGGGAGACCCGATGAGCCCCGAAGTGCAGCCCATCACGCAGCTCGTCGGGCGCGATCGCGTCGACGCTTCGCCGCTCTTGCCGTCTTTCGTCTATTTCCCACACGCGAGCGAGGGCACGCTCGCGCTGCCGTGGAACAAGGAGGCACAGTTCGCCGTCGGCGCCTATGCCCGCCGGCGCGCGGCCGAGTCACCGTCTCGGGTGATCGCGAGCTCGAAGAGCTGGCTGTCGCACACCTCGATCGATCGGCGCGCTCCGGTGCTGCCGCTCGGCGCACCCGAGGACGTCGCGCAGGTGTCGCCCGTCGAGGCCGCCTTCCGCCTGCTCGATCACATCGGCGAGGCGTTCCGGGCGTCGCAGCCCGATGGCACTCCGCTCGGCGATCAAGAGGTGATCCTGACGGTGCCCGCCTCCTTCGATGCGGCGGCGCGCGAGTGCACGGTCGAGGCGGCTCTCGCCGCGGGTATCGATCAGCTGACGCTGCTCGAAGAGCCGCAGGCGGCCTTCTACGCCTGGCTCGATCGGCGCGGCGAAGCCTGGCGCAGCGAGCTCGCCGTGGGCGATGTCGTGCTGGTCGTCGACGTGGGCGGCGGCACGACAGATTTCACCGCCATCCTGCTGACGGAGGAAGACGGGCGGCTCGAGCCGCGCCGCATCGCGGTCGGGCAGCACATCCTGCTCGGCGGCGACAACATGGATCTCGCGCTCGCGCACCTCGTGCGCCAGAAGCTCGAGAGCACGGGCGCCAGCATCGACAGCTGGCAGCTGATGGCGCTCAGCCACGCGGCGCGCGACGCGAAGGAGGCGCTGCTCGGCGAAAACGCGCCCGAGGTGGCGAGCGTGGTGCTGCCGAGCCGCGGCTCGCAGCTGCTCGGCGGCTCGCTGCGCTCGGAGCTCACGCGCGCCGAGGTCGAGGGCTACGTGCGCGACGGCTTTTTCCCGGCGGTGTCTTGGCGCCAGGAGCCCAAGCAGCGCCCGCGCACCGCGCTCACGCGGCGCGGCTTGCCGTACGCCGACGACCCGGCGATCACCACCCATCTCGCGGCATTCCTGCGCCGCCACCACGCGGCGCTCGGCGACGGCGGCACGCGGCCGATGTTGTGCCCGACCCACGTGCTCTTCAACGGCGGCGTGTTCAAGTCGGAGCTGCTGCGCGCCCGGCTGCTCGAGACGCTCGGCGCGTGGCTCGCCGAGCACGGAGCGAGACCGCCGCGCGCCCTGTCGGGCGTCGACTATGACCTCGCCGTCGCGCGCGGCGCGGCTTATTACGGGCTCGTGCGGCGCGGCCGCGGCGTGCGTGTGCGGGGCGGCACCGCGCAGGCGTTCTACGTCGGCATCGAGAGCCCGGCGCCCGCCGTGCCGGGGATGGACCCGCCGACGGTCGCGCTGTGCGTCGCGCCGTTCGGCATGGAAGAGGGCAGCAAGGTCGTGCTGAACGACGCGGAGCTCGCGGTCGTCGTGGGCGAGTCGGTCACCTTCCGCTTCTTCGGCTCGAGCACGCGCCGCGACGACGGGGCGGGTGCGCTGCTCGAGTCGCCCGAGCGCGAGCTCGACGAGCTCTCGCCGATCGCCATCACGCTGCCCACCGAGGGGCGACAGCCGGGTGACTCCGTCGCCGTGACGCTGGAGGCCGTGATCACCGAGATCGGGACGCTGGCGCTGTTCGCGCGTCCGCTCGAGCCGCGTGTCCCCGACGAGCACTGGAAGGTCGAGCTGTCGGTGCGCTCGGGAGCGGGGGCCGCTCCGCCGTGAGCTCGGCCGTGTCGGCCCGCGCGGCCTTGCCCACGCCGCGCGCCGTCGTCGGCATCGATCTCGGCACGAGCCACACCTCGCTCGCATTCGCCCCGTGTGCGCCGGGCGCGCCCGTCACCGCGCTGCCGATCCAGCAGTGGGTCGAGGGGCGCCGCCGCGACGAGCGCGTGCTCTTGCCGAGCGTGGCCTATGCGCCGCTGTCGGGAGAGCTCGGCGTCGGCGAGGGAACGAGCCAAGACGCCGGCGCGTCGTGGGTGATCGGCGAGTGGGCGCGCGTCCGCAGCGCCGAGACCGTCGGGCGCGGCATCACGTCTGCCAAGAGCTGGCTCTGCCATCCGGGGGTCGATCGCCTCGGCAAGATCCTGCCGTGGGGCTCCGCCGCGTTGCCCGACGCCGAGAAGCTCTCGCCGGTCGAGGTCAGCCGCCGCATCTTGGTCGAGGCTGCGGCCGCCATCGCTGCGCACCACCCCGAGCTCGAGCGCCGCCAGATCCTGATGGTGCTCACCGTGCCCGCGTCGTTCGATCAGACGGCGCGGCAGCTCACGCTGATGGCCGCCGAACAGGCGGGCCTGAGTGTGCGCTTGCTGGAAGAGCCGCAGGCGGCGTTCTACGAGTACCTGGCAGAGCATCGGGACGAGCTGGATGCGCTGGTCGACGCGCGCGGCCGCGTGCGCGTGCTGGTCGTCGACGTCGGCGGGGGCACGACGGATCTCAGTTTGATCGATGTGCAGCGTGACGCGGGCGACCTCGCCCTGCAGCGCTCGGCGGTCGGGCGGCACCTGCTCCTCGGCGGCGACAACATGGATCTGGCGGTCGCGCGTCTGGCCGAGGCGCTCATCGGCGGCGAGCCACTCGATCCGGGCCGTCTCGGTCAGCTGCGCACCGCCGCGCGCGCCGCGAAGGAGGCACTGCTCGCGCGCGACGCGCCGCCGAGCCACGCGTTGCGCTTGCTCGGCGCGGGGGCGCAGCTGTTCGCGAACACTGTCGCGGTCGACTTGCCCCGCGACGAGGTGCGCCGCAGCGTGCTCGACGGGTTCTTCCCGCTCACCCCGGCAGGCGAGCTGCCTGACGCGCGCCGCTCGGGCTTCATGACGCTGGGTTTGCCCTTCGAGCGCGACCCGGCGATCACCCGCCACATCGCGCAGTTCCTCCAGCGTCACGCCGGTGGCAGCTTCCCAGACGCGGTGCTCACCAACGGCGGCGTGATGCGCTCGGAGCTCGTGCGCGAGCGGCTGCTCGAGTGCCTGCGCGGTTGGGGCGCGCGCGACGTGCTGCTGCTCTCGGCGCACCAACCCGAGCTCGCGGTGTGCCGCGGAGCCGTGCGCTACGGGCTCACGTTGTCGGGCCACGGCGCGCGCATCGAGGGCGGGGAGGCCCGGGGCTACTACGTCGCGATCGAAGGGGAGGGCTCGCGCCAAGCGCTGTGTGTGCTGCCGCGCGGTGCACGGGAGGGCGAGCGCCACCTGCTCGCCGACCGTCGCTTCGAGCTCGCGCTCGGGCGTCCTGCGCGCTTCGAGCTCTACGCACACGACAGCGCGCTGCACGCTCCCGGCACTCGCGTGCAGCTCGATGCCGAGTATCAGCCGCTGCCGCCGCTCACGACCGTACCCGTCATCGACGGCATGGCGTCCGACGCGAGCGTGCGCGTGCAGCTCGAGGGCGAGCTCAGTGCCGTCGGTACCGTCGAGCTCGACTGCAGACTCGCCGAGGCGGCGCCGGCCTCCGGGGAGGCGCCCCGCCGCTTCCGGCTCGCCTTCGATCTCGGCACGCGCGAGGCGAGGCGGTCGAGCGAGGCCGCGCCACCGTCGCGCGCGCGCCCCCCGCGCGAGAGCCAGGCGCCGCCGGGCGTCGAGGCCCAGCGCTGGGCGAGCGCGGAGGAGGCCTTACAGCGCGTCTATGGCAAAGGCCGAAAAGATGTCGGTGGGCGCGAGGTCAAAGACCTCTGGCGCACGCTCGAGCAGAAGCTCGGCGCGCGCAAGGAGTGGCACCTCGAGCTGTGTCGCAAGCTGGCGGACGTGCTGCTCGCCAACGCCAAGGCGCGCACCCGCTCGGAAGATCACGAGCGGGTGTTCTGGATGCTCGCGGGGTTCAGTCTGCGCCCCGGCTTCGGACACGCGCGCGACGCCGAGCGCACGAGCGCGCTGTGGACGACGTTCGACGCCGGCATCAGCCACAAGGACGCCGAGCGCAGCTGGCAGCAATTCTGGATCGCGTGGCGGCGCGTCGCGGGCGGCCTGTCCGAGGCCTGGCAGCTCCACGTGCGCGACAACATCGACCCGGCGCTGGCACCCGCCGAGCTGAAGCTGAAGAAGCCGAAGGGCTTGCGGCTCGCCGCACAGGATGAGCTGCTCGACCTCGCGAGCCACCTCGAGCAGCTGCCGACCGTGCGCCGCGCCGAGCTCGGCCGTTGGTTGCTCGATCGCACCTGGAGCGATCGCGACCCGAGGCTCTGGACGCACATCGGTCGCATCGGCGCGCGCATCCCGGGCCACGCGAGCGCGCACTACGTGGTCGCCCCGAGCGTGGTCGAGCGCTGGATCGAGCCGCTCCTGCGCGAGCGTTGGAGCGAGGTGAGCAGCGCTGCGGCGAGCGCCTTCGCCATGAGTCGCGTCACCGGAGACGAGACGCGCGACATCGCCCTGCCGCTGCGCACCGAGGTGGCGCGCGCGCTCGAGCGTGTCGGGGCGCCGGAGGAGTGGCGCCGAGCGGTGCTCGAGTTCGTGCCGTTCAGTCACGCCGAGCGCGAGGCGCTGTTCGCCGACGACCTGCCGCTCGGGCTGCGCCTGATCGAGTGAAATGGGCGCCGAAGCGGGGCACGAGGCGTTCCCTTTTGGGGCGATGACCGGCTTCGTTTGTGATTGGCGCAAATCTGTGGTAAGGCCGCCCCGAGTGGCACAGCGGCTCGAGGGTCGCCCCCCGTCCGAAGACGCAACTTCGGGCGTTTCGCGAGTTCCACCGCGTCGAACGACAATCGGCCGGCGGTCCCTCAGCCCACGACACCACGGACGTACGAAAGAACGGTGGGGCCGATCCGGCGCAGCGCAGTCGTGTGTGACGACGGCGCGCCGAGCGGCGACACATCCCGCCGACGGAAATAAGATACTCAATGGAATTCAAAGATCTGGGGCTTCTGCCCGAACTAGAGCGGGCAGTCCTCGAGGCGGGCTACACCCGCCCCACGCCGATCCAGGCCGCGACCATCCCCGTCGCCCTGACGGGTCGCGACGTGATCGGCTGCGCGCAGACGGGCACCGGCAAGACTGCCGCATTTTGCCTGCCTGCCTTGGCTCGCGCTTATCAGGCCTCGAACAACGAGGCCGTGTTGCACACGCTGATTCTCACGCCCACGCGTGAGCTCGCCGCACAAATCAACGAGAGCCTCTCCACCTACGGCAAGCACCTCGACCTGTGGCACACCGTCATCTTCGGCGGCGTGAACGACAAACCGCAGATCGCGGAGCTGAAACGCGGCGTCGACATCCTGGTGGCAACACCCGGGCGCCTGCTCGATCTGATGCAACGCAAGGCCGTCTCGCTCGCTCATGTGCAGCTGTTCGTGCTCGACGAGGCCGACCGCATGCTCGACATGGGCTTCATCCACGACGTGAAGAAGATCACGCAGGCCCTGCCGCAGAAGCGTCAGACGCTGTTTTTCTCGGCCACCATGCCGACCGAGATCCGCAAGCTCGCGGCGAACCTGGTGAAGGACGCCAAGACGATCGCGGTCGATCCGGTGTCGTCGGCGGTCGAGGTCGTGGCGCAGAACGTCTACTTCACCGACAAAGACCGCAAGCGCGACCTGCTCGTGCACCTGCTCGAAGGGGCCGACTTCCAGCGCGTCGTCGTCTTCACGCGCACCAAGCACGGTTCCGATCGCGTGGCTCGACACCTGGCCAAGGCGGGCAAGAAGGTGGCCGCGATCCACGGCAACAAGGCGCAGAACGCCCGCACGCGGGCGCTCGACGGCTTCCGCAACGGCGACATCCAGGTGCTGGTGGCGACGGACATCGCGGCCCGCGGCATCGATGTCGACGACATCAGCCACGTCGTCAACTTCGAGCTCCCGAACGTGCCCGAGACGTACGTGCATCGCATCGGCCGCACCGGGCGCGCCGGCAAGGGCGGCACGGCGATTTCACTCTGTGATGACGAGGAGCGCAGCTATCTCTCGGGCATCGAGCGGCTCACGGGCAAGCGCGTGAACGTCGTCGAGCAGCATCCGTTCTTGCCCGTGCCGGGCCGTGCAGCGCCGAGCAACCCGAACGCGAATGATGGCGGCGCTCGGCGCGAGGCATCGCGGCGTCCCGTCGCGCAGGGGGGGCCGCGAGGCAACGGCGGCAACGGCCGAGGTGGCGCCAACGGGCGCGGCGGAGGCAACGGCCGAGGCGGCGCCAAGAGGCCCGAGGCACGCGGGGGTCAGCGCTTCGGTGGCCGCGGTTCGGGGCACAAACCGCAAGGCGGCTCGAGGCCTGCTCGACCGGGTGGCGGTGAACGCGCTGCGGTAGCCGCTCGCTCCCGCTGAGCTCGACAAATGAACCGGCGTCATTCGCTCTCGCGAGCGATGACGCCGGTCGACGTCAGCTCGCACGGGCTGCAATGCCCCACGGCGACGGGCTCACACGAGCCAAGCGAGCCTCGCCGAGTCGGCGAGGCCGCGCGACGGCGGAGTGACTCAGCCGCCTTCTTCGCTCGGGCTCTCGGGCTCCTGCATGGAGAGCAACGTCGCGAGCGCCTCGAGCTCTCGCTTCGTGCGGATCTCCTTCTGGCGTAGCTTCTTGAGCTCCGTGTCGAGCTTGCGCTGCTCCGTCTCCAGCTCGCGCAGGGACTCTTTCAGCGCTTCACGCTCACTCTTCAAGGTCTCCGGATCAATCGCCACGGCAGTCTCCTTCGCCGCTGGACCCTACTAACGCCGCACCGGACTCGCAACGGCCATTTTATCGCGTCAGCCGGGCGGGCCCGAGCGACGCGGCACGGCGCGCGATCAGTCGCTCGCGACGACTCGATTTCGGCCTTCTTCTTTGGCGCGATAGAGTCGTCGATCGGCGGCTTCCACGAGCGCATCGGGGGTGGCGGCCTGGCAACACAGCAGGCTGGCGCAGCCGAACGACGCGGTGATGGTGAAGTTCGTTTCGCCGTGCACCACCGGCTGGCTCTCGAGCGACTGGCGCAGCCGTTCGGCCACGGCAATGGCCCGATCCACCGGGATGCCGCGCAGCAGGATCACGAACTCTTCGCCGCCATAGCGGGCCAGCAAGTCCTCGGTGCGCAAGCCCTTGGCAAAAACACGTGACAGATGCACGAGCGCGGCGTCGCCCCCGAGGTGACCGTAGGTGTCGTTGACTTTCTTGAAGAAGTCGACATCGAGCAAGATGACCGACAGCGGCTGTTCGTGGCGGGCAGCGTACGCGAGCTCGCTCGCCAGCTGCGACGAAAAATAGTGGCGGTTGAAGGCGCCCGTCAGCGGATCGCGCACGCTCGCTTCGTAGAGCTGCTTGAGAACGCGCTCCTCGTGCTCTGTGGCGGCCGAGAACCGGAAAGAGACGCGCGGGCCGAGGTTCAGCGTGTCGCCGTTGTTCAGCTCGCACGAGGTGATGCGACGGCCGTTGATGTAGGTGCCGTTGCTGCTGCCCAGGTCTTCGACCCAGTACTTCGTCTTGTCGATGCTGATGCGGGCGTGAAAACGGCTGATGCCGTCGTCATCGACGCAGGCCTGGTTGTCGGGGTGCCGTCCGAGGCCGAAGCGATCCCCCGTCAGCTTCAGCACCTGACCGGCGTTCGCCGAGTCTGTGCGAACGAGCAGCGCGCGATCGCGCTGGTCGGGCGTGGCGAGGTGGCGCTGCGTCGCGCGCAGGTTGGCCTTCGCCGGCGTCAGCGCGGCAGACGCGGGGCGGGCACTCGAGAAGGCGTTGGTAGATTCGGGGCGTTGCGAGGAGGGGGGCGTCACCAGGTCACCGTCGGGAAGGCCGTGTTGGGCTTGGCGAACAGATACCCCTGCAGCAGATCGCAGCCGAGTTCCACCAGCGCGTCGCGCTCTTCGGCGATCTCGATGCCCTCTCCGACCACCATCATGCCCATGTCGTGCGCGAGCTGCGTCATCGAGCGCACGAGCTTTTGCTTCGTGGAGCTCAGGTGCACGTCGCGCACGAGCGTCATGTCGAGCTTGACGATCTCCGGCTCGAGCAGCGCAAAGCTGGTGAGCCCGGCGTAGCCCGCGCCGAGGTCGTCGACCGCGATGCGGAAGCCCATCTCGCGCAGGGCCGCCACGCGAGCGCGGACATCCTTCACGGAGTCGAGCGACGCGCGCTCGGTGATCTCGAGCACCACGTTCTTGGCGATCTTCGACAGCGGCGTGTCGGGCGACATCAGGGTCGGGTCGAGCAGGTCCGTCGTGTGCAGGTTCACGAACAGGACGGTGCCTTCTGGTGCATCACGCATCGGCCCCGCCGAGCGCTCCCGGATGGTACGCCCCAGCACGTCGAGCATGTTCAGCCGTTCGGCGGCGTCGAGCACGGCACCGGGGTGCGGCAAGCTCGCTTCCTTGCTGCGGAGCAGGGCCTCGTAACCGTACACGTGGCCGTCATTCGCACGCAGGATCGGCTGATACGCCATCCAGAGCGAGTCGAGGGCCTTGTAGAAGCTGTTCTCCAACGGCGCGCGGCTGTGGCTCGGGATCGAGCGCTCGATCAGCTCGACGGCCTGGCGTTTCATGCGTCCCATGCGACGCAGCCGTGCCGCCTTGTCGACGACCTCTTCCAGGCTGCCGAGCGGGATGGGCTTGGTCAGATAGTGGAACGCGCCATACTCGAGCGCCTTGACCGCGGTGCTGACGGCGGGCTCGCCCGTGATCAGCACGACGGGGACATCGGCGTCGTGCTCGCGCAGCTGCCGCAGCAGCTGGATGCCATCCATCTGCGGCATCGCGATGTCCGTCACGATCACGTCGAACTCCTTCTCACGGAAGGTGACCAGCGCCGCCTCGCCGTCCCGCTCGCAAACGACGTTGTAGCCTTTATCGGTGAGTATGCGGCTGATACCCCGCAAGAGGGTCGGTTCGTCGTCGACGACGAGGATGTCTCCCCGCGTCCCATCCGCGCTCGTCGCGACCATCTTGCCGCCTCTGGCTGCAGGGTCGACGCCGCGTGGCGCGGCCGGCAGGGATGAGACCAGCGCGGATTCATCGACTGCGGTGGTCATGGCTTTTTTAAACGGCATACCCGGGGGCACCTAAAGCCATCGAATCTCCAGAGGTGACGCGGAATGGGATGCACCGTTTCGGCGCGCCCGCGCACCCGCTGGGCGCCCGCCGCTGCGTCACGTTTTGGTGCATGAACCGGGCGTCGAGGCCTCTTTATATGCGCCTGCTCCGGGGGCGCCCACGGGCGCGCATCGTTCGCTCGCCGCTCGGCTCAGGTGCGCCGCGGCTCGACGCGCACGAGTTTGCCCGACACACCCACCACGAACTGGCTGCGCCGCGTCTGGCGGCTGTTGCGTTGCTGCGGCTCGAACAGGTAAGCGAGGGGGTCGCGCGGGGCGGCCTGCTTGGGAGCCGACTCGACGCGCAGCAGGCGCGCGCCGGGCGGCAGCGAGAGCGTCACGCGCCGCACCCAGACCATGCCCGGTCCGGCATCGAGGGGCTCGACGCTCGCTCCGGGCTGCTCGCTCGCCATGCGCCACTCGCCGTCGTTCTCGACGAGCCACGTCACGCGCCGCACGCCGCCGCGGACGATCGCCTCGAACGCTTCGATCTCGATCGCGTGGACCCGCATCACTCGAGCCGTCTGCGCTGGGCGAGCACGTCGCTCAGCATGTCGCTCATGCCCATGGACAGCACGGGGGGCAGGTCGTGCGTCGCGAACAGCCGCACCTCGGCGATCTCGAGCGGGTTCTTCGGCGCACGCCGCGGCTCGCTCACGCGCGCATTGACCAGGATCGTCACCGCGTGAAAGCGGTAGTCGCGCTCGGGCTGCGAATAGACGCTGAACAGCTCCGGTGCTCCGATGAGCTCGACCCCGGCCTCCTCCAGCAGCTCGCGCGTCACCGCCACGCTCAGCGTCTCGCCCCACTCGAGCGTTCCGCCCGGCAGCGCCCAACCGCCGGTGTCGCGCCGACGGATCAACAACCAGCGCCCATCCTCCGTTCGAGCCGCCGCCGCGATGCCGACGACCGGGTGGCGCAGCACGTGCCGCGTCGCCTCGCGGACCAGAGCAAACAGATCGGTGGCGCGGGGCCAGCGCCGCGTCACGGCTGCGCCTCTGCGCGCGCGACGCGCAGCTCGAATGCGCGCGGTGCTTCGACGGCCGGTAGCGCGAGCGGAAGCTCGAGGCGCACCCGGCGGCCGCCGTGAGCGGGCAGAGCCGTCGACAGCGAGGCCTGCTGCTCGGCGAGCGAGAGCGGCGCGCGCGCTCCCGGTCGCAGCCGGTCGAGCGGGGCATCGAAGGCCACCGAGCGCACGTCGAGCCCGGTCGCTGGCTGATCAGAGCGATTATACACGCAGGCTTCGATCTGCCACAGGCTCGCCGTGCGGGTCGAGCTCAACCCACACGCGATGACCTCGGAGGGCGCCTCCAGCACGCGATCGAGGTAGGCGCCTTCGGCTGGCGACGCGGACCCGCGCAGCGCCGCGGCTGCGCTCCCGACGCGCTCATCACCGAGGAAGGCGAGCAAGCTCGTGGCATGCAGGCGCAGCGCGCGAGCTCCGCTGCTGGCGAGTCGCGCGAACGCCTCTGCCGGTGCGGCGTCGGAGCCGTCGGCGGCGAGGCTGCCCCGGTCGGGCGCGATCACGTCGAAGCTCGTCCCGCGCCCCTCGACGTGCCAGCGCGTGGCCTGCCCGGGAGCGAGCGGCCCCTCGAAATACAGCGCACGCTCGCCCGTCTGCCACTGGCCGGCTCGGTCGCCGTTGCCTGGCTCGAAAAACACGACGGACACCTCGAGCCGTCGGGCTTCGCTCGCGCCGTCGTTGATGAGCGCGAGCTCGAGCTCGGTGTGCTCGTGCCCGTCGTGGAGCCGCCGGCGCTCGCTGACAATCACGGGGCTCAGGCGCGGCGGCGGCGCTTGCCAGAGCAGTGACTCGTGGCGCCGGCACTCGCAGGTGGCGCCGACGACGGGTGCGTCCGCGGCGATGGCATTGCCGGCGCTGGTGCCGGCGGGAACGGTGGCCGCGGGGGCGGTGGCCGCAGCGGGCGGATCGGTCGAAGCGGGCAGGGGACCAGGCTCGGAGCCCGTGAAGACGCCGGCGGTCAGCGGATTCTGCACGAGCGTGGGGGAGGCGCTGCCGGTGCCGTGCGTTCCCGTCTCGAGCCGCAGCGCGCTCGGGCGCGCCGCGCTGCTACCCACCAGCGCTGCCAGCGTCGCCGCGGCGAGCGTGATGGCGATGGCGACCGCGGAGCGCGGCAACAGGCGCGACAGCGCGACGGGTTCGAAGCTGCGCGGCGCGGGGGTCGGCTCCGCCGCGCTGATGTGGTGCGGCACGTAGCGAGCGAGCTCGTGACAGAGCTCGTCGAGGACGACGTGCGAAGGCGGTCGCGGCTCGCCGCGCGCGCGCCACGCGATCACCCCGAGCGCGACCACGACGGCCAACCCCGCCCAGCCGAGCGTGCCGATCGCCCGCGCGTGCGGCAGCGCCCGAGCCAGCGCCAGCGCGACGCCCAGCACCACGAGCCCTGCGGCTCCGATCGCATGAGGCAGCCGGCGCTGGCCTACGACGCCGTCGGCGTCGGGCGGGCGCTCGACGAACTCGCCGAGCAGGAATCGATTGAGCGGAAGATTGCGCGCGTCGACGCTGAGCTGCAGTTGCTCGAGCCCGAGCCGGGTCGCGTACACGGCGGGCCAAGGAACGCACACGTCACCGGCGTGCACGGGCGGCCCCGGCGCATAGCCTTCGCGATAGCTGCTCACGCCGCGCAGCGCGATGCAGAGCCCGTCCGCCTGGCACTCCAGCTCCAGCTCGCCCACCGCGTTTCCGCGATAGTCGGCCGTGGCGGTGCAGCGGACACGCATCGGCCCCTCCGGCGCCGCGTCAGACCGTGAGCCGTACCGCGCTCGGCGCGTTCGAGCCGGCTTCGCCCAGCTCGACATCGGCGGTGCCGGTCGAGCGCCGCCCATCCGGGGGGTTCATCGGACCGGGCCCGAGCTGGCGGGTGCCGAGGCTCGGAAAAAACGGCGCCAGCGCGTACTGCCGGAACCAGTAGAGCCACAGGCTCTTCTGATTGAGGCTCGGGTCGATGCGGGGAGCGATCTCCGCGTGCACCGCTTTCAGACGGCTCCAGTGCTCGCCCGGGCGCTCGTGGTGGGCGGCGTGGAGGCCGTTGTTGAAGAGCAGGAAGTTGGTGATCGGGCTCGTGAACGAGCGCGAGTGGTTCTGCGACCAGGGGTCGGTGTGGACGTGCTGGTCGTAGTTGAACAGCATGATCGTCCAGAGTGCGAAGAACTCGGGGAAGGCGACGGTCGCGAAGAAGATGAAGCTGCCCGTGCCCGCGCCGTGCAGCGCCATGGCGGTGATCCAGAGCACGGCGTTGCCGCTGATCCAGATCGCGTACTGGCGGATGATACGACGGTACAGCCCGGGGTTGCTCTGCTTGGCCTTGCGAATGAACGTCTGGATCGGCCCCGCCTGGTAGTACGACGAGACGAAGAAGTAGCTCGCCGCCACGAACACGTTGTGCCGGTTGGTGAAGCGCCAGGTGATGGTCGCGTCACCCTCGGTGTTCACGTATCGGTGGTGATTCAGGTTGTGCGTCGGGATCCACGCGAACGTCGGATAGCCGTAGAAGATCGAGAGCCAGCTGCCGAACAGATCGTTCGCCCGCCGCGTCCTGAACGTGGGGCAGTGGTTGTGGTTGTGCGCGATGATCCCGAAGGACAGCGCGAAATAACAGCTGACCCACCAGAGGTACGGGACCAAC
>Ga0335075_10008248_pt1 | contig 15988 bp, 9 predicted proteins | sample Lox_Sample_24_FD_206723 | JGI IMG/M metagenome (GOLD analysis project Ga0335075, IMG submission 206723) | Soil microbial communities from Loxahatchee National Wildlife Refuge, Florida, United States - Lox_Sample_2.4 | ecosystem: Environmental > Terrestrial > Soil > Wetlands | place: USA: Florida... | reverse complement strand
GCACCAGGCAGGAAGAACACGGCGACCGGTCGACGTGGCCGTGGCTGCCAGGAACCATCGAGCAGCAGTGCGGGCCGGACGAGTGGCAGGTGTGTGTCACGGACAAGTCCGTCGCCGTGCTGCGGGACGGGCGCCGGGCCCCGCACGGCACGGCATCCCGGAACCTGCACTACCCGCTGTGCTACCGGGACTCCAGCGAGATCCGCCGGCCCGCGCCGGCGGTACCCGGGCCCAGCGTGCCAGCGCTGCACGTGGATGCCATCCCGGCCGTGTGCAGGGCCACTGCGCCGGCGGTGCGCAGGGGGCGGTCGCGGTGACCGGGAACCCGGACCTGCCCCGGCCGGATGCGGTCAGCGGCAGCCGCAGCGCGCTGACCTACTATGGCGACCTCGTACGCCGGCAGTGGCAAGGCTGCCTGCCCGATGTCTATCAGCAGATCGGAGATCCTGGCGCGTTCTTCGCCGTGCTCGGCGAGGTGATCGCGCAGCGGATCGATGACCTCGCCGGCCATCTGGCTGGTGATGACCCGCCAGGCGAGGGTTACTTCGCCAAGGTCGCCCGGCTCACCGCCGCGCGGGACCACGCGACGGGCCGGGTGCTCGGCGAGTACCTCCTTCTCCCGCCCGACGAGGACCGGCCGGTGATCGTGGATCGCGGCCACCCGTCGTGGGCGCAGGTCGATGCCGAGCAGCGGGAACGGGTCGGCGACCCGCTCAGCGAGGAGGGCCGGCCGTGACCGCGAACGGCGCGCTGTCCTGGATCGAGTACGTAGCCAGCCTCGCCGCACTGTACGCCTGTCCCACCGCGATCGCCGTGGTCAGGCACGCCCGGAACATCAAGCGGGTGCTGATCTTGAACTGCATCCCGATCACCTGGCCAGCCGCGCTAGTCATGGCGTGCATCATGCCGCGCAAGGCCGGCTGACGGGCGAGCCTGCCTGCCCCGCCGCTCTGGACACTGACCCCCGTCCCCGCCATACGGAGACAGGGGTCAGTGCTGTATGGGACGCCCCGGTTAACAGGACGGCTAGCTCAGGACTGGTGTTGCGTGGGCCTGTTACCAGGCCCGGCGCGGATCCGGCACAGGGAGCACGCCGGCCTCACGTAATCGCCGGGTGGATGCCAGCCGCCTCGACGAGGCCATCGTTGCCGACGGTGCTACCGCGCAGGGTCGTGCCAGTTGATATCAACGTGTATGCCACCCTCTTCGAGTGGTTCGACGACGCCATTCCGTAGCTTCACTCGGTCGAACCCTTCGTCACGTGCTACCGCGTCGATAGTGAGCTCGACGTGGACGTCGCTGGCGTTGTCGCGGAGCCAGGAAAGCGCACGGTTGAGGTCGAAGAAGCCGGCCTTGCCAACGGTTGCCTTCAGCTCGATCCGGCCGACCGAATCTGCGGACCCGCCACGCGGCGCTCCCGCCGATTTCGCCCCCGTGGCCGCGCCTGGCTCGTCTTCCGCGGGGTGCCCGGTGCCCGCGGGCGCCGCCGTCTCAGGTTGCTCTCCCGCTGGCGTGGGGCTTGGTGCGCGGGCTTCGTCGAGGGCGCGCTGGGCATAGGCAGCTTCCAGCAACGCCGCGTCTGGGGACATGTCGATCTCGTCGCTGGGTAGCATTTCGCCGATCCGGATCAGCTTCGGATCCCGTACCTCGATGGTGCCGTCTCCACGGACCAGGCCCACGGCGTAGCCTGCTCGCGCCGCGAGGACCGCGTTGGAGACCGCCTCGGCAACAACACGTCGGCTCCAGACCTTGGTGAAGTCGAAGTAAGAGCAGAACCAGTCCACAAGGTCGCCGAGAACCACGGCGGGCTTCTCGGGACCCACCCCAGCGAGCGCTAGGAGCTTGTCCACTGTCACGGTGCTGAAGACCCGGTGGCTAAGAGCATCTATGACCCGCTCGTGAAGGGATCGTCCGGCCGTCAGAAGCGACCGCAGGTCGATGGGTTCAAGGCTGTAGGGCGCTTGGCCGCTGCGGTCCTTCAGCGGTACGACCACGGTCGCGTAACTGCGGCTAACCGCGGTGGCAGCAGCCCGCTGACTCGTCTCCGCTTTTTCCTTCAGCTCGTCGGCCTGCTCCGGCGTGAACCCGTACTTGGTCTTCTGCCGGAGCAAGGACTGCGCGGCCAGCCATGAGCGGGTGGCCTGCCTGGCCTGGTCGAACTGCGCGCCATCGGGCAGGACCAGTGCGAGTGCGTTCTGGTAGCGCCGTGGTCCCGATCGTGCCTGCTCGACGAACTTCTCAAGCGGCATACGTTCTGGCGCCCAGTCGGGATGGAGGTACGCGATCGAGAACAATGGCCTGCCGTCATCGATGCTAGCCGGGCCGTCCGGCCACACCACGGCGCCGCGGGTTCCCTTCAGGTGCTCCTCAAGCTGCCCGCGGATCGTTTCGAGCACCTCCGCGGCGGTGAACTTGTTCGCCTCGTCGCGGACGAGCTTGGTGAGATTCGGGGTGGGCTCGAAACGGTACCGCCGCCCGGTGTAATGAAGATAGAGTTCCTCTTCGCGCAGGTCATGGAGGGCGGCCACGATCACGTTGCGGTCAAGCCCGGGCGCTAGGACCGCGGCGACGAGATCGGTTTCCAGGACACCGCGGTCCTCACCCTCGCGCGCGCCGAAGCTGTACAACATGATCGCCGTAGCGGCACGGCTCCCGATGGCGAGCTGGGCGAGTGCGGGACTGTCCGCGCCGAGCCGCCTGTCTACGGTAGCCGCCCCGGAGCCGCTCGCCGTGATGTCGCTGGAGAGCACCGAGGTATAACGCTCGCGCTCCCCGACCTGGCTGAAGAACGCGCCGCGCGTGGCCTCATCGGCCAGCTCCACCTCACCAGGGCCGATCAGGGCGGCGTCCGCGCCCTTCTGCCACAGTGCGTGCGCGGTGCAGGCGAGGAACTGAAGCGCGCCACGGGTGCGCTGGTAACTCGGCAGAGACCCCCAGCGGTGGTACATCAGGTCGAGCAGCTCAGGATGGAACGGGTAGGAAGCGACAATGCGCTGCTCCAGCAGCCCTGCCTCCGTCGCGGCCTGCCGCCGCCCGTCATCTGTCTCCGCATTGGCCTCAAGCTGGCGCCTGAGCAGGTCGGCGTAGGCACGCGCCACAGCGCGATGCACATTGACGTCACCAAGGTCCGCGAACAGCCGCCGCTGCACGACGCGCATCACCTCGTCGCCAGATACGGGCTCGCGCTTCGCGTCGATCCGGGATACGAGGTGATCGAGCTGGGTGAGCAGCCCTTCGGCGCCCACCGCCTCCCCGACCGACGCTTGCAGGCTGTACACCATGGCCGCGCGGGGATGAGTGTTCACAGCCTCGGTAAGTGCCTGGATGAACAGCATCGCCTGACGGCCCGCGTTGGACTCGCCGCGCTCGACCGCCATGGCTTTCTCGACATAAACCAAGACCTCGTCAAGCAGCAGCAGCACCGGCCCGTCGCCGAGTACCTGGCGCAGCGCCTCACCGCCTGGCGCAACACCGGTCCGGTCGTGCTCGGCGACAAGGTGATAGCGGCCAAGTTGTGCCGCGAGTTCACCCCACAAGGTGCGAGTCTCGACGCCGCTTTCAGTCATGGCACTCAGCGGGTCAAGCTCCTCACCGGACAGCACCGCCACCTGAACCGACCCGGGGTCGGGGAGATCCGCAAAGTCGGGAGCAGATATGGCGGCGGCTCGGTCGCGGGCGAGATGGAGCAGCGCGACCAGTGTGTGTGTCTTGCCGCCGCCGAACGGGGTGCGAAGCTGCAGCACGCGGTCGCCCGGCCCTCCGCCAAGGACGCTGAGCACATCCCGCAGCAGGTCGTGCAGGGCAGCGGTCAAGTAGGTTGCGGCGAAGAACGTCTCGGGCCGCGTATAGACGTCAGGCACGCCAGCCCGGCGGCGGAACACCCCGGCAAGGTTAGCTGCGTACGTGCCCATGTCGAGCGCGCCACGGGTCACGTCCTCGTGCGGACGGGCGACAGTGGTCCAGGGGGCAAGACGGTATGCGCCGCTACTCATATGAAGACTCCGAACGAGACTGGGTACTGATCGATTGGACTTCGGGTTTTCGCGCCGCGCGCCGAGACCGAGACCGCCTTACACACCCTGTTGCTGGTGGCATCGGAGCCCCTGGTGACCTCTTTCATGATCTGAACAGGGTGTCCTCGACAAATCGCCGCCAGGAGACCAGCAGGCGTTCGGCAGCGCTGGCTTCCCGTGACTTCGCGCTGTCGCTTTCCGAGCGCAGCGCCTTGCCCGCGAGTGCCTGGATGACCTGACGGAGCAGTTCGCTGTCGGGCCTCGCATCGAGCAGATAGGCACGTAGCTCCGACGGTCGGTACTCGGCCCGCCACAGAACGCCATGGGCAACGTCCAGGAGAGCTGGCTGCCCTCTTCCCTCGATGGCCAGCCCCAACTGGGGATCGTCCCCGCGATCCTCGAAGTCCCGGAGTGAGACTGTAGATCCCTTCTTGAGTACCAGCGGGTTGCGGCCGCCTGTGAGGCCCTGCGAGCTGTCCAGGTCGGCACCCGTCATGCGGGCCAGGTTGTTGGCCTCATCGAACGGTACGGCGCCATACCCGTATGAGTACTGGGCGGCGAGGTAGTAGCGCGTGACAGGATCGGCGCGGGCAAGTGAGCCGAAGATCGCGTCTAGTACCCTCCCCTGGACCACGGCCAAGAAGTGCTCGGCTGGCAGCGGCTCACCGTTGTCCTGTTCGACGCGCTCGTACCGGGTCAATGCGCGCAACCCCGCACCGACCGTAGCGATGACGAGGTCGGCACCTGTCACGCCAAGCTTCTGGAGCCGGTCGAGTCGCTCCGCGATGATCTTGTCGAGCTCGACAATGACATCGCCCTCGCTACCCACACCTGCATCGGCGTCACGTTTGCGTGCGACCAGGAAAATGGAGGAGGCTAGTGCTGCACTGTTCTGGCCTCGGCTTCGCTGTGGCATCTCCGTGTCAAGCGGCCAGGCTTCAGTGATCGTGAAACCGGCTATTCGAAGTGCGTCAACCAGGGTCGCCCAACCGAGCGTAGTCTTATGTGCATAAATGCAGATTAGTGGCGCTCCGGGCTTGAGCACTCGATAAACTTCAGCGAAGGATCTAGCCATCGTCTCTTCGTAGAAGGCCCGCGCCTTCGTCTTGTCGCCGGAGTGACGATGGCCAACGGAGACCGCCTCGTTGCGCTTTGGCGACAACTCCCCCCCGAGGTCATCGGGATAAAGGCTTCCGATAGAGCGCTTCAGCCATACGTAGAAGAAATCAGAAAGGTCTGCATAGCTAATGTTGTCATAATAGGGTGGATCGGTAATAACTGCGTCTTGAGAGGAATCGGGCAAAGGAAGATGTGTTGCCGAGCTCCTTATGACGTCCGCGCTATTTACTCCTGCTAGCGTATCGATGATTTCGGCATTGTTAGTGACATGCTCCCGCATGTCACCGCGGGCGCCGGCGAAGGGATTTACCTCGCTGAAGTCCCATACCATAGGGAGCGCCTGGCGTGCGAATGTGTTCTCGATCTTCTCCACAACGACATGCCACCGGGAAAGCGACGAGCCGACATCCGTTAGACGATTCAAGCCGAGTGCGAGATAAGTCGCTATAGCCTTTGCACGTTCTTCGTTCACGCCGGCAGCGATAATCTCGGTGTGAATTTCTTTGATTCCGCTCGCGAAGGTACAGAGTGTAAGCAGCTGGCGTGACGTGAAGAGGTCTCGGAATCGCGTCAGCCCGTAGACGGGGACGATAATCGCTTGGTTGTAATTTGCTACGAGGCGCTCGTCGGGGGGCTGGACGGACAGCTCATTAATCCGCCGCTTACACTCTTCCTCATCTGGTAGCTCGTATGAGCCTGCAGGTAGGTAGTCACGGCCGCGCCCAGTAACTTTCAACAGCACAGCTGCTAGGGGCGCGACTCCAATCCTACCCGCCATTCCTTCGGTCTTTACGTATTTAGCCGTGATGGTGGCTCCGCATATGAGGCACGAGGCTTCGCCACGCTTTGAACCGGAGGCCGGGTCGAAGCCCATTCCCGCAGGACTCGTCGCCGTTACCACCTCCCAGCTGACTGTGAGCTGCTCGCGATCTACAACCGCCCGCAAAGCGATGCAGCGCCCCTTCTTGCGGGCTAGCCACGTCTGGCGGACCAAAGGCACTCGGTGCTCGGCCAGCACCGGATTGGGACAGCGCACGGTCCGCGTCCACAAGTAAGCAAGTGGCCGACGCCCGCCGCGCTCGACGTCATCGAACGATCCTTGCCCGTCTCCGGGCTCGACGGGCGGGTAAAGGTCGGCGAGCTGTTCCCAAGCTCGGTCTACCCAGCGGTTTCCCCATTGGCGCACGTCATCTGCCAGGCCCGGGAAACGCTGCGGGTAGTCGAGCATGCACTTCTCAATGAGGTACGCGACCGGGTTCAGTTCGACAGCTGTGGCTTGGCAACCGAGTCGTGCTGCCTCAAGCGGAATTGCTCCCCCGCCAGCGAACAAGTCCAGCACCTTTGGCGGTATGCTGCCGTTCGCAGCGAGCACCTCAGCCCGTGCCTTGGCGATGACAGCCTCGGGTACGTCCCACCGGCAGAGTGCACGGAAGAAGCGAGCCTCCTGGTCAAGCTGGGATTCTCTTGCCTCTGCTGGCACGAGAGTGGCATACACCGCGGCCCTGGCTGCTGCGAGAGGGCGGCGTGCCCACCAGAGGTGCAGCTTGCGAGGGTGCGTGGCGATGTGGCCAATTTTTTCCCGCTGCGCGACCTCGTTGATGGCCGCAATGGGAATGGCGTCCTCGATGAGACGCTTACCGGTTTGCACAGGATTATCCACAGGAATCGCGTTCCTCGATGCTGGCCGCGGGGACGCGGTATCCGGTGATCTGGTTGATCTCGGCGACGTTGCGCAGCGTGTGGAACGGGTCCTGGATGCGAACAAGCCGGTGCTCGGCGCTGGTGGCCTGGTAAACGACGTACAACCAGAATCCGGGACCCCACCGTTCCGCGGCATACCACTCGGTTCGGTAGAGCCCGACGTCCCCCATGGGGGTGCCGCGGCCCTTAACCTCGATGCGGCGGACCTCGATATCGCCGCTGGGGTTGTGCCTGACCGAGCGGATGTCGAAGCCGGAGCCGTCGTGCGCCGCGGATACGTCTGCAGGGGTCCAGCCATCGTCACGCTCGAACTGCATGGCGAGTTCCATGGCTGCGTCCTCGACCTCCTTGCTGGGCCGCCAGATCTCGTGGTCCGGGACCTCAGCTTGTGCCGCCGGGACGATGCAGGCGGTCCCTAGATAGGTGACCTTGCCGGTGCGGACGACGCCAAGCCGGGCGAAGCCGTCCAGCTTCGCCTTCTGCCGGTGCTCCAGCTCCCTGAGCCTGTTCAGCGTTGTATCGCGCAGCAGCCGGTATGATTCCTCGCCCTTGGCGACCTTGGCGTCGTATTCCGACCAGCGATCTTCCAGCCTGCGTCGCTGGACCGCCATCGCCTCTTCGAGGTACGTGCGCCGCACGTCGGCCTGTTCGAGGCGCGCTGCCCGCTCGGCACTACTCCGCGGCATCTGCACGTTGACCCGCACCCAGTTTTCTGCCGCCTTCACGGCCTGCGGGTCGGGCGGGACGGCTTGCTGACTGGTGGCAGGGGTGAGGGTGTGCAGCGCGTCAGCGGGCGCGCGGTGCAGCTCGTTGTGTTCCTCGACCACGGCGACGACCTCGGAGTATGCCGACTCGGGACGTCCGCGCTGGTCCTCGCCGATGACTTCGTAGCTGAACAGGTGCATGTTGTATGGCTCGGTGGTTGCCGGGTCCATGAAGACGGCGGCGGACTGCGGCACGCCGCGGGCCTCAAGCTCGCGGTCGAGCGCCTCGGCGACCGCCGCGAACAGCGGGTGGCCAGGCGAGCAGAGGACCGCATCGCCGTGTTCGGCCCGTTCCCGCTGTTCCTTGCGGAAAGTAAGTTTGCGGTACTCCCCGTCCGGCCGGCCTAGCCGGGTGACGCTGGCCAGGTCGTCGCTGCGCAGGGCAAGGGGGACGTGCTCAATCCGCAGCAAGGTGTCGGCCCGGCGTTCGACCCGCAGGCGGACCTGTTCGGCCGCATCGAGGAAATACGCTTCGACGTACTCCGGCATGAGCCGGCGTTCCTCGCTGGTGAAGTCACGCTCACGCACCCATTCCATGTCAACGTGCCGCCGGGCCAGCGCGATCCCGGTGGCCTGCTGGTACTCCTGGTACTTGGCCGCGGTCATCCGGTTGATCTGTGCCTTGGCGGCGGCGATACGCGCCGGGTTGAGCAGGGTGTCCTTGACCAGTCGCTCGAAGTCGATGCCGTTGAGGGTGAGCAGGTCGCCGATGACGTCATACACACGCCCCTGCAACGCGGCCTTCATCGTCTCCAGCTTGGCGTGCAGCCGTTCCAGCAGCTGCCCCTCGACCGTATTGGTGGCACAGAAGTTGAAGATGTAGCAGTCGTGCTCCTGGCCGATCCGGTGCACCCGGCCCATCCGCTGCTCAAGCCGGACCGGGTTCCACGGCAGGTCATAGTTGACCATCAGATGGCAGAACTGAAGGTTGATCCCTTCCCCCGCCGCCTCGGTGGCGATGCAAATCTGCTTGTTCAGGCGGAAGTCCTGCTGGATCTTCTTGCGTTCGGCGGGCGGGTGGCCACCGTGGATCGTGCAGACCGTGTAACCCCACTCGCGAAGATGATGCTCCAGGTAGGCGAGGGTGTCACGGTGCTCGGTGAAGATCAGCAGCTTGCCGCGGCCATCTTCCAGCTCGCCCAGCTCGGACTTCTTCAGGCAGGCCTGCAGCGCGGCGAGCTTGCGCTCGGTGCCCATCTGCCGGACCCGGTCGGCGTGGCTGACCAGCTGCCGCAGCTCGGCCACCTCGGCCCGCAGAGCCTCGATCTCCTGCGCGCCCGACACGCTGGTAGCCAGTTCGTCTTCAGTCTGCTCGTCGACGTCGTCGAAGCCGATCTCGGGGTCTTCGTCGGTGTCGCCGCTGACCTTCGGCATGCTCCCCAGCTCGGCCAGCCGCCGGAGTCGCTCGGCGGGACTCATCCGCTCCAGCTCATCGGCACGTTCTGTGAGCCGCCCGGCCCGCTTGGCCAGCGAGGAGCGGATCGCACCCAGGCTGGAGGCCAAACGGCGCTGCAAAACGGTGCGCGCGAGCGCGACAGCCGACCCCCGGCCGCCGGTCGCCGACGCACCCAGATACGTGTTCACATAGCCGGTGACCGCGTCGTATAGCTCCTTCTCAGCCGTCGACAGCTGGAACGGCTGGGTCATGACGTGACGCGGCACGAACAGCTCATGGCCCTGCTCGTTGACCAGGTCCTCCTTCTGCCGCCGCAGGAAGTACGGATTACCGTCCTGCGCGATCTGCCGTTTCACCAGGTCGGAAGATGAGAACTGGTCCGGGTCCAGCAGGCTCAGGAACCACGTGAAACGGTCCTCGTCGCCTGAGTGCGGCGTAGCGGTCATCAGCAGCAACCGTTCGGTGCGCCCTGCCAGGCCCTCCGCGAGCGCGTACCGCCTGGTCTTCACCGCGCTGTCGTCGCTGCCGGTGTACGCAGCACACTTGTGCGCCTCATCGATGACCACCAGATCCCACTCCGCCCGCAGGAGATCGTCGCGTACATCGTCACGCTTGGCGAAGTCGATGCTCGTGATCACCATCGGGTACCGATCCCATGGGCTGCGCCCGAGCTGGCGACGTACCTGTTCGCTGCTGACGATCTCGAACTGCTCGTCGAACTTCTCCAGCATCTCGTCTTGCCACTGCGGCGTCAGCGGAGCTGGTGCAAGGATCAGGCACCGGTCCATCACCCCGCGAAGTTTCAGCTCCTTTAGCAGCAGCCCGGCCATGATTGTCTTGCCCGCGCCTGGATCGTCGGCGAGCACGAACCGCAGCCGTGGCTGCGGGAGCATGTGCCGGTAGACCGCCTCGATCTGGTGCGGCAACCCCCGTACCCCGCTCATCGACACCGCGAACAGCGGGTCATGCGCGAACGAGAGCTTGATGCGGTGACCCTCGACCCAGCGGAACAGATCCCGGGCATCGACCTGCGCCGCTACCTGATCTCCGTCGGCGAGAGCGGACTCCAGCTCTTCGCCGGTGACCTGCGTCTCGTCCAGATGCCCCGAGCTGTCCCTTACCTTCAGCAGGAAGAAGCCCGCCCCGATTTCCTCGACAGAATCGACCCGGACAGGGTGCGCGAAGTGACCCGGAAGCATCACCAGCCGATTCTTGGCCGTCTCACGAAGGTCACTCACAAACATCCCCCTTGCTCTCAGGCCTCTCGGCCTGACGGCGCTCACCTGCGGATCACCGCATAACAGACACATACGTATGCGCCGCACTGCCGAGACTACAACTCAGCCGACCCCCACCGGCCCGGCTTCACGATCTCAAACAACTAACCATTGGGGTACCGCCCTCCTCGCCTTGGATGTCCGAGCGCAGATATCGCATGCTGACACCGGTGACCGCGGGTTTCGCTCTGATGCTTACGATCCTCTGCCGGAAAAGCTCTCGACACGTTCAACGATGGCGCGGCGGCCCCGCTATCGACGGAAGTAGACGCCGAATAGCGGAAATGAATCCCAAGATTTGGAGTCAGATTAGTCTCAGCCAGAGACGGGCACAGTAGCCGTTACTGGAGGTCAGCGCGAGCTTGTGAGATAGCCGCGCTGTTTATGCATACCCATCCTGCAAGTATCGCGCTCGCCCAGTGGCCAATACTTCGAGCGCTACACGAACTCGACGCCATACGTATGGCCGCAAGCGTTCTTTTACCTGTCCCTCGTCAAAGAGGTCATATGCCCGTAGCTCGTCATCCATGATACGAAGACTCGCAATGGCATGCTCGTCGAGGACACCGCCGTCAAAGATGAAATTGACGAGATCGTCCCACGGGCCGTGCGGTGAGACCCAGTCGACGCAAAGCAGGTCGCCAACGTGGAGGTCGAGTCCGAGTTCTTCCCGGAGTTCACGGCGCACCGCATCGGTGGGCGGTTCGTTGGCTTCGGCCATGCCGCCGGGCAGGTCCCAGTCCGGCTTGTACTTGGGATCAACGAGGAGGATCCGCCCATGGGCATCGCGCAAGATCACGTCCGCGCTCACCCGCTTGCGGGCCTGCTTGGCATTGCCTTCGGCAAGATAGGCGTTCCATGCCTCGGGATCACGTTCATACAACGGGTGGTCTGAACTCACGGGCCCTCCCACTGGCTGTGCTGAACGCCTCCGTCTTTGGTGAGCCACTGGTAGAGCCAGAGCCGTTCCCTGACTGTCTCTTCAAGGCATGCCAGGAAGTCGCCCACGACCGTGCTACTCCGGTGTGGTTGCAGTCGCTGTTTCAGTTCGAGGAGCTGACCGATGACCAGGAAGGAGCCAAGCGATTGCGTGGCAGCGAGCACGTCGTAGGCGATGTGGCATGCTTCGTCGGGCTTGCCTTGGGCGACGAGAACGGTAATCAGGGCGAGCTGGCCGAAGGCCCGGCTCCGGGTCCGGTGGCTGGGGCGGAGGATGACGATGCGCTCGGCCTGGCGGCGGGCCTCGTCCAGGTCGCCGAGCTGGCGCATGCACCGCGCGGCTTCACTGGCAAGTGAGCCTTCATCAAAGTGGCTGACCCACGGCGAGGCCGGTTCATCGGGTGCGTCATCCAGTGCTTTCTCGGCGCGCAGCAGCAGCTCGACGCATTTCCCGGCATTCTTGTTGTCCTGCCCAGCAAATCCTCGGGCTTCGAGCGCGAGCAGGCGGGATTCGAGACTGGGGTTGGCTGATCCTGTCCGTAGGACTGCCTGTCCCTGCCGGGCTAGCTCAATGGCTTCGTCGGGCTGGTCAAGGTGGCTGGCCAGGTGGCTCATGCTGCCGAGTACATGAGCACTGAGCTGGTGATCGCCACCGACTTGTACGAGTGCGAGAGAACGGCCGAAGTGCTGCTTGGCTGTTTTGTCGCGGCCTGCATCGTGCGCCATCCAGCCGGCCATTTCGGTCAAAGCCGCGGCTGCCGTGAATACGGCACGGTTGTCTGCTCCGTCGTTGCTGCCGAATATCCGCGGCGCGACATCGTCCTGAAGATATTTGATCACGCTGGCGTACAGGTGCCCGCCGCCGGCCTGCAAATCAGCAGACCGGAAGGCCTGCATGGCTGCGGCGTCCGGATTGCGGACCGCGCCGTCGCCGACTGGTACCAGTTGAAACGATGCCCTCGGCGGCGCGGGTGCCGGTGGCATGCCTAGCATGCCACCGGTTAGGCGGGTGGCGGCTGATGTAATGGGAACCTGCTCACCCGGCAATTTGAACCACAGTAGTTCTGATGGGATACGCAACCTCCGTGCCCAGTGGGTCAGCGTGTCGAGATTGCGGATCGGCGGCCCGTTCTCGACGCGGCTGACCTGTGCCTGCGTGAGCCCAAGCCAGGCACCGAGGAGTTCTTGCGGAATGCCGTCGCGGCCATAGTTCGTGACGTTGAGCGGGTGACGGCGGAATGCCCGCGCAACATGGCCCATGTGCTGGGCGTTGAAGGCGTCGCGGAAGGCCGGTGTATGCCAGAAACCGTCCGCTACCTCCGGGGGCTCGGCGCGCTGCTGCGCCGCCTTCCGCTCACAGGCGCCGCACTGCGTGCCGGCATTGTCGTGCGCCAAGCGCTTGCCGCACTGGCAGTAGCGAGGGGCGCTGGCGCTCATCGGGATCCAGCCTTGTCCTGTTAGTTAGGGCCCTGGAGGGAACGTAGCTCCTATTCAGGCAGTCTAGCCGCGGTGGCCCGGACTCGCGGTGATGCGCATACGTCCGAGGTATGCCGCCCATACGCGACCGGTCATGGGCAGAGGCGATCTCGACGGCCGAAGCTATGAAGAGGGAGATCTTTCGCGTAGCGAGGAGCCGACCAAGTGGACTACCAGCAAGCCGCCATACCGGCAGCTAGTACGGGCGCCTGGCAATCACAGTTGGCGAGACTCCGCACGGTCGCGGTCGGGGTGCTCAACAGCCACGTCAGCGACCACGGCCGGTGCGCCGCGTGCAGATCGGACTGGCCGTGCGGACGTACGGTCTTGGCTGAACACAACCTGGCCATGTGCACCGACACGGGCGTGCTCAGGGCGCCAGACGGCGGAAGTCGGTGGCGACGATGTCCTTTCCGGAGCGATCCCCGAAACGGCCGGGCCGACGGACAGCTGACGTTCTGGTCGTTTACGCAGCCACGCCAAACTAGCCGCGGCCCGCTGGGAGGCGACATGAGCATGCAGTGGCCACTGCGGAATTCGCTCCAGTTCGGGGCGCTTCCCACGGCTGCGCCCTGCGCTCGTCTGCATGCCAAGCATCTGTTCTGGGAATGGGGACTTGAAGGAATCGCTGACACCGCGGAATTGCTCGTATCCGAACTCGTTACGAATGGGGTAAAGGCGACCCAGGATATGGAACAAAGGCCGCCCGTGTGGCTCCGGTTGTCGACCAACAACATGCAGCTGCTCATCGAAGCATGGGATGGAAATACGCGGCCGCCCAGTCCGCGAGAGCTGGAAGACGGGATTCCTGACCTCGAGGATGAGGGAGGCAGAGGACTGTTTCTGGTAGCAACACTGAGTGACCGCTGGGATTGGTATCTGACACAGGAGCCAATAGGGAAGGTCGTGTGGTGCGAACTGCATGTGCAACAGTCAAGCACTGCAGAAGACAGCGTAACCGTGTCACATACTTTACTGCCGCGAAGAGTTTCGCGCGCCCGGCAGGCTGCAGCGCCAGCGAAAGCAATGGATGACCCATTCACGCTACGCCGCGTGCGGGACGGGCTCCGAGGACTCGATCATGCAAACCAGTAATACCAGCGCATACCGGAGGCGCTCCATGAGATAATCCCTGCAATTAGTCCGTATTCTCTGCTGCTCAGGAGCTTCAACCACAATGCCTGAAGCGTTCCGCTCTGTCATAACCGAGCATGCCGCGTGGCGCACCACCCAACGCGGCCAGTATCGGGTATTCGCGCTATCTGACGGCGGGCAGTGGCTCGTTCGCGTGAACGGCAGTAAACTGCTGTCCCTTCCGCTCGTACCATCTAGCGGCGAACCGCGATTCGACGTGTTTAATGTGGTACGGCCGGAAGTGGCGGCGACTGAGACTCCTGAACTACTTTCAGCATTGGCGGGGCTCGGCGCCGTCGCGCGGTTCCGTACACCCGATCTGTGGGAAGCGATAGCAACCGCTATTATCCGTCAGGTCGTCCGTGCCCTGCATGCCAAACGCCTGCACCGGGATTTCTGCAAGGCGTACGGCCAGCGGGTTCCCCACCTGAACGGCGAAGGGTACGCGCTCTTCCCCGAAGCCGAGACCGTACTCGGCCTGCGCGATGAGCAATTCGCCAGCGCTGGCCTGACATTCAAGCGCCGGCCATTGCGTGCAGCTGCCGAAGCGTACCTCAAACACGAGGCGCAGTGGCGTGACCTGCCGCCTGACGCACTGATGGAAGAACTTCAGCGGATACCGCGTATCGGGCCGTGGACAGCCGCCGCTGCCGTGGCCGACTACAGCAACGACTTCACTTACTACCCCTACACGGACCTGGCCGTCCGCACCTGGGCTAAGCGAGCCGCACCGTCATATCCATGGCCAGATAGCGAACAGGCGTTTGGCCGGCTATGGCAACGGCTCGCTGGTGACCAGCTCGCAACTTTGACACTCCTCACTCTCGCTTGGGGGAGTCAGCATGGAGACACCGGCTGACCGCGCCATCGTCGGCGCGGACCTCGCACAACCACTCGACGCCCTGTTCGTCAACGCGCCCTTGCGTGACTACAGCCTCCGCCCCCGGACCAACGACTTCACCCTGCCTGTGCTCGGCATGGGCTACATCGCCACCTACGCTGCGTCTCAAGGCTTCAACGTTGGCGTCATCGACGCCGAAGCGCTCGGCCTGAGCGTCGACCAGACCATCGCGATCATCAACGACAGGTCGCCACGGTGGGCTGGCTTCAACCTGCTGGCACCGACGTATGAGATCAGCGCGCGGATCGCGGCTGGTCTGGACCCCGGCATCCAGGTAATGGTCGGCGGGCATCAGGCCAAAGCCATGCCGCACGAGGTGCTAACCGACCGCCGGTTCGCCCGGCTCGAAGCGCTCGTGCTCGGCGAAGGCGAAACGCGCGTCGCAGAGCTACTCAAGGACCGGCGCTACCGCTCCGCGCTGCCCGGCGTGATGTGGCTTGATCCAGTCATGAAAACACCGCAGACTGGCGGCGGCGCGGCCAGCAGCCGCCACCTCGCACCAGACATAGACGGGCTGCCATTCGTGGACCGGCGTTTCCTCGCCGACGATCCGTACGAGGCACCAGACGGACGGTATGAGGCCAACATGGTCGGTGCCCGCGGCTGCCCCTATGACTGCTCGTTCTGCGGCGCCGCGGTCAGCGCCAACCCGGACATCACGATCCGTACCCGCGACCCGGAGAACATCGTCGCGGAGATGGATATGCTGCACGCCCGCTACGGCGTGACGGCATTCCGATTCGTCGATGACCTGTTCCTCGGCTACGAACGATTCATCCGCAAGTGCATGGCCGCCTTCAGCGCGCACCGCATCGGCAGCCGCTACGAGTGGGACGCGACCGGCCGCATCAATATCCTGCACCGGGCCGACGACGAGCTGCTTGACGCGCTGGCCGTCAACGGGCTCCGCGAAGTGGCACTCGGCATCGAATCCGGCAGCGAACGGCTCCTGAACTACATGGGCAAGCGCATCACGCCGGACATGACACGCTCGGTCGTGCATCGCCTCGTCTCACGCGGCATCTCCGTTAAGGGCTACTTCATCCTCGGCTTCCCTACCGAGACGCGAGCCGAACTCGCCGCGACCGTACGGCATGTCTACGACCTGTGGCGCATCGCCGAGTCACAACCCGGTTCGTTCCGCGCGAGCGTCTTCGAGTTCCGGCCCTACCCCGCCACCCCGGAATGGCGCCGACTGCTCGCGACCGGCCAGTACGAGCCCAAGCAGCTCCTCGACTACATCGCGGTCGATCTAACGTACGGCGGCT
>Ga0335075_10008247_pt1 | contig 15995 bp, 16 predicted proteins | sample Lox_Sample_24_FD_206723 | JGI IMG/M metagenome (GOLD analysis project Ga0335075, IMG submission 206723) | Soil microbial communities from Loxahatchee National Wildlife Refuge, Florida, United States - Lox_Sample_2.4 | ecosystem: Environmental > Terrestrial > Soil > Wetlands | place: USA... | reverse complement strand
CCCGGGGCGCGCCCCGGGAAGCCGGACATCACACCTGGGGAATATTCAAACGGCGCTTTTGGGGAGAATCACTCCGCCAACGACATCTAAGAGGAGTGCGTGCACGCATCGCTCGGACGACCAATATCGATCCGTTGGCAGGTACGGCCCTCGTGCTCGGTGAGGGCGCACTCGACATGATTCCCTTCTCTGTCCGCGCGCGACATCATCGGCCTCGATCTCCTCGGAGCGCAGCTGGTCGTCATTTCAGCGTGCGACTCGGGCGTTGCCCCCTCAGACGCAAGTGAAGGCGTATTGGGATTACAGGCCGCTTTCCATGCCGCAGGAGCCGAGGTCGTCTTGACGACCCTTTGGCCACTGCATGATGAGCCGACCGCCTATCTTGTTGGAAAGCTCTACTTCGCCATCTCTTCGGGCGCATCGGTGGTCGAGGCGTTGAGGCAGGCTCAAATTAGCACGCGTACAATATGGCCTCACAAATCTTATTGGGGTGGATGGGTCGTCTCCAGTCCGATTTGATGCTGCAGGCCGACCTGGCCGACGCGGTCATCAGCGGCCGCCTTGATCCGCTGCAGCGCCGCTACCGGCTCGTCTCGATCGAGGTGAAGCATGGCGTTCATGATAAAAGCGGTTCCCAAGCTGAACGGATGAGCGATCCGTTCCACCAACGCCAACGCCTCTCCCCCCATGGCTAATCCGGTATCGGGCTGGCCGAGCAGCCAGTAGGCCTGCGCACCCATATAGCGGGCGCAAACGCCCGGGTCGTGGCCGCCATACAGCAAGCGGTGATGCCGATGCCGCTCGGGATCGTAAAGCCGACGCCCTTGCGTGCAGTGCTCATGCGCCGCCGCAGGCTCGCCGGAGAATAAACCCGTCGTCCAGGCGCTATGATGCGCCTGCAGCCGCAGCTCCTCATCCGCATCGCCCACGGTCAGTTGCTGCAGACGGTCGGAATATTTGCGGCACTCGACCATCCCGCCTCTGCCGTTGGCCGTTTGCCTCAGGCCGAACTCCGCCATGAACAGTTGGCGCCGATCACCGCGCGGCTCAGCAAGGTCGCGAGCCCGGCCATAGATTTCGAACGCCCTTGGTGACGCGAAACCATCGGTCGTCAACACCGACAGGCCGCGAGCCAATTGCAATTCGATCTCCCGCTGATCGCACACCGATCCGCCTGAGAGCTCCGGCAGTATTGCGAGACTCCGCTCGAAATTCCCAATCGCCTCAAAATGCGCCAGGCGCTGGGCGGCATGTCGGCCGGCCCTCAGCCATTGATCCACGGCGCGCTCGGCATCGCCGGCAGCGGTCAGGTGATGCGCCAAGAGTTCCGGCTGGCGCTCGACGAGATCGGCGAAATCCTGTTCCAGCACCGCCGCAGTGCGGGCGTGCAATTCATGGCGCCTACTGCGCAGCAGGGTGCTGTAGGCCGCGTCTTGTACGAGCGCGTGCTTGAACAGGTAGGAGGAGTTCGGTGCGCACCGCGGCAGAACAGCAGTCCAGCGTCGGCCAGCCGCTGCGGTGAAGGAGGAGGGGGATGCCGATCAGGCCTGAGATGCGCGAGCTCTATCCGCGCAACTGGCCGCAGATCAGCCGGAGGGTCCGTTTCGAGCGTGCCGACGGCATGTGCCAGGGCTGCGGCCGGCCACATGGCATGACGGTCCGCTGTCTGCCCGACGGCCGCTGGTTCGACACCAGCTGCCAGACCTGGCGCAACCGCCATGGCCGGCCGACGCGCTGGCCCGACCTGGTTGAGATCGCCCTGATCCGCCACACCCGAGTGATCCTGGCTGCAGCCCATCTCGATCATGACCCGCGCAACAACCGGCTGCGTAATCTGAGGAGCCTGTGCCAGCGCTGCCATATGATCCACGACCGCCCGCACCATTTGGCGCAGCGGCGGATCACCTACCTCCTGCGACGCGCCCTTGGTGACCTGTTCCTCGGCCCCTATTCGGTTTGTTTCACGCTGAGCGCGCCGACCGCAACCGGCCGCTAAAAACCAGCCACCTGCATTTCCTAGAGTCCTTGGTTATTGAGGGCATAGCGTCGGATGTTATCTAAACAACGGAGCTTTTATCAACCAAAGACAGCGATAGGGGATTTGATGGCGATGCCGCCGATGCGGGTGCGCCGCATCTCTCGGCCGACCGCAGCGCGGAAGACCTGCGGCAGCTGCAGAGCCGGCGGCACACGTGACCACAGGGTTTTCGTCATCGCACAGCCACGCCGGTTGCGTCGGACGACCTCGCCTTCAGCGATACGTTGCGACCAGCGAAAGCCGATTTCGCCGAAATAGAGGTCAGCATGCTCTGGGCTGATGTGATGAAAGACACCGGCCACCGGTGCGCTGTACCCGTAGATTGAAGCCCTCGACCGAGTTGGCGTGAACCGGGCCACGCCATCAGGTGGGCCCTCGGGTCGAGGTGGCGGTGACCCGAGCCAGAACATGGTCCAGAGGACCGTCGTCAGAATGGGCCCGCCGTCTCGGAACCTCGCCGCCGAAGCGAATGGCTGCTTCACGGTCGGGATCCGATGCGGGCCCAACACTCTGCTTAACCGGTCCACGCTGTCGGAATCCTTTGCACTTTTTAGGCTGTGAGGCGGCGGTGGATATCCTGCCCCACGCGCTAAGTGATTGATCAGCAAACCATGCCGCCCCTTGGTATGAAGATTGCCTAGTATCAGTCTGACAGCACATTGGTTGGGCCCCCTCGGTATCGGGGCCAATCTCCCTAAAGGAGCCAACGACGTGTGGGGTTACCAAATCCCAAACGAGATCAAGCTGATGCCGGCAAGCCCCCGTGCCGAAGCCCTGGTCCCTTGTCTTGCTCGGCAGCGGATTGATCCCGCTTGCGTGGTTTTTGCCTATCGGAGAACAGCCATGATGTAAAGAACTCCGACAGAAGCGCCGATGGGGGTTGCCGGCCTGAGTCCCCGCGGCGATCCGTCGCAAAATGAGTAGGTCGGCCCTGGAGAAGAAATGGTCGAGAGACCAATGAGATTTTGAGGAGAAAAGGAATGTCAAAGACGCAGTGCCGGGTTGGCATGATCGCGTTTAGCAGCCGCACCCTCAGCCTGCTGGCTATTCTGGCGTTAGCATTCACGTTGGAGGTGGCCTCCCCGATCGCCGCCATCGCGACCCCCATCACCTACGATATTTCCCCGGCAATCGCCGTTACGGGGAGTTGGGCAACCACTATTTCTGGTTCCTTCGTGTACGACCCCGATACTTCAACGTATTCCTCTGTCGATTTCGCCGTCACCGGCGGCAGCGATACCGGTAACTATATCACTGTTCCCTCTCCTTCCTCTTATGCCGGGGGCTTTTTGAGTTCAAGTTCCATTATGGCGGAGGATTCAACCGATGGAAGCGACGGACACTACGTCTACATCGTCTTCGATGACTCTTTATCATCCACATCATCAGATCTGGTCGACTACGTGAATTTCAACTTAACCTCCAATTTCGACGACGAGTCCCCAACGGATGGAGCTGCAGCAGTCCCATCCGCACTCCTGCCAGCCCCAGAACCTCCGAGTCTCGCCTTGCTGGGCTCGGCTCTCGGTCTTCTCGCGCTCACATGGCCGCTGGGCCAACGCGATCGCCGCGTATGACCATAACGCAAGGGGGGTCGTCAAATGTGGCGCGCGTCCGGCAGGCCTGATGCGCGCCCGGGGGGCCAGCGTTTGACGCAGGACCCGGCAGAGGCGTGCCACGCTTCGCGGGACCCGAGCCGGGAGGGGCCGGGCCGTCCGGCCCCCTCCCGCTCATGCTCGCAAAGCCAGGTCGCACGTTCCCCGAAGGTTGGCCATGGTACCCGCCGCAAGGGCGAAGCTGCCGACGGTAAAATGGTATCCGCTGCGCCCCAGCTGCCGCAGCGCTGTGGCGTGGTGCTCGAACAAGGTCCGGCGCTGCCGGCGATAGAACGCTCGGATCGAGGCGATCCGCGGCGCCGCGCAATCGACCTGCCGGCCAAGATGATCGAGGATCTGCGGCGGTATCAGCTCGACCGAATTGAGCGTCCTGCCGGTCATCTTGAGAAAGCCGATCTGCAGGGCGAGCGCCAATCGGTTAAACGGCCCGCGGCGCTCCCGGACCGGGGCGAGCTCGTCCTCGTCGAGCGTAAAGAAGTGCTCGATCTCGAGCTCACCAACACGGCCAGCAGCGCGCTTGGCGCCGACTTCACCGAACAAAAGCGAGGCATGCGGATCGAAGCAGTGCGGCACCTCGGCGAGCGCGCTGCGCGCAAACGAGGAATTCGAGAGGGTGAAACCGCAGGCCGAAATCGAGCTGAAGCGACGCCAGCAAGTTGCCCACGAGGCCCGGGAGCAGCCCTGGCCAATTCAGGAAGCCTGAGCAATTGCAACGGCAGCAACAGCGCCAGCTGCGGCGGCACCAGAGCCAGGGTTTCGGCCTGTAACGGGGTCGCTCGGTACGACCCGCCGATGGCGGGCCTCGGAACTGGTTAGCTCTCGTTCTGAGCCAACAACACCTGAACCGGGGGTCCAGTCCTCAATGTCGAAAAGGGTCCAGTTCCGGACGTCGGTCGACATGAGGTGCCGATAGAATGGGTGGAAGCGGCCACAAATGCCCTATTCCAACAGGGCGTCCATTTGACGTAGAGTAGCCCCAACCGCGATAAGCAGAAAGACGATCCAGCCGGCAGTCATTTCTTGTCGTTGCTCGGCGTTCATGGGTTGCCCCGTGGAATTGGATTTTCTGATCGGTCGGCGAGCGATTGGCACTTGCGCACGGAGATTGATAAATCATTTCGCCCAGCGTGAACTCTGATCGCGTTCGCACGCCCCATAACCATCAGTCCGGCATAAAGGGAGACTTAGAACCTGGACATACTCAATTTTGAAACGATCAGAATTGGTCTATGCCGTAAGCGAGGGTGCCAATCCCGATGACAATAAGCATCGCGGCGGCGATGCGGGACACGAGTTCTGAATGCGCAAGGACCCGGCGCGAGGCCACCGCGACCCCGGCGAAGACTGACGCCAGGAACAGTATCAGGGTATAACCGATGGCGTAGAGGGTCATCGCGGCAACGGCGCGCACCGGCGAACCGGCTAGAGAAACTGCTCCGAGTATAAATATGAGGATCGGGCTCGCGCAGGGCGACGCGACGAGCGCAAATATTATACCGACGATAAAGGAGCCGCCGCCCGGTGGAACGCGGGTGACAATTTGTGGGGTCGGCAATCGCAGGATTCCGGCCAGCCATAAACCCATCAGAACCGTCAGCGCGCCGACCCCGATGTTCACCGGCGCGCGATATTGCACAAAGAGCGCGAAGAACAGCGAAGAGACGAGACCCAGCGCGACGTTAACGATGATCACACCGAGCACAAAAGAAGCAGCGACGCGAAGTGCCGCCGTCCGCGAGGCCAGTTTTGAAGCGCCGATATACGACAGATTCAACGGCAGCATGCCGAGAATGCAAGGAGAGATGCTGGCGACCAGGCCGCCGAGAAAGGCGATCGGATATAGCCGCCAACCCGCGAGAGCGCCCGGTCCGCGTAGCCGTGCAGCCACCTCGTTCTGCCAGATGCTGACCAAGTTTTCGAACGTTAGGCCGAGCGGGCCCCAGGCTATCGTGCCCGCGATTACAGCGATCAGAATAAGCGCCGCAACTATTCCTAGCTGCGGCGCCACGCTCGATTTCAATCTATTCGCCTTCTACCTTCAATGCGTGGTTTATCGCGTCTTCATAGTCTTTCAAGTTACCATCGTTGTAAAACATGGCATAGACCAGCCCATTGCGCGGGTTGATCACGGCCACCGTTGAAGTCTGCGCCTTAGCGGCATCGTAAAATTTCACGAGCCCGAGTTTCTCGGCCTGGGTACGCGCGACCGCCGCTGTCTTTGCATTGGTGACATCCAACTCGAGGAAATTGATTTTTCCGGCATACGCTTGCCTGAGATGATCGAGGGTCGCGTGGGTCGCCTTACAGGCCGCGCACCAGTCGGCATGGATACGGACAACCACCGGCTTGCCTTGCAGCGAAGGCGCCAACGGCCCCATGGCTGTGTTACCCGCCTGATTCAGCGCTTGCGTTGCGCCACTCACTTCGGCAGCCGGAACATTCGCCGCGGTTCCGGTCACAACGGCGGCCCAAGCCGCTGGCGCGGAAACCACCGCCGCTGCCAATCCCAGAACCGCAATATAGCTTTTCATCATCGTCTCTCCGTCTGACTGAGCAAAACAAGCCTGATAGTGCGCAAAGTATTAGGCAAGGCATAGAAGCAACGCGTTGCCGTTATTACCTGCGTCAAAACGTCACTACGCTCGGCCTCTTCACGCTCACGTGATCAGCGAGGCGAGAGTTACTGCCGAGGTTCACATCCCGAAGCAGTCCGCGAGTTCCGCAAACCCGTCGACGACGATGTCGGTGGCGGGATTCGGTACCGGATCGGGCGGCCCGGCGGGTCCCCACTCGTCGGGGCGGCGCACAAAGGCGGTGCGGTAGCCGACACCGCGCGCCGCATCGAGATCGAAGTTGTGACACGCCACCATCAGGATCTCCTGCGGCTCGACCGCAAGGAACGCGGCGGCGCGCCGATAGGCGTCGGGAAGCGGCTTGCAGACGCGCAGCATCTCGCACGGGATCACTGCATCCCAATCGACGCTGTTGCGGCGCGACACATCGATGATCAGCGACAGGCTGAGGATCGTGAACGATACGCAGATGCGCCGCCGCCGCAATCGGCGCAGCGCCGCGGCAAAATCCGGCCAGGCATCGAGCCGGTGCCAGCACCCGGCGATCGCCAGGCGATCGTCCGGGGAACCGCCGAGCCCGTTCTCGGCGAACACTTCGCCCAACACATCGCGATGCACATCGTCGATGTTGAAGCCGGGATCGGTCGTGCCGGTCATCTTGCGCAGCGAGCGGCGGCGATGCTCATTCGCCACCGCGTGCCAGTCGCGTTCGATACCGTGCGCGGTGCCCCATGCCGCCATTGCCGCGGTCAAGCCGGCATGCCAATCGAGCACCGTGCCGCCCGTGTCAAAGGCAAGAACCTTGATTTGTTCCATGCGCTCCCTCAGCCGGCGCGCACCCGTGCGGCCGGCACGATGAAGTTGCTGACAATCAGCCGCAGACGCTCGTCTTCATGGGCGAGCAGCACCTCGCGCAACGCATGGATCGCTGCCCCGGTCGCGGTCTCGTTCCAAAGCCAGTCGGTGAGCTGGCGGCTCGACGGCTTCGCCGGTCCGGTCGCCGCGGCTTCCAGGACATAGGCTTTCAGATCGTCGACCGCGAAGCGCAGGACCAGCGGCGCCGAGAACCCGTCGCGAGGGCTTGGCGGCGCCTTGCCGCGCAGCCAATCGGCGACATAGCGCGCGCAGTCGCCGATGGCGAGCCCGCTCAGCCCTACCGTGCTGCGGTTGTGTTGCTCGATCCAGCGCCGGTGCGCTCCCTGGAGCAGCAGGATTTCCGCCTCCATCCGCGAGGCAAGCGATTCCGCATCGCCATTGGCAACCGACGCCGGGATGAAGGGTGGCTGCCATGCCGGATCGGGCTGCGCTCGCGGATCATCGTCGGGAAAATCAACGATCCGCACCGGCCCGCCATCTTCGACCAGCATGTTGAGCGCAGTTCGCAACACACGCCTCTGGAAGTCCGGGTCGTTCGGCGGCCCGAACGGCCGTCCGAGTTCAAATGGCACCCACAGCGCGCGTGGTGGCTTGGTGTTCTCGGCCTGCGGCCTAATCAGCACCACGGCGACCGTCGCAATCCCCTCTTCCTCGAGATAATGGCCCAGCGCGCTCACGGCGCGCGTGCAGACCGGTCAAACGGGGGCGAGAAGGACGCTGTCAACCTTGTCTTGCTTCAGGCGACCGGCGAGCTCGCGGGCATGCGGCTCCATCTGCACAGGATCGGTCGCGCCCATGAACGAGTAGTGGGTGTCGGCCATCGAGCCGATCGTCCCGTCGGCGACCAACTCCTGCAGCCGCTCGATCGGAAAGGCGACGTTCCAATCCTCCTGCAGCCCGGTACGGTCGAAATTGATCGAGATGTGGCTGCACAGCAGGTCTTCGGCCGGCGTCGTCGCCGGGATTGCATGATAATGCGGATCGCGACCACGAAACGGGTCCTGGCCGCGAACGACGAGCCCGGCGGACGAGACGATCGCCACGCGGCGCTGCGACAGCGCCGGGCCCGTCACCCAGGGCCGCGTTTCGAATGTCGGGCATTCGACCTCGGCCAGGCGTTTGGCCTGGTCGGGCGGCAAATCGGTCAGTCTGGTCACTAATCTCTCCTTGCATCGGCGGGCGGTGCCGGCTGGTCCCGGTGCCCAGCTTACCACATGTTTTAGATCGATCAATCTAAAATGCGCAGGGTGCTTTACCGAGGAGCGCCAAAACCCCGTTCGCGGCACCTTCCAGCACCTCACACTGCGGGCGCGTGCGCGCCAGGACGCGGATGCCGAGCAGCACGCTCAACAGTACCTTGGCGAGTTCGTCCGCAGGACTCGCGTCGGCGATCGAACCGTCTTTCTGCCCCGCCTCGATACAGCGACGAAAAAACCCCTCGATGAAGACCATCTCCTCGGCGACCAGTTTGTGGATTTCGGGATCATAGGGCGCCAGCTCCAGTGCCGCGTTGACCAGCATACAGCCGCGGCGCTGCTCGTCATCGACCGAGCGCTCGATGATCTCGTCGAAAAAGGTTCGGATCGCTTGCGCTGGCGGAAGCTTTTCGAGCCGCGCCACCCGATCCCGCACCGTCTGCGCGAGGTAATGGACGAATGCCTGACGATACAGCGAGCGCTTGTCGCCAAAGGCGTTGTAGAGGCTGGCGCCGGTGATCCCCATCTGCTCCGCGAGGTCACGCACCGAAGTCTGCTCGAACCCCCGCGCCCAGAAGCAGTTCATCGCCGCCTCCAGCACCTTCGTCTCGTCAAACTCTCTCGGTCGCGCCATCACCCGCCTCGTCCCGGCCACCGCGATCAGGGCCGCTATCTCCATGATCGGTCGATAAAATTTTAGAACGCCCGCGCCAGAATCGCAAAGCCGTTGTAAGCGGGCGGCCATCAAGCCATTCTATAACGATCGCTCTATAATATCGAAAGGGACTGAGGATGATCCGCTTCTACTATCACCCGACGCCGAACCCGGCCAAAGTCGCGCTCTTTCTCGAAGAGACCGGGCTGCCCTACGAGATCGTGCCGGTCGACACGGCCAAAGGGCAGCAACACACACCCGAGTTCCGCGCGATCAACCCGAACGGCAAGGTGCCCGCGATCGTCGACACCGAGGGGCCGGGCGGCGAAACCCGGGTGTTCGATTCAACCGCGATCCTGCTTTATCTCGCTGAGAAGACCAGCAAGCTGATGGGCGCGCCGGGGGATCGCGGCGAGTTGCTGTCATGGCTGTTCTTTATCGCAACCGGGCTCGGGCCGTTCTCCGGCCAGGCGGTGCATTTCCAGCGCGCCGCGCCGGAAAAACTGCCCTATGCGATCAACCGGTATCGACGCGAGGCGGAGCGCCATTACACCGTGCTCGACCAGCATCTCGCGGGCCGCGACTTCATCGTCGGTAATGAATACACAATCGCCGACATCTCGGGTTGGGGCTGGGTCGACCGCGCGAGTTTCGTACTGCCGGGCGGCGACGACCCGCTCGCCGCCTATCCCAACATCCGCCGCTGGTTCCACGCGATCGACGCGCGGCCGGCGGTTGCCAGGGCACGAGCTGTCGGCAGCTCTCACACCTTCAAGAAGGAGGTCGACGAGGAGACCCGGCGCGCGTTGTTCCCGTCGAACTATCCGCCGGCCGCCGCTTAAGTGACGCTGCTTGGAGCCCGCGCCGACCGCGGCGTCGGGCATCTCACGATAGAGGCGAGCAATGAGTGATCCTGTCCCCGCGATCGCCGAGGCGTCCGCCACCGGCGCGGTGGCCGAGATATTCGCCGATATCCGCCAGGTGCTGGGCGTCGAGGTGGTCAACCTGATCTGGCGCCATCTCGCGACGATCCCCGATGCGCTGCCCTGGGCCTGGGGAATGCTGCGCCCGCTCTACGCCGACGGTACCGTTGCCGATGAAGCCCAAACCCTGCACGGTCGGCTCGCGTTGCCGCACCTGCCATCGCTGCCGCATGATCTCCTTGTCGCCATCGGCCTGGGCAGCGACGAACAGGCAACGATCCGTAACATCCTCGCCGCTTACGACCGGACCAACGCGATGGCGCTCGTCGCGTTGTCGGCGTTGCTCTGCCGGCTCGACGAGACAGCAGCGACAACCGGTCAGTTGGCTGAGGAACCGCCCAAACCGTCTCCGCGGCCGGCATCAATTCCGCTGCCGCCGTTGCCTGGTCTCGAGACCTTGCCGGAGCCGGTCGCCAACCTCGTGCTGACGCTGAACGGCTTCGGTACGCGGCGGGAAAATCCGGTTCTGGCCAGCATGTACCGTCACCTCGCTTACTGGCCCGGCTACCTGGCGCTGAGCTGGTCGCTCCTCGCGCCTCTCGATGCCGACGGATCGCTCGCAGCGGCGATCGAGCATGCCATCGCCAAGGCGCGGGCGCAGGCTGCGCGCCTCGCAGCGCGGCTTCACGCGCCGCCGATCGATCCGACGACCGCGGCGGCGATCCGCGCCGCGATCGAGCCGTTTGCCGGCGATGTCATTGCCAAGATGGTCGTGATCTGTGCCCTGTTGCGGATCGCGACCGGGTCGTGGTCAATGGCTGAAACCAGGAGAGCCGTATGAAGCTTGGCGTTGCAATACCGGCGATCGATCCGGCCATCGGCGGCGATCCTGCGGCGCTTCGGGAGTTCGCGCAGGCCGCCGAGGCCATCGGCTACCAGGATCTGGCCGCACCCGACCATGTGCTGGGCGTCAATGTCGCCAGCCGCCCCGATTGGGGCGACCGCAACACCTCGGCCGATCTGTTCCACGATCCTTTTGCGCTGTTCAGTTTTCTCGCCGGCTGCACCAAAACGATCGAATTCTCGACGCAGGTGCTGATCCTCGCGCAGCGCCAGGCGGTGTTGGTGGCCAAACAGGCCGCCTCGCTCGATGTGCTGTGCGGCGGCCGGGTCCGATTGGGCGTGGGCGTCGGCTGGAACGAGGTCGAGTTTGTCGGCCTCAACGAGAATTTTCACAATCGCGGCCGCCGCTCGGAAGAGCAGGTCCGGGTGATGCAGGCGCTCTGGGCCGAGCCGCATGTGACCTTCCACGGCAAGTATCACACGATCGAGGATGCCGGGCTCAACCCGCTTCCACCGCACCGCAAGATCCCGATCTGGTTCGGTGGACATGCGGAGGTGACGATGCGCCGGGTCGTCCAATGGGGCGACGGTTGGATGCCGATGGCCTACGCCCCGGGCGACGAGGCAAAGGTGGTCTTCGACAAGCTGCGCACCATGGCCGAGGCAGCTGGCCGCGACCCGGCGAGCATCGGCATCGACACCCGCACCACCGCCGGCCTCGGTAACGAAGCCGATTGGCGCGACACGATACGGTTCTGGAAGTCGTGCGGCGCCACGCACATCACCCTGGTGACTTACTCGGGCCGTGGTCATTTGCAGCGCATCGAGGGGCGGACGCTTCGCGACCACCTGTCTGCGATCAAACGTTACTGGGATACTGTCGCCGACCTCTTATGATCCGTTTTCGTGGTACCGCGTCGCGTGCCGCCCGACACCACTGGCAATTCGGTGAATGTCGGATAGAGACTGTTTGAGAAAGGCCCCATCCAAGTGGAATTAGGTATCTATCACGAGTTTCCGATGCTGCCCGGCCGCAGCCAAGCCGAATGCGTCGCCGCAGGATTCGATATCGTCGACGCCGCGGAGGAATACGGCCTCGACGTGATGTGGCTCGCGGAAATTCATTTCGACAAACGGCGCTCCCTCGCCGCGAGCCCGCTGATCCTCGGCACCGCGATCGCGGCCCGCACCGAAAGGATCAAGATCGGGACCAGCGTGCAGGTGCTGCCGCTGGCCAATCCGCTCCGCATCGCCGAGGAATCGGCGATGCTCGACCACGTCTCCAAGGGCCGGCTGATCTTCGGCGTCGGACGCAGCGGCGTCGTGAAGACCTACGAGGCGATGAACATCGCGTATGCCGAGAGCAAGGACCGCGAAATCGAGTGCCTGGAGATCATTCAGCGCGCCTGGCAGGAAGACAATTTCTCCTACAAGGGCAAGTTCTACGAGATCGAAGACGTTACCGTCGTGCCACACCCGGTGCAAAAGCCGCAGCCCGAAATCCGCCTCGCGGCGGCGAGCATCGAAACCTTCCCCATGGCCGGCAAGTCCGGCCAGGGCCTGTTCCTCTCCGCGCGGCACGAGGATGTGCGAATGTTCAAGCCGCATATCGACGTCTACCGCAAAGCCTGGACCGATGCGGGATATCCCGGAGAGGCGCCCGTCTATCTCCGTTGCCCCGGTTTTGTTGCCAAAACCGATGCGGCGGCCCAGGAGGCCTACCGGCCCACGCTGATGCAGCATTTCCAAAACCAAAACCGTCTGCTGTCCGACTCCGCACGGCGGCAAAACAGTCCGCCGGACCATCCGCGCTGGAAGACCGCGCAACGCCTCACCGAAATCACGTTCGAGGAAGTTTTGCGCGGTTCGGTCTTTATCGGCTCACCTGATACGGTGGTGGAAAAGTTGAAAGACCTGCAGCGCGACATTGGACTGTCGGGCGTGCAGTTGGAAACGAATTGCGCTGGCCTTGCCGATCACGCGGCCGAGCGGGAGGCGATCCGCCTACTAGCGCGGGAGGTTAAGTCGGCGTTCAAGTGACCGCGGCCTTAGGCCTCCGCGACGACGACGTGTAGGCGGCTTGGGGGCATGAGCCGTCGGCGCGGCCGACCGACTCGAGCGACCGTTGAGGGGTCGTGAGCGGTCCTACAGCAGCAAGCAGTTTCTCTGTTTGGCCTGAGCGCGCCATTTTCCGTCCCGGCCTAACGATTGGAAGTGCGCCGCGCGGAGCGGGTGAGGGTGGCCGCAAGCCACCGCGTCGGCGGCGCGCAGCGTCCTTGACGGCTGCGAGCACGGCGCCAACCTCGATCGGACCGGCACTCTCTACCACGTCCTGCCGGGTCATGGTTCTTTCCACGGTCTGCCGAACAGTCAACCACAATCGAGCATAGTGGTAAGTGCTCGGTGGACACGCCGAGTCAGGCGGCGGCGCGGTCCAGTTCAGCGGGTTTCCAGTGACATGGCAGCAGATCGGCAATTTGGCGCGCTGGGTGATCGGCGGGATCCCCACAGAGGCTACTGGCTTTGGGCCGTAGCCCAGCGGTTACACCATGTCCCAACACTTTCCTCTCCGCACAGAAAGTGGTGCGCTTCACGCACAGGGGTGGAGCGAAGCGGAGCAGGGCGCCTGCGCCCTTGACTTGACCTCAGAGCTGCGCGGGTGCGACGTCCAAATTCGCATTTATCGTCTTGGTTGGAAATACTCGCGGAGGTTTGGGGGGCAGCAAGTCCCCCAACTTAGAAATTTTGCGCGCTGATAAGCGCGCTCCGCCACGGCGCGCCGTTTGGCAGCGCGCCGGGATTCTGCGCGGAGCGAAGTCCGTTTTAGGTTAATGACTGGGGTTAGGGTTTCTTGGCGGTATTTGCACTCTCGAAGATTCCTAGGATTGCACGAGATGTGGGCGAGTCGAGCCGCCGGGCGGGCCGTCGCACTGCCGGAAAACTCTGGGCGCGCGGTTTCTTCGCGGTCGAGTTCGACTTGGCGAGAATCGCCGCCCCAACACGCTCGGCCTTGACCGATGCCGGTTAAGCCATCGGGCGCTCACGGGCGGCCTTTCTCACATACTCAGGCGTTGACGCTGCGTTTCCGAACGTTCCTGGCGCTCGGTCTGCGCCATGTGATCGCCGACCTGCCGCTGCTGGCGGCCATCGTCGATCGTGCGCTGCCAAAAAGCAGCGGCACGCTGCTGCCGCGCGACCTGCTCTTGATTGTCGGAGTGATTTTCGAGGTCAGGCATTTTCCTTTTCCTTACTCGGCGCAAACCTGTTCTGCGCCACGACCGCGGCCATTTTGGAGCGGGCGAACCACAGGGCCCGCCCGCACCGCACCGGCATGCCGATCGCCGGCATTGTCTCAAGGGTGCGCAGCGAGACGTTCAAGAATGCGGTCGTCTTGCCGGCCAGCAGCATTGTCGGATTGAATCGGCCGCGCGACACCAGGTCGGCATAGGCGCTTGTGAACAGCCACGACGCCCCTTTAGACGCGGTCAGCGCCACGCCGGCGAAGGTTTCCGGTGCCGTGTTGTTTGACAGCGTCGCGGCGATCCGGCGCACCAGCGGGCTTCTGCTGAGTCGGGCGATGCCCTTGAGGTTGTCGAGCATGTCCTGCTCTGGTTTGGCCAGGGCATCGGCCAGCGTGGCGAGGCTGATCTCGACAGTGTGGGGATCGGCCCAAACCAGATGCGCCAACAGGCAGAGCAGAAGCTGCCGGTCCATGGGCGCGAAAAACGGGTCCTCGCCCTTGTGAGAGCCGGCCGCAACGTTGGTATCGTAAATCCAATCGACCACGCTTTGGACGTGCAGCTCGGCTTCGGGATGGGTGATATCGATGAAGTCGAAAACGTTGAACCCGGTTACGTCGGGCTGCTCTGCGCTCGGGATCCCGATGTGAAAAACCGCTTTGCCCTGCTCCCGGAGTGCGGTGTCGAGCATCGGCCCCATTTCGGTCGAGGGGTCCATCACCACCGATGATCCGGTCGAGGTCAGGACGGTGCAGACGGCCGAGCAGCTCTTGAACGCGCCCGAGCCGGCGAAGATGCACGAATGACCGCTGCCGCGAGTGCAGGGATCGATCATCAGTGACGCCCTGCCGACCCTCGGCCCCCCATGTGCTCGGGTCGCGCGGGTTGAACGGGACCCCGGCAAGCGACGGGTCAGCCCCGCGGACCTCGCCGACCACGATCCCGCCCCATAGCGGGTGCCGGCCGGGGAAGAGATGCTCAACCGCCTCTTCAGGCGACTGCCAGGCCGAGTGCCCGAAATTGTCGGTGACGGCGCGCTCGAGCGGCCGATCTTTCGCCTGACCCGGCCCGAGTAAGATCGGCTGGCTGCTGCGCCGCAGCCGCCGATACTGCAAAAACTCGAACAGCCCCATCGTGAGGACGATCGTCGGTATCACCGGTGCCAGGAACAGCCAAAGATTGCACCACCAGGAATTTGACGTCGGTCGTTTTGAGCGGGAGGAACATCATCCACCCGGCCACCGATGCGGCGAGCATAACCGCACCGGCGGCGCCAACCGACCATCCCGCGATGACAGCGGAGCGCCCGACGAGGATGCGCTCGGCGCTCAGATCCATGACCTGGCGGAAGTGCGCGGATTTCGCCGCGTCGGAAAGCGGCTGCGCCCGCCACGGCGCGATCTTGCCGGCCTTCTCGATGACGCTCATTGCGGCAGCACCCCGCCCGGCAGATGGTCGGGTGTCAGGCCCCATACCGGATCGCTGGCACTCACCTGCGGCAGCGGGACGGTCTGCGCACACCCAGCGATTAGCAGCGCGGTGATCGCGGCCAATAAGCGATTTTTCAGCAACTTACGAACTCCTCACCTGGACAAGGAGCGGCCGGCGAGCGTAACCGAGCGCATCGGCCCGAAGGCAGTTGAGCTTGAGCTGCCGATGTTTTTCGTCGAGGCCGCAGCGCCACTGACGGCGGTCCCGACACCGGGAATGCGGGACACGGCAGCCTTAAGCGCGTTGCCGGCGATGGCCATGCTCGGCACGCCGGCCGCACCGGCCAAATGTTCGAGGATTGCCGGCGCGCATACCGACCGGCCAGACGATCATCTCCTCGGCAGGGTAGGGTGTGTTTCGGCGTTGAAAAATGGCTCTGGCGCAATTTCGATGCAGAGGAGCTAGGCGGGAGCGGTCAGGCGAGCGCGGAGCAAGTCCAGTTTGGCGCGTCCGTACATCTGCCGTTTGACGAGCTTGAGCTTGGTGATCTGACCTTCGGTTTGGCCGTTGGACCAGGGCTCGACCATCGCCGCGGTGACCGCGGC
>Ga0335075_10008246_pt1 | contig 15996 bp, 13 predicted proteins | sample Lox_Sample_24_FD_206723 | JGI IMG/M metagenome (GOLD analysis project Ga0335075, IMG submission 206723) | Soil microbial communities from Loxahatchee National Wildlife Refuge, Florida, United States - Lox_Sample_2.4 | ecosystem: Environmental > Terrestrial > Soil > Wetlands | place: USA... | reverse complement strand
TCGACCTTGTGCGCAAATTCCGCAAGAGCGACGCGAAGACGCCGATCGTGCTGATGGGGTCGTACAATCCGATCCATGCTTACGGCACCGCGCGCTTCTGCAAGGACGCGGCGGAGGCGGGCATCGACGGGTTCCTCATCGTCGATCTGCCGCCGGAAGAGGACGAGGTGCTGCGCGTGCCGGCGAATTTGCATGGCCTCGACGTCGTGCGCTTCGTCACGCCGACGAGCGATGCCGCGCGGCGGAAAACCATTCTCGATGGCGCAAGCGGATATCTCTATTACGTGTCGATGGCTGGCATAACAGGAACCAAGGCAATCTCCGCCGATGAGGCACAGGCCGCTTTTGCGGAACTGCGCAAGACGACGGCGTTGCCCTGCACCGTCGGCTTCGGTATCCGCACACCGGAACAAGCACATGGCGTTGCCCGATTCGCGGACGGCGTGGTCGTGGGAACTGCGATTGTGAGCAAAATCTTCGAAAATCTTAACGCCAAGGCCAAGCGCGCCGCGCTGGTTTCGAATGTGGCGGAATTTTGCAAAGCGCTCGCGGACAGCGTTCATGCAGCACGCCCATAACTGCAATTCCGTCATGGCCGCCCTGGTGGCGGCCATCCATTTTCCAGAAGCCTACGGCCTGCGTCAATGGATGGCCGGGACAAGCCCGGCCATGACGAAATTGTTGAGGCTTTTGGAATCCAAAGCGTGGTAAAGTGAATACATGAACTGGATCGCAAATTTCGTCCGCCCACGGATCAAAGGCCTGATGGGTGGCCGCGCGCAGAGCGACACGCCGGACAATCTGTGGAAGAAATGCCCCTCCTGCGGGGAGATGATCTTCCATCGCGATCTCGTCGCGGCGCAGGACGTGTGCCCGAATTGCGGTTTCCACATGCGCATCGGCCCGAAGGAGCGGTTCGCCGCGACGTTCGACGGCGGACAGTTCGAGGAATTGCCGGTGACGCCTGTCGCGGCCGATCCGCTGAAATTCCGCGGCGAGAAGAAATATCCCGACGAGATGAAATCGGCGCGCACCAAGACTTCGCGCCAGGAAGCACTCACCGCCGCGCGCGGCACGCTCGATGGCATGCCGGTGATGATCGCGGTGCAGCCGTTCGATTTCCTTGGCGGTTCGCTCGGCATGGGCGTGGGCGAGGGTCTCGTCCGCGCGATGCAGGCGGCGGTGGAAGAGAAGCGTCCGTTCATTCTGTTTGTATCGTCCGGCGGCGCGCGCATGCAGGAAGGCATCCTCTCGCTGATGCAGATGCCGCGCGTGACGATCTGCGTGGATATGCTGAAGGAAGCCGGTCTGCCCTACATCGTCGTGCTCACCGATCCGACCTTCGGCGGCGTCAGTGCGTCCTATGCGATGCTCGGCGACGTGCAGATCGCGGAGCCCGGCGCGCAGATCGGTTTCACCGGTGCGCGCGTGATCGCGAACACCATACGCGCGCAATTGCCGGAAGGTTTCCAGCGCGCGGAATATCTGCTGGAGCACGGCCTGCTCGACATGGTCACGCATCGCCATGAGATGCGCGAGACCCTGTCGCGTATCGTGCATCTGATGATGAAGCGCTCGCGTCCGAAGAAGGCGCCCACGCCGCCCGCCATCGTGAACGCCACCGCGAGCCGCGCGTGAGCCTACCGGCCACGCGCAGCGACGCGGTCCTTGAACGGCTTCTCTCGCTTCACCCGAAGAAAATCGACCTGGTGCTGGACCGGATCCAGCGCCTGCTCGCGCAGCTCGGGCATCCGGAGCGCGCGCTGCCGCCGGTGATCCATGTCGCGGGCACGAACGGCAAGGGCTCCACCTGCGCGTTCAGCCGCGCGATGCTGGAGGCGCAGGGGCTGAAGGTGCACGTCTATTCCTCGCCGCATCTGGTCGAATTCCGCGAGCGTATCCGCCTCGGCGGCGTGCTGATCTCGGAAGAAGAATTGTCGGCGACGCTGGAAGAATGCGAGCGCATCAATGATGGCGCGCCAATCACCTTCTTCGAGATCACGACCGCCGCCGCGTTCCTCGCCTTCGCGCGGCACAAGGCAGACGCACTGGTGCTGGAGGTCGGGCTTGGCGGCAAATACGACGCGACCAATGTGATCGCGAAGCCGCGCATGACGATCATCACGCCCATCGGCCTCGATCACGCGGAGTTTCTCGGCGAGCAGATCGCGGGCATCGCGGCGGAGAAGGCCGGCATCGTCAAGCCCGGCGTCCCGCTGGTCGTCGGAAACCAAGAAGATGTGCCGCGCGACGTGATCCTGCGCCGCGCCGATGCGCTTTCGGCGCCCGCCTATGTGTTCGGCCAGGATTTCTTCGCGCATCAGGAACACGGACGTCTGGTCTATCAGGACACCGACGGCCTGCTCGATCTGCCGCTGCCGAAACTGATCGGCCGCCATCAGATCGAGAACGCGGCGACGGCGATTGCCGGTCTGCGCCGCGCCGGTCACGGATGGGGCAAGGACAGCGCGATCGAACGTGGATTGCGCACCGTCGAATGGCCGGCACGTCTGCAACGCCTGCATCGCGGGCCGCTGGTCGAGGCGGCGCCCGAAGGCGCGGAAGTCTGGCTCGATGGCGGACACAATCCGCACGGTGCCGCGGCGGTCGCGTCGGCGATGGCCGATCTCGAGGACCGCGGCGAACGCCCGCTTTATCTCATCTGCGGGATGCTGCGGACGAAAGACGCGCTTGGATTTTTGCAGCCGTTCCGTGGCCTCGCGCGCCATGTTGCGACGGTGACGATCCCCGGTGAACCGATGAGCCTCGGCGCCGGCGAGCTTTACGACCGCGCGCGCGGCGCCGGGTTGGACGCAGCCCCCGCCGAAGACATCGAAGACGCCATGCTGCAACTCGCAGCCTGGACGCGCGCGCATTCCAAGGAGCCGCCGCCGCGTATCCTCATCTGCGGCTCGCTCTATCTCGCCGGCGTGGTGCTGAGCGAGAATTCGTGACGTGCGCCGCGCGCGCGCATAAAAAGGAACGCCGCCGCGAACGCTCATCCGCGGCGGGCGACAGGAAACGGTTTCGGCAGGGCGCCCGACGCGGGCGCTATTCGTGGACCTGGCCCATCGTGCGGACCTGATCCATGAAGTCCGGTCCGCTGCGCTTCTCGTGCGGCTGCCGGCGCAGGATCTGGTACGTCCCCTTGGCGGTTCTGCGCGAACTCTTGCCGTCGGAGCGGATGACATACACGGTGCCCGTGCCGTCGACCGGCTTCGTGAGCAGCCACGTATACACGATGCGATCGTCGGTCTCACTCATGACGACGCCGGTTTCATGATCGACGGTCGCGACGACTCCGCCTTCGGTCGCGAACCCCGGAGAATTCGTGTCGCATGTCTGATTTTCGCGAATCCCGGAGACCATCTCGCCCTGGATATGCACGAAGAGCACGGTGCAGTAGCCGTCAATCCCGACATTGAAAAACAGGTCATCTTCGGCGTGTGCCGCCGTCCCAAACAATGCCAAAGCGGCGGCAATTGCCAATTTGCGGATCATCATCTTCCCACCCCATTTTTGATTGTCTGCAATTCATCTCAATATTGTCGCAAAATCAATCAACCGAACAAAGATTGCCCGGAATTTGGGGCGTGCTGCGGCAATCGGGCGATGGATCGCCGTCCCAATGCTTTGAAATCGCAGAGACTTTTCGATGCGTCGCGGCCGTCGCGCGCTGCCCGGCCACCGCTCTTCGCAAGGCCATCGCGGCGGACACATTGCCCGCCGTGATGGGTGAATTCCGGCGTTACCGCCCGGGCTTCAGCTTGCTGAAATCCAGGCTCTTCATGAAGTCGGGGCCTGAAGACTGCGGTGACCCCGAAGGCGGCGGATTGCGCAGGATCTCGTAGGTCGTTGCGGCCACTTCCTCAACCTCCTCGCCGTTCGAAATGGTGACGTACACCTTGCCGGCGCCGGCCTCGGGAGTGGTGAAGAACCACGTGACGATGTAGCCCATGTAGCTTTCGCTGAGGATGACACCGCGCTTGTGGTCGAGGCGCGCAACAGCGCCACCCTCGATCGCCTCGCCCGCGCAACCGTAGCGCACGCCCGAGGCGACGAACTTCTCGACGTTCACATAGAACTTCGTGCAGGAATTGTTGATTTCGACATTGAACACATCGGCATGTGCGGCCGTGCCGAAGACGGCGAACAACGCCGCAAGAGCAATCTTCTTCATTTCGTTCCCCAATGATTGATGGACGGATGCGGTCGCGCGAACAACGCCACGCGTGCGATCACCGGGGTACGTAACGCTTCGGCCGTCGAAAAGTCACGCCGTTCTTGTGCGAAACAGATGTCCGACGATCAAAGGGATCAGCAACAATGAGGCAAGAAAGTAGACGTGATACCAGATCGGGAACTTCGCCCAGATCGTGTAATGAACCGGAATGAAGAACGCGAGCATGAGGATGGCGAACGCCCAGGGTGCCGCGCGCGAGGTTGGTGCGACACCGGCGGCGATCATCGCCGCGATGATCAGCGCGACGGTGCTTTCCGCCAGCCGCGCGAACATCATCTGCAGCGTGAAGGTCATGGCCACGAAGTTCGCGGCATAGTCCGGCCAGAAGTGGCGCATGGTCCTGTCCATGACGGTGACCAGCACAAGCCACGCGATGACGCCTGCGGCTACGCTCAAAATCGTTCTGACCATGGATGCCCCCTGATTGCCGCCGCGACTCTATCCGCGCTGCGCCGAAGCGCGATTGTACAGAAATTCCCGCCTAACCCTCTGTGTCCGCTCTCGAAAATAAAATATGACCACAGTCCTTGACAAGGAATATTAGCATCACCATCTCCAGCCTTTCAAGATTGGAGAAAGAGCCATGGAAGACCTGATCGAAGACGAAGACCTGGATATCGAGGACGCGGACGAAGAGGGCGAAACCCCTGATCCTGCTGCGGAAAAGCCGCCCCCGGCGGCCGAGCCGGACTTTGCGTCCGAGCTGACCCGCAATGCCGAGGAGAAGGAGCGTGCGCGCTGGATCATGGCCGGGGCGGATGAGCAGGTCCGCGAGGCCTCGCTGCGCGCGTGGGAAAAGGAGCGCCTCGCCGATGCCGAGGGCCGCGAGGCCCGGCTGGCGCCGTTCGACAACAGGGACCCCTATGATTACCGCATCGACAAGCGCGTGCCGCGGGTGGCGCCGCCGAAAGAGAAGACCGCTGCGCGCTATACGCCGTGCACCGATGCGCTGGACGACGCGGAGACCGAACTCACCGCCGTGATCGCGGAATGCCGCTATTTCATGCGCGAGATGGTGTTCGAATCCGCGCGGACGACGCCGATCGTCGACGACCGCATCCGATTCATCGAGAGCGCGCGGAGTTTGGCCGAAGTCAGCGCCAAAGTCGGCGCCAGCATCGGCACCGTGCGCAATCCTTTGCTCGCCGAACCGGACGAGAAGAAGAAAAAACGCGCGCGCCGGTGAAAACGAAAATCAAGCTCTTGTGTCCCGCCGATGTCTGGCAACCAAAGCGGGGCGCAAGACCCGGAAACCGCAACGCCTGGAAGACGGGCTACCACTGCACCCGCATGCGCACCCTGCGCAGCCGGATTCACGCGTTCAAGAAGTACGCGCGGGATGCGATGCGAAGGGCGGAGCGCTTGGTGAAAGCGCGTGAAGAAGAGCTGGCTTACATAAAGAACAACCCTCCCCTTGAGGGAGGGTCGAAAAACGCGAAGCGGTTTTCGGGGAGGGGTACGTACTCGACGCCAATAACCCCTCCCCGAAATTTGCTTCGCTGCGCTCGCAAATTGTCGACCCTCCCTCAACCCGACTTCGCTCACGCTTCGCCGGGTATAGCGCTTAGTCCGGCGAAGCTATCGCGTAGCCGGGCTCAAGGGGAGGGTAGGGCGTTACGCGGTCTTCGCGGCGCTCGCGGGAACGGAGCTTTCGATCCATTCCTTGATCTTCGACTTCGGCAGCGCGCCGACCTTGGTCGCCGCGACTTGCCCGTTTTGGAAAATCATCATCGTCGGGATTCCGCGCACGCCGTATTTCTGCGGCACATGCGGGTTCTCGTCGATGTTGATCTTGGCGATCGTGACCTTGCCCGCCATCTCCGTCGACAGCTCGTCCAGCGCCGGCGCGATCATCTTGCACGGGCCGCACCACTCCGCCCAGAAATCGACCACGACCGGGCCCTTGGCGTTGAGGACGTCGTTCTGGAAGGACGCATCGGAGACTTTAAGCGGCATGGGAACACCTTGAGTTGGAAGCTGACCGTGAATCTAGGAACGCGGGGAGCGAAAATCAACGCGCCTGCAAACGCGCCGAAATCCGTGCCAGTTCCGCGTCCAGAAGGCTATCGGACAGCGGCATCAGGCGTGGACCCTCCGTCCACACCAGCGCGCAGGCGATTCGACGGCCGGGGAAAATCTTCGTTGCCCCCGCGCGGTAAAGGGCCATTTGCGTTCTGTAGATTTGGGCCACGTCCTCTTCGCGTGCCGGCGGTGGCCGGTTGGTCTTGAAGTCGACGATGAGGACTTCGTCGTGCCTGACTTTGAGCCGGTCGACACGGCCATTGATCCGCGCGCCTTCACCAAGCTCCGGCAGATCGGCGACGAGACCGGCTTCCGCGCGGCTTCCCGGTGCGAAAGCGGCGGCGAACTGCGGATCGTTCAGTACACGGATCGTTTCGTCCGCGATGGCTTCGATGTTTTCGACATCGCGCTGGGCTTTGAGGAATTTCAATGCGATCCCGCGCCGTTGTTCCGGCTCGATCTCCGGCAACCGCGCGAGCAATGCGTGGACCAAGAGCCCGCGCCGGAAACGCTGTGTGTTGTGCGGCGACGAGGGGGCAGGCTCTTCGACATCGCTGGCATCCGACGGCCGGATGAGGCGGGGATTGGCGCGTTCGATGGGCGGTGACTGGTTCGCCCAGGACGGAATGGCGATGGCTATTTCGGAGGCGGCCTCCGTCGGCTGCGCAAGCTGGGCGTCTGTCTCGCCGATGACGCGGACCGTTTCGCCGTCTTCGCGCAGGATCGCCTTGCCGAGCTTTTCGGCGGCGGCTTTCGCAAGCGTGTACCAGGAGTCCGGCCTGACGCCCTTCTTGCCCTCGAAGCCGCACACCACCAGCCGGTCGCGCGCGCGGGTGAGGGCGACATAGAGAAGCCGGCGATGCTCTTCCAGCATCCGCTCCTTCACGACCTGCTTTGCCGCCAGCACGGCACGCGGCGCCTCGTCATTGGTCACGGGGTAGAGCACACCATCGTCGGTATACAGAAGATTGCCGTGGTCGGCCTTGGCGGCGCCGGCGCGCGTGGTGTCGGCGAGAATGACGATGTCTGCCTCAAGCCCCTTGGCGCCGTGCACCGTCATCACGCGAACCTCGTCGCGGCCGCGTTCCATGTCGCGCTTGATCTGCGTTTCGCCGCGCTCGATCCAGTGGAGAAAGCCTTCCAGCGATGGCGTGTTGTCCGTCTCGAAGGCGAGCGCGAGCGACAGGAATTCCTCGATCGCATCGCTCGCTTCCTGGCCGAGACGTTTCAGCAGCCGCTTCTTGTGGCCGAGCGTGCCGAGCACATGGGCATAGAACTCGAACGGCGGCACGAAATCGGCACGGCTGCGCATCGCGCTCAGGAAATCGTGCGCCTCAGTGAACGATGGCGTTTCGTCGTGACGACGCTGCAATTCGCGCCACAGCGAGCCTTCGCGGCCATAGCTGAGCTTGAACAATTCCTCTTCGCTCACCGAGCACAGCGGCGAGCGCAGCAACGCCGCGAGATTGTAATTGTCCTCCGGCAGCAGCACGAAGCGACCGAGCGCCATCAGGTCCATCACGCCGATCTGTTCGGTCAGCGTCACGCGATCCGCACCGGCTACCGGCACATCGAGCTGCTTCAGCTCGCGGATCACCGCCGTGCCGAACGGCTCGCGCTTCGGCAGCAAAATCATGATGTCGCCGGCCTTCACCGCTTCGGTGTGACCCGGCAGGACCATGTGACCGATCCAGTTCTTGATCTTCTTCGCGATCTCGCGCGCGAGCTTCGCGGCCGGACTCTGTTTCGACAGCACATTGACCGGCGCGGTCCACGGGTCTTCGTCTTCGCTGTCTTCCGGCTTGGTCGTGTCCCACAATTCGACACGGCCTTTGTCTTTTGCGCGATACGCATCGTGATGCAGCGGCTCGTTGTCGGAGGTCAGCCCTTGGCGCGCTGCTTCTGGCTTGAATACTTCATCGACGAACTGCAGAACCTCCGGCACCGAGCGGCGCGATTGCAGCAGCGGCTGCGCGATGAAGTCGCGGCCCGCGGCTTTGGCCGCCGCCTGAAATTCGTCGCGATGGCGCGCGAACTCGGCCGGGTCCGCACCCTGAAAGCTGAAGATCGATTGCTTCTCGTCGCCAACGGCAAAGATCGTGCGCTCGCGGCCTTTGTCGGCATCGCCGCCTTCGCCGGCAAAGAACTCCTGCGTCAGCGCCTTCACGATGCGCCATTGCTCCGGACTCGTGTCCTGCGCCTCGTCGATCAGGATGTGATCGATGCCGCCATCGAGCTTGTAGAGCACCCACGCCGCCGCATCGCTGCGCTCCAGCAGATTGCGCGTCGTGGTGATGAGATCTTCATAGTCGAGCACGCCGCGCGCGCGCTTGGCGATCTGGTATTCGCCGCGCACCGCATCGACCACGACCAGCGCCGCCTCCGCCAGCATCGCCGCGTGCGCGGCTTTGCGTTGCTGTTCGCACGCCAGCAGATCGGATTGCAGGCGCTCCAGCAGGGCCGCGAGATCGGGCCGCGCATCGGCCAGCCCCTTGGTCGCGAGTTTCTTGCGCGGCTCGCCTTTCTGCGTGAGCAGCGCCGCGCGATAGGCATAGTAAGCATCCGCCGACGGTGCGCTCCCGATCACGGACGCGATCTGTGCCGCGAGTTTCGCGGTCGCATCTGTGCCGCCCGCGAGCCACGCAACCACGTCTTTCAGTTCGGCGACATCGCGTTGCAGGGCCGCGCAGTGATCCGTGGCGATATCGTCGGCGCTGTGTTCGGCGCGTGCGCCGTGCGCACGACGGACAGCCGCGCCGATGCTTTCATTGTTCGCGGCGATATCGTCCAGAAAGCGTTCCAGCTTGCGCCGGTCACCGGCAAGCGCGGCGTCGAGCAGCGCGCTCATCGTGGTTTCGCTCGTCTGCGTGAGCAGGAACGCGAGCGCTGTTGCCCGCGCAGCATCGCCGCTGCCCGCGCGCTCCAGCACGCGATTGCGCGATGCGGCCATCAATTCGCGCGCGGTCTGATCGTCCAGCACGTCGAAGGACGGTGCGATGCCGGCCTCGATGGGAAAGCGCGTGAGCAGACTCTGGCAGAAGGCATGGATTGTCTGGATCTTCAAGCCGCCCGGCGTTTCGAGCGCCTGTGCGAACAGGCGGCGCGCCTTGCGCAATTGCTGTGCGCCGCCGGGCTCGGCGCCGATCTTCGCGATGTTCGCCTTGAGTGCATCGTCCGGCAGCATCGACCATTCGCCCAGCTGCTTGAACAGGCGGCCCTGCATCTCCGCTGCCGCCGCCTTCGTGTAAGTGAGGCAGAGAATCTTCTCCGGCTTCACCTCCGCGAGCAGCAGGCGCGTCACGCGGTTGGCGAGCGTGAACGTCTTGCCCGATCCGGCGTTGGCCGCGACCCAGGCCGAGTGCCGCGGATCGGCGGCGATGGTGGAGGGCTCGCTCATTCCTCCTCCCACCCGCTCAGCGACCATTCCCGGACACGCGCGAGATGATCGTAGTCGCCTACAAAATCGGTTGTCTGGGGAGCAATGCGCGCGCGATAGGGTGTGTTCTCATCGGCAAACTTTTCGATGAACGCCTTCAGCCGCGCAACCGTCTCCGCCACCAGCGAAAGGTCGACGAACTGCATCTTGCCCGCTTCTCTTGCGCCTTTGAACCAGACATAGAGCAACTCTTCCGCGCTGCGCTTTCCGACGGCTTCGAACGCGCCGGCTTCGAGCATTGCCGCCTCGAGCAGGAGCTGCGGCGCAAGGAATGCTTCGATCTGCTTTTTCGTGGGAGGCTCGCCGGTTTTGTAATCGAGGATCGCCGCGCCACCGGAGGTGAGGACATCGATGCGGTCGGCCCTCGCATGGATGGTGAAACCTTCGGTGACCGCCCACTCCGCGGACTGAACCTCGGTGAACGATTTTTCGATGCGGGCACGGCGCGCATTTTCCTCCGTGATGAACCAGATCGCGGCGCGCAGAAAGCGCGGGCTCCACAACGCCTGTTCCGCCTTGGGGATGCGGAATTCGGCAAACGCCTCAGTTGCGATCGCGGTCAGATGCTGTACGGCATCGTCCGGCAAGCGATCCGGGAATTTCGCCACGAAGTTTTCGAGCGCCTTGTGGACCAGCGTGCCGCGCTCTCTGGGACCAAGCTCTCCGTCGAGAGGATCGAGCGGCTTCAGCTTCAGGATGCGTCGCGCATAGATCGCGTACGGATCGCGCACCCATTTCTCAATGTCGGTGACGGGCAATTTGTCGGGCCGCGCTTTCACCGGGGGCGTTGGTCCGGGGCGCTGGATGCGCTCCGGTGCGCCGGGCTCGGCCAGAGCACGCGACAACGCCGCATAGTCGTGTTCTGGCTTGAGCGCGTCTTTCAACCCCAATCCGTTGCACAGCTGTACGAGCCGCTGCACCCAGCGCGAGGCGATGGTCGGCGTGCCTTCGGACTTGAGCGCGCGGGTCAGCATCACGCGCGGCCCCGCGGCGAGCACCGCAAAGTCATGTGCCGATTGCCCGATGCGGAATTCGGGAAGTTCCAGCTTCAACGCCTTGCGCATCGGCCGCGAGAACCACGGATCGGTCGCCGCAGCTTGCGGCCAAGTCCCTTCGTTGAGACTTCCGAGGATCACAAGATCGAAATTCTGCAACCGCGCTTCCTGCGCGCCGAGGATCGCAAGCCGCGGATGCTTGCCATAGGCAGGCCGTATCGCGATGCGCCGCGCGAAATCGCGGAACAGCGGCGTGTACGCGCTCGCTTCGACGGCCGGAATTGGATCGCCAGCGGCTTCTTTCAGCGTTGCAAACAGCTCAGCTGCCTTTTCTCCCGCTTCCCCGCGCCACAGCGTATCTGGAGAAGAGAGAGCTTCCGCAGCCGCGAGATGAGCGGCCACGGCGTCGGTGATAAAGACCTCGCGTTGGGCCAGTACATCGCCGAGCGGAAGGAGAGTATCGGTGACGCGCTTGAACCACAGGCGCAACGCATCGTCCTTGATCAGCAGCGCAATGCCGTGCAGTCCGGCATCCGGCCGCGGCCCGCGCAGAAGGATGTCGAGCTTGCGTGCGTTCTCGCGGAACGCACCGGCATCTCCGCCCATCGTCGCGAGTGGATGTTTGAGCAACGCGAGCAACGGCACCGGCGCGAACCCGGACTCGGCAGCTTCCGCGAGCAGATTGAGAAATGTCCCCGGCGGCGTGTGCGAGAGCGGCTGGCCTGCAGAGTCGTCGATGGCGATATCCCAGCGCAGCAAATTCGCCGCCACACGCCGCGCCAGTGCGCGGTCCGGCGTGACGAGAGCGGCTGTCTGCGCCTTCGTCTCCAATGCTTCGCGCAACGCCAGGGCAATGACAGAGGCTTCTTCCGCAGGATCGGCAGCTTCGAGCAGGGAGATATTCTTCAGGCCGTTCGCGATGTCGTCTCGGCCGCTTTCGGCAAGCTTGCGCCACGCATCTGTTGTTGGCGCAGGGCGCAAGGTCTCTCGCAGCAGGAGCTCACGTTCGGCGGACGGCGCGGCATCGGACCAGTCGCGCACATCTTTGCGTTTGACCTCGATGCGCTCCAGCAACTGCTTCATACCGTATTGCGGATGGCCTGGATCGAGGTCGTTCCAGCTGTCGGCGTCGAGGTCGCGGTCAAGACCGGGCAGCACGACCATGCCTTTCGGCAATCGTGCGATGACGCCGAGCAATTGTCCCGTGGCAGGAATAGAGCCTGTCGAGCCTGCCGCGATGACGAGACCTTGCGGCGGGTGGTCAGCGAGGCGCTTCGCGAGCGCATGAAGATACGTGTTGCGCCTTGCCGCGGGGTTGAGCGCTTTTTCCGCCAACAGTTGTGCAGGCCAATGATCCCCAAGAATCTGCAGAAGTGTCAGAACTTCTTCCCAGTGTCTTGCGTGTGTGCGTGGCACGAGATCGCCAAGGTGCGAAAGATCGGCTCCTTGCGTTTCCATCTCGTCCATCAAGCTGGCGAGACTTCCTGCAAGAGCCGCGGCCTGCGCAAAACCGAGACGTCCTTGCCGACGCGTTTCGTCCCAACGTTTTACGAGCGTGGCAAGCAACAGGCGCCGCCTTATCGGCGCGATCGCGGGCGTCAGATCGAGATCGTCGGCGTCTGCGTCGAACAGGAACTCGTCTTCATCGACATCGCCGAGTGCTTTGAAATCCGGCAGCAATGCTGCACCGCCAAGCACGCGCGCGAATGTGTCTGCGAAGGTCCGTGCCGCGCGCCGCGTCGGCAGGTAGATCGTGGCCGACGACAGTGCGAGCGGGTCGGTGCCGAGGCGCGCGATCAATCCCCGCGCCAAGGTCTCGGCGAAGGGCAGGCTCGCCGCGATCGTCAGGACATTCGGTGTGCGCTCAGCCGGGGACAAGGTCTGCCAGGAAATCGTCGGCTTCCTTCACCGCTTCCGGTGTGCCGACATGCATCCACACGCCGTCGAGACGGATGCCGTAGAGGCGCTGCTTCTCGATCGCGACATTCCAGAGGACGTTCATGGAGAACGAACCCTGCGGCGCATTGCCGAAAATGCGCGGATGGACGATCTGCACGCCGGGATAGGCGAAGGGCGAAACGCGGCGGTCTGCCACGCGCGTCAGATGACCTTCTGAATCCATATTGAAATCACCGCCGCCTTCGAAGCCGAGCGCCGTGACCATCGACGCCATCAGCAGTAGCGCGTCCATCTCGTCGGCATTCCAGCGTTCCTGCATGCGCTCCAGTGCGTGGCCCATGCCTTCGACCCACACCGAATCCGAATTGAGCACGAAGAACGGTTCGCCTTCGAAATTCGGCAGCGCCTTTACGATGCCGCCGCCGGTGCCGAGGATCTCGTCGTGCTCGTCGGAGATGCGGATTTCGACATCCTTGCGCGCCGCCAGATGCGCTTTCAGCTGGTCGGATTTGTAATGTGCGTTGACGACAATGAGCGTCACGCCCGCCGCAACCAAACGGTCGATGGCGTGATCGATCAGCGCCTTGCCCATCACCTGGACCAGTGGCTTGGGGCGATCGTTGGTCAGCGGCCGCATGCGCGTGCCCAGCCCCGCCGCCATCACCATCGCGCGTGTCGGTCCGGTCAATTTACGCTCCACTGATCTCGCCGCGGCGATCGCGCGGAATGGTTTTGTCATACCACGATTTGAGCGCGGCCAGCGCCGGATGCTCGAGATCGCGGTTCAGATGCCCCCACACACGGGGCAGGTAGGAAAGATAGCGCGGCTTGCCGTCTCTTTTGTAAAGGCGCGCAAAGATGCCCGCGATCTTGGCGTTGCGCTGCGCCGCCATCACCGCCATCTGCGCCTTGTACCATTCCGGATCAGCGCCGGTGACGGCGAGGTACCGCTGCATCGTGGCGTCCGCGATCTCCAGTGGCACGTCGCGGCGCGCATCTTCGGTAAGCGAGATGAGGTCATAGGCGCGCGTGCCCGCGACCGCATCCTGAAAATCGATCAGACCGACGCGGGCTGTGCCCTTGCGCTCGGGCAACCAAAGCAGGTTCTGCGCGTGATAATCGCGATGGACAAACACCGGCGACGGCTCGCTGACGGACTCCAGCGTCCTGCGCCACAGCGTGCGATGCTCTGCGATCTCATCCGCCGTCGCGGTGCGACCCAGCGCATAGGGCAGATACCACTCCGTCATCAGATCGATTTCGGCGAGCAGCGCGGTCTCGTCATAGGCGTGCAGCGCCTTGCCGGGATGCAGAACATCGGGCGCGCCAGCGGCATGCAACGCCGCCAGAACTTCAGCGGCGTGTTCATACAGCGTGCGCTCGTCGCCGCTTCCGTCGGTCAGCACGTCGGCATAGAGCGCATCGCCAAGATCTTCGATCAGGACGAATCCGGCCTCAGGATCGGCGGCGTAGATCTCCGGTGCGCTGAGGCCGAGACCGCGCAAATAGTTCGAGGCCGCCACGAACCGCGCGGTGTCACCGCCCGCCAATCGCGCGATAGCGTTGTAACCGAGCGCACGGCGCTCTTCCGGTGTCGCTTTCACCGGTGCTGCGGGCGCTTCCGCCGCCTGCGGCTGATCCATCAGCATCGCCTTGCGGCCGTTCAGGCTCACGCGTGCATAGGAGCGTGTCGACGCATCGCCGGGACGTGGAACGACATCCGCACTACGCCAGCCTGAGCGTTCGACGAAATCGCGCCGTTCCTGTTCGCGTTCAGGCGACATCGTGATCCGCCAATAGAACCTGTCTCCATTTGCCGGAGCCATGGATCGTCATGAGACGCATGCCTTCGCTTCGAATTTCGATCGCAACATGCAAAGCATCGGGCGGAAGACGGTTGCCCGCCCGCCCCGGCCACTCGATCAGCGCCGCGCCTGCCTCCAGCGCATCGTCGATTCCGAGTTCGTCTATCTCGCTGCTGTCTTGGACGCGATAAAGATCGTAATGGCTGACCAACATCTTCGGGGTTTCGTAGCTCCACACCATCGTGAACGTCGGGCTCGCGACGTGTTCCTGAACCCCAAGGGCCTGCAGAATTCCTCGGGCCAGAGTCGTCTTTCCAGCGCCGAGATCGCCCTCCAGAAGCACGCAATCTCCCCGCTCGAGACCGGCAGCAATGCGCGCGCCCAGCGCTTTCGTCGCCGCCCGGTCACCCGCGATCTCGATCAGGTCAAAGGGTTGAGAATCCTTGGTCATTGGCGGTCTTTTAGCCCGCCGTTTGCACCTGCACAAAGGGCATGTTAGCCCCGGTTTCAGGCGTACGGATCAAGGGTTTATGGAAGAGCGGATCGCCATCATCGGCGCGGGGCAGGCCGGCTGTCAGGCTGTCGCCAGCTTGCGGACCGAAGGGTTTGCCGGCGCGATCACGATGGTCGGCGACGAGACCTACGCGCCCTATCAGCGGCCGCCACTGTCCAAGACCTATCTCATGGGCACGATGGAACGCGATCGCCTGTTCCTGAAGCCCGACGCGTTCTATGCCGATGCGAAATGTGAGGTGCTGCTGAACGTCAGCGCCACCGCCATCGACCGCGCGGCGAAATCGGTGGCGCTGTCCGATGGACGCTCGCTCGGCTACGACAAGCTTCTGATCGCGACCGGCACGCGCGTGCGCAAGATCAAGGTGCCGGGCGCGGAGCTTTCCGGCATCCATTACCTGCGCTCCATCGCCGATGTCGATGAACTGCGGCCGGCGTTCAAGACGGCAAAGAACCTCGTCATCGTCGGCGCTGGCTATATCGGTCTCGAAGTCGCCGCCGTCGCGCGCAAGTACGATCTCAACGTCACTGTGATCGAAGCCATGGACCGCGTCATGGCGCGGTCGGCCTCAAAGCCGGTGTCGGAGTTCTATGAGCGCATCCACCGGGAAGCCGGTGTCATGTTTCATCTCAACACCGGCGTCGAAGGTTTCGAAGGAACTGGCAAGATCACCGGCGTTCGCGCGGGCGGACTGATATTCTCCGCCGACATCGTGCTTGTCGGCATCGGCGTCTTGCCGAACTGCGAGATTGCCGAAGCCGCAGGTCTCAAATGCGGTGACGGCGTCTATGTCGACAAGACCTGCACGACCGAAGATCCCGCGATTTTCGCGGCGGGGGATTGCACGCGTCATCACGGCCGCAACGGCGATCTCATCCGCTTGGAAAGCGTGCAGAACGCGATCGACCAGGCCAAACATGCCGCGCTGGCGATGGTCGGCAAGCCGACGCCGTATAGCGAAGTGCCGTGGTTCTGGTCCGATCAATACGACCTGAAACTTCAGATCGCAGGACTGGCCTGGATGCGCGATACGCTGGTGATGCGCGGCGACCCGGCATCGCGGAAATTCGCGGTTTTCCACC
>Ga0335075_10008245_pt1 | contig 15999 bp, 7 predicted proteins | sample Lox_Sample_24_FD_206723 | JGI IMG/M metagenome (GOLD analysis project Ga0335075, IMG submission 206723) | Soil microbial communities from Loxahatchee National Wildlife Refuge, Florida, United States - Lox_Sample_2.4 | ecosystem: Environmental > Terrestrial > Soil > Wetlands | place: USA: Florida... | reverse complement strand
GGGGAAATTTCCCGAACACATTGCCGATGGGCTGCAGCCTCGTCTGCATGACCACGTCCTGCAGCTCCGAGGTGATCTGATTGATGCGCTGGTCGGCGGCCTTGAGCCCGCGCGCATTCTTCTGCGCGATCGAGGCGCGCAGCTGATTCCTGCCCAGCACCAGCTCGCCGGCCAGATTCATCAGCGTCTCGAGCGTCGCCACGTTGACCCGGATGCTGTCTTCGACGACAGGCGTGGAAGCCGGCGCGCCACCGGGGTTTTTCACGGGCAGTACGGGCGCGGCCGGGGCGGGCGCGGCAGCAGCAGCCGCAGCCCGGGATTCGGGAGGGCTGCCCGAAGGCGCCGCCTTCGCGGTCTCCCGCGGCGCAGGGGGCGCGGCCGCGGGAACTGCGGCCACCGGTTCCGGATCGGACAGGAGCCTGACCTTGTCCCGGTTATAGGGGAAGAGAAAGTCGATTTCCTCCGGTTTGAAGATGGTGGCGAACACCAGCCGGAGGGGCAACTGAGTGCCGATCGGATCGTTCAGCGTGCCCACCGCTTCGAAGTTGATCACGCAGTCCGCAATCTGCCCGGCCGCGAACAGGCTGTGGAAGACCTGCAGCACCGTCTGCCCCCGCCGTTCCACGTCGTGAATCAGGTCGTATTCCACGGCGTACAGGTAGCTGCCGCATTCCTTCGCCTGCTCGTAATCGAACTTCGACAGCACCACTGCGGGACCTCCGCCGTCCGGCCGCAGGGTGACGGATTCCACCAGCGAAGCCTTTTTCTCCCGGGGCAGGAAGGACGAGGCCAGCCCGGTCAGGCTCTCGACCAGTTCGTCGATATCCGCCTCATGGCTCCGGGCGGGATGATTGATCATTTCGCGCAGCCGGTCGAACGCCGCCAGAAGCAGATTGGTGATCTCGGCATTGGGCGCCATCTTCCGCGACCGGATCATGTCGAGCACGGTCTCGGAACGGTGCGCCAGCTCCTTCACTTTGGTCAGCCCGAAATAGGGGCTGGCGCCCTTGATGGAATGCGCCGCCCGGAAGACCTTGTTGACCAGCTCGGTGTCGATGTTCTCCCCGCCCTCCTCGATGGCCAGCAAGTCGGCCTCGATGGTGGTGAGGTGTTCCCGCGATTCGTTGATGAACTCCGCGAGCAGTTCGTCATCCAGGCCCGCATTTGCATCGCCGTTCATGAAGTCTCTCCTGTCAGGCTCTTCGGCTCACATTGAGGCGGGTTGTCAGCCGCATTCCCTGCAGCAGGCGGAAGATGTCGGGCGCAACGTTGGTGACCCGCACCTGGCCGCCCTGCGGCGCCAGGCTGTTGGCCGCCGCGATCAGCAGTCCCATGCCGCTGGAATCGAGAATGGCCGCGCGGGTTAAATCGAATTCCAGTTCCGAGGCGCCCTGCTGCAGGACTTTCCGCAGCGCCGCCTGCAGTTCGGGAACCGTGATGGCGGTCAGGTCGCCTTCGAGTGTTACCCTTCCCTGTCCGTCTTTCTGTTCGATCACGTAAGCCGCCATTGCGCACTCTTCCTTTCACCGACCCCTGGCCTTCGCCATCCAGAGCTCGATCCGGTTTCCTTTGCGATTGAACCGGACGCGGCCGGCATACATGGCGTAAAGCTGCAGTCCGCGTCCGCAGGAGGTCGTCGCATCCGGCTTTTTCTGACCCGCTTTCCGCCAGTCAAACCCTTCGCCTTCATCCGCAACCTGCAGCCGGATCCACTTTCTGCCCACACGGAGGCTCAGCCTGACAGACTTATCGGCGGCGCATCGATTGCCATGAATCACCGCATTGACAAGGCTCTCCCGAGCCAGAAGTTCGACCGCAAAACAGCTCTCACCGAGGCCCGCGCCCTGCATCCAGCCGCGAATCTTCCGGCACAGTATCTCCGCCTGCCCGAGGCACGACGGGATGGTTTCACAGAGCGCAGGAGGCGCGGGCCGCCGGGAAGCCGTCACTTTTCCACTCCCACCAGCAACAGATCGTCGGAGGCTGTGACATCCGTCATGACATCCTCCACGACCCCCGGCACCAGCTGCGCCAGCGGCAGGGTCCGCCGCGCCAGGCATGCGCCGGCCAGACGCTCCAGACCCTCTTCATACGGGAAGCCGCTTTCGATCAGGCCGTCGGTATACAGCAGGAGGCGGTCTCCGGAGTTCAGCCTCCGATCCACAGTTCCGAAGACAGCATCGGGGAAAGCGCCCAGCACGTCGCCTTCCTGGCGCACAATCGCCGCCTCCTCGCCGGCGGCGTGCACCAGAATCGCGGGCGGATGGCCGGCGCTCACCATCGACAGGTCCCCGGTGCGATGATTGAGACGCGCATAGATCAGCGTGAAAAAGGCTCCGGAGGGCAGAAAACGGCAGAGGGAACTGTTGATGGCGCGCACAATTTCCACGGGAAGGTACAACGGGCTGGCGTACTCGGCCGCCAGCGCCTTCAGCGACGCGGTCCAGAGGCTGGCCGCGAGGTCATGGCCGCTGGCATCGGCGACCAGATAGTCCACCGTGTCCTGACCCGCCGGGATCACGTCATAAAAGTCTCCGCCCGCGGTCAGCACCTGACGGATGAAGGCATGAAAGCGCGCGCCTGGAACGTCGCCGCCGCGGGGCATCAGGGTCTGCTGCGCGCTGGCCAGTTGCTGCAGCCGGCCGGCCTGCAGTTCAGCCAGGCGTTCGTAGGCCTCTTTAAGCCGCAGATGGGTTCGCACCCTGGCGATCACCTCGGCTCCGACGATCGGTTTGGTGATGTAATCCACCCCGCCGATTTCAAATCCCCGGATCTTTGTGGAGATATCCTCGCTGGCGGAAATGAAGAGAATGGGCGTGGTCAAGGCCGGGGCTTCCGCATTCAAAGACCGGCAGATGTCGAAGCCCAGCCCGTCCGGCAGATTGACATCCAGAAGGATCAGGTCGGGATGCTGCGCGCGGATCTCTCGCAGCGCTCCGGCCACGTCTCCCGCGCCGGCTGTCCGGAACCCCGCCCTCTTCAGGAATCCGCTGATGGTGCAGACGATGCTGGAATCGTCGTCGACGATGAGAACAAGCGGCGAATTATTCGGTCCCCGCATCGGGCGTCCTGTTGATTCCGGCAAATGAGCGCTGCTTCCCGCCGCGTCTTTCTGCCGCCCGGCCGGTCTGTTTCGGAGGCAGCGCGCCTTTTCGGTCTATCGGCCTCTTACGTCCGCTGCTGTGCCGTACCCTGCGAAGCTCTCGGCGTCGGACACCACCGATTGTGGAACGCGGTTCCGCGCGGCTGTTTGCGGTTTCGATCGAAGCTCCGCGTCCGGTCCGCATCGCTCTCCGGCCCAAAAACGCGCCTCTGGCCGCCTGCTCCGGCGCCGTATGCGACGACGATAGCCGAGTTCGGCGGACGTGCAAGAGTCCGGAGGGGGAGAATTCTTCGAGTTCATCCGTTCGGGGAAATGCTGGCGCGCGTCGTCCCGAATTGGATCGGTGCAGTCTTAATTTCTCTTCCTGCGACCGCTCCCTGCTCCCGCGGCAATCAGGACAGGGCGAGCGCCGCACGTTCCGCGCCTGTTCGGCCGAGATGATTGCAGCCCGCACGCTGCCCCCGCGGCCGGGGGCCTGGAAAACCGCCGAGATACGCGCCTCGCGGGCTACACTTCGCAGAACAGGGTCAGCCTGACTGCCTCGTCGTCGAAACGATAGCTGCGCTCGATGCGGAGGGAAGCCCGCTGGCTGAACAGCTCGTAGTTTTGGCCCTCGACGACGGTCGGCGTGGACAACAGACAGCCGGAGATCAGGTGCGGCGCGTAGCCCTTCCACGTTCCCGCGACCATGTTGCAGATCTCGCCGATCGCGTCCCGCACCGTGGCGTCGACTTCCTCCGGCTTCAACCCCGTCATCCGCTCGGTCAGCGACATCGCCGCTCCCGCACCGCAGTGCAACACCAGCGAGCCGCTCAGCGCGCCCGCCAGCCCGATTACGGCCGCAATCGCTTCCTCGCGTCTCTCCACTTCCGCCGGCAGGCAGCTCACGCCCAACATCGTCGAGAAGACTTCATTCGCCGCTCGATCCAGATGTTCCCGATACTGCGATACCTGTTCGTCTGTACTGAGTGCTGCCGCCATTTCGCCTCCCTTGTCTCGTGTCTCCGCCGCGGGGAATCCAGCGCCTTGCCTGCCTCTGACCATTTCCGCGGTCACACCGCTGCCAGAAGCGGCAGAACCCGCTCCCGAACCTGGTCCGGCGTAAACGGCTTGCGGATGTATCCCTGTGCTCCGGCGGCCAGCGCCTCGCGCACATGGTCGGCTCCGCTCTCGGTCGTGATCATCACCACCGGCACGCCCTGCGCCAGCGAGCGGCTCTGCATCTGGCGCAGAAATTCCAGGCCGTTCATGCTCGGCATATTGATGTCCGAGATAATCAGGTCCACTCGGTGCTGTTCCAGCGCCTGCAGCCCCTCGACGCCGTTTGCCGCCTCGAGGACCTGGATCAGATCCAGCCCCGCCTGGCGCAGAGCCCGCTCCACGATCTTTCGCATCACCGAAGAATCATCCACAATCAACGCTGTCATCCCCGCCATCGGGCGTTTATCCTCCGCACCTCCCTTATCGGCCACAGCGCGAACCGCACTACTGGATACTCCTGGAATTGCCGGGGGCCTTCCCCAAATCGAGCGCAGAGGCGGTGATCGCAAAGTCCCGGCATCCGATGCCTGGTCCTTATTAGGTCAGGAGCCCGACCCTCCTCGTACCCGCCGCTTCCCGTCCGGCCCCGACCCCGCTCCCGGCCGCTTCGCTGCGCGCCGGCGACCGCGCGGTTGCAGCGCTCCACGTTCTGCGATAACTTCCCCGCAGGCCATCGATGATTCGCAGGTACAAGCTCTGGATTGCGGCTGCCGCGTGCGTCCTGATTGGCGCGGCCCTCGCGGCGGCCGTATTCTGGCGGGCGCAGCGCGTGCTCACGCGCTCCGAGCGCGCGGTCGAGCGCGCCGGACTGCTGGATTTTCAGGTTCGCCGCATCAGCCGGCTGCCCAACCCAGGCTTTGTCCCCATCAGCGCGCCTGCGGCCTTTTCCGGCGCCGCTTCCTTCGATGGCAATTTCTATCTGTCCGGCCCGGCCGGGCTCTTCGCCTGGTCCCCCGAAGGCGCGCCCGAACGCATTTGGCGTCCCGGCCAGGATTTCCCCGCCGCCGCTCTGGGCGCCATGGCGGTGGGCACGCTCGCGGACGCGCATCAACCGGAGCTGCTGATCGCCACCGACAGCCAGGGCGTACTGGCCTTCGATGGGCGGAGCTTTCGCCAGATCCTCCCCGCCGATGCCGGCGCGCGCGACATCACAGCTCTGCTCCCGCTGGCTTCCGGGCGTCTGCTGCTGGGCACAGCGCGCCGCGGACTCCTCATCTACGACGGCAGATCCCTCCGCTCGTTCCACTCCACCACCAATGCAATCTTCGTTACATCGCTGGCCGGCACGGAAGCGGATCTCTGGATCGGCACCCTCGATCATGGTCTGCTCCACTGGCGCGGTGGAGAAACCGAAGCGCTGGAGGCTGCTCAGGGACTGCCCGATCCGCGTGTGGATTCGGTGTGCGTCGCAGGCAATCGCGTCTTTGCCGGAACGCCGGTCGGCGTGGCCGAGATTCGCCAGGGGCGCGTCGCGCGCGTGTGGGCGCCGGGGCATTTCGCACACGCCCTGCAGGTCGCCGGGAATTCGCTGCTTATCGGTCAGCTGGATTCCGGAGTCCTGCAGGTACCGCTGGCCGAGAACACCGCAACAACCGCCGTGCGCAGGCCGATTGCGGCGCAGAGCGAGGATACCGTCTACCAGCCAAACGGCGTGACCATTGAGCAGTTCCTGTCCGCAGCGGGCCGCACCTATGCGCTGGCCGCCACCGGCCTGCTGCAGCAAAATGCGGACGGGAGCTGGCAGCCCGTCCTCAGCAGCCCAGGCGGAATGCTGACGGCGCGCCACATCTCCGCGCTGCTGGCCGCCAGCGACGGACGCCTGTGGGTGGGCTACTTCGACCGCGGGCTCGACATCCTGCCCGCCGCCGGCGGCCCGGCCCGGCACGTCGAGGATGACCACGTCTTCTGCGTGAATCGGATAGTGGAAGACTCGCGCCAGGGATTGATCGCCGTGGCCACCGCCAACGGCCTCGTCCTTTTCGATCGCGACGGCCGCCAGCGGCAGGTGCTTGACCGCCGCGCCGGTCTGATCGCCGGCGATGTTATGGATCTCGCGCTGTATGGCAACGGCATGGCCGCTGCTACGCCGGCCGGCATCACGTTCCTCGGCCCCGGAGGCGCCAGCAGCGTGTATGCCTTCCAGGGCCTGGTCAACAACCACGTCTACGCGCTCGGTGTCGAGGGACATGAATTGCTCGCAGGAACCCTGGGCGGCTTGTCGCTGCTGGCCGGCGAATCCGTGAGCCAGAGTTTCACCACCGCCAATTCCGGCCTGCGGCGCAACTGGGTCACCAGCCTGGCGCGCGCGGGCGGCGCATGGCTGATCGGCACCTACGGCGACGGCGTCCTGCGGCTGAATGCCGACGGGAGCATCTCGGCCACCGCGGCCACGCGGGACGGCGTGATCGTGAATCCCACGGCCATGCTCGCCGACGGCAACCTGGTGCTGGCCGGGACCCTCCGCGACGGCCTGCTCGTCGGCGACGCCACCGGGATGCGCTGGAGGACCGTGACCGCCGGCCTGCCCTCGCTGGACGTGACTGCGCTCGCGGCGGCTGGCGGCGTGATCTACGTCGGCACGGAGAGCGGTCTCGTGAAAATTCAGGAAAGCCGTCTGGAATAACCCACGGCGGCCTGTTTCGCCGTACTATGTTGGGGCCGGGGCAGGACAGCGGGAAAGGCGCGCGAACGAACGTCCGATGAAAAGGGCCTGTTGGCTGCTGGGATTGCTGGTAGCGCTGGGGATCTCTGCCTGGGGCGACACGGGCGTGCTGATTCCTCTGGATCAGCAAAGCCCCGATCCATCGGTTCTCTCCCTGACTGAAATGGACGTCGACATCCGCATCGACAACGGCGATGCCGATGTATGGATGCGCCAGATCTTCGCGAACCATACCGGCGATCCTCAGGAAGGCACTTACGAGTTTGCGCTGCCCACCGGCTCGCAGGTGTCGGACTTCGCCGTCTGGGATGGGCCGGTGCGGATTCCCGCCGTGGTGCTGGAGCGGAAAAAAGCCAGCGCGCTGTATGAGGCGCTCAAAAGCCAGGCGATCGACCCCGGCCTGCTGCAGCAGGGTGAGCGCACGGAAGAAGAAGCCCGCCGCAGTTCCATTTTCAGCGCGCGCATTGTGCCCATCCCGGCGTGGGGCACCAAGCGACTCGAGATCGAATATCATCAGCGCGTCGCGCTCAGCAATCGCAGGGCCTGGTTTGTTCTGCCGCTCAAGCCGAGCGCCTACGGTACGCAGCACGTCGCGCGCCTCACCATTCACTTCGAGCTGGATTCGGCCGCCGCGCTTGAGAATTTCGCCTTCCAGGGCAAAACCCTGCCCTTCCACATCACCTCGCAGGATGCCCACACGGTGCGCGGCGAAGTCGATGCGAGCAACATCGACCTGACGGAGGATTTCGCCGCGACCTGGGGCGTCGATGAGCCCGCGGATGCCATGCAGGTGATCGCCTACCGCAATCCCGGTCCCCTGCCGCAGCCGCCCGGCATCGAAGCGCCCGCCGCCCAGCCGGGATCGCAGCCCATACGCGGATATTTCGAGGCGATGGCCCAGCTCTCCGCGCCCCCGGCGGCCCCGGCGGCGTCTCCTGGCGGACGCACGGTCGTTATCCTCATGGATACTTCGCTTTCCATGCAGTGGGACAAGCTGGAGCGCAGCTACGCGGCGGCGGCGAAGCTGCTCCAGACGCTTCGTCCCGCTGACCGCTTCAATCTCCTGCTTTTCAACGACAGCGTCAGCAGTTTCCGGCCCGCGGCTGTGGCGGCAGACACCACGGCCACAATGGCGGCTCTCGAATGGCTCCGCGGCCAGCCACTGCGCGGCGGCACCGACCTCCGGAAAGCCCTGGCTGCCGGCCTGAACCAGGCATGCCAGCCCGGAGCGGCGCTGGCGCTGCTCACCGATGGCGGAGCGGATCGCGGCATCGTCCAGGATGGACGCCTCGCCGCCTGGTACTCCGCGCAGTGGAAACAGATTCCCGTCAACAGCCGGCCGAAGACGGACATCTTCGCGGTCGGCGACGATGCCAACATCCCGCTGCTGCGCATGCTCGCCGCCAACGATGGCGCCATGGTGCAGGTGCTCTCCAGCGAGCCGGTGGAGTACAAGCTGGCGGAGTTCCTGAACGACGTGGGGCAGAGCCCCATCCGCGATTTGCAGCTGACTGCTCCAGCTTCCGCCGCAACGAGCCTGGTGTACCCCCTCGACGACGCCGTTTTTCCCGGCGGCCAGGCAGGCTGGGTCGGGCAATACGCCAGGCCAGCGAACAACGTCGCATTTCGCGCCGAGGGCCACGCCGGCGGCCGGACCATCGCCGCCTCCGTCACCACCGATCTTCCCGCCCGGGCTCTGGAACACCCCGAGCTGCCGCGGCTCTGGGCCGGCGCGCGCGTGCAGGCGCTGCTGGACGAGATTGAGCGGACCGGCGAAACCGAGGCCGCGATCGACGAGATCATCCGGCTGGCGAAAGAATACAAATTCGTCACGCCGTACACCTCCTTTCTGGCAGCGCCGCGCGCATTGTTGCGTCCGCGCGTCATCCAGCCGGGCGACCCGCTGCTGCGCGTGCACACCGATCCCGGCATCGTCTCGGTCATCGCGCTGTTTCCCTTCGGCCTGGAAAAGCCCCTGCGCTATCTGCCCCAGGACAGCGATGCTGCGCACGCGAGCGCGCCGGACACGCACACCCGGCTGTGGGAGACGCGCTTCCTGGCGCCGCCGGAGCTGAAGGATGGCGTCTACACCGTCCGCCTGGTCCTGCGCGATCGCAACGGCCAGGTCTATCTGGAATCGAAGAGCTTCGTTCTGGATTCGACGCCGCCGGCAGTGCGCATTCATCTCGACCGCACGCGCTATCGCGCCGGTGACAGCGTGCCGCTGCGCGTGAATGCGTCCTCCTGGACCCGGACGCTGGTCGCGGAGATCGACGGCCTTGCGCCGGCCTACCTGCGCTGGAATCCCGACGCCGGCGCCAGCACCGGCGAGCTCCAGTTGCCGCCGGGATTGCCGGCAGGCGACTACACGCTGCGCGTCACGGCGGAAGACATGGCCCACAACGTGGGCAGCGCGGAGGTGCGGATTGAAGTGGTCCCGTAAGCGCGCGTGGTGGGCCGGCGCCGTTCTTGCGCTTGCCGGAACGGCAGCCGGGGCCGCTCTGCGCCCTGCGGCGCTGGCCCTGGCCTCTGTGGCGGGACGCACGCTCAGGGCCTGGCTAAGCGACACCGTTGCCGGATCGCCGGTTGAGGCCGCGCTCTACCGCGCCATGCCTTTGCCCGGCGGAACCTTTTTATTCCGCAGACCTCCCGCGGAAGCCCGCCCGGCATTGGCGCATTTGTCTGCCGGCGATGCCGATCTTTGGCCCCTGCTCGCGCGGGAGGACGAGCAGGCGCTCGATTTTGCCGCGGCGGAGCGCGACTGGAAGATATGGGTCGAGAAGAGTTCCGACAAAACCGGGGCCGAATTGGATCTGGCGAACTTCTATGCGCGCCGGCTCCGCCCCCAGGATGAACTGGCTGCCCTGAAAATTGTCGGCGAGTCTCCCGCTGCGCCCTCCGAACGCCGGACCGCGCCGCAAAATCAGCGCGCCTGGCAGGCATGGGTGCGTTCCCTTGATGTAGTTCAGCAGTTTGCACTGCCTCAGCCGGTATCAGAGCAGATTTACCGCGAGTGGGAGCAGCGCTATCCGCGCGCCGCATCGGTCGATCGCGACGAGTTCGCCTATCTGCTGCAGACCGGAGACGACCCCGCCGCAACAGCTCTCATCGCCCGCTACCGGACCGCCTTCCCCCGCGATGCGGTCACCCTCGTTCAATGGCAGGCTCAGCTGGCCGCAAAGCAGGGCTCGCCGCAGGATGGGCTGGCGATCTACAGCCGCGCCTTTCAGCCTTTGTGGCCCGCGCAACTCGTCAGCGCGTGGTATCAACTGCTGGTGCAGGGACGCGCGGTGCGGCGCACCAGCGATGAGCTCCGCGCGAAGATCGCCGCTAACCCCGCCGATCTGGACGACACAGCGCGCTTGTTCTACCTCGAGCAGCAGCAGGGCCAGAGCGGCTCCGCCCAGGCGGTGCTGGAGAATTTCCGGCAGCGCCGCGAGGCCTCAGGCCAGCCGTGGACTGAAACCGAGCTGTACACGCTCGCCCGCCTTTCGGAAAAAGTCAGCGACATCCCCGCAGCTGCCGGTTACTACTACGCGCTCGCCGCCTGGGGTCCCGGCCCGGCGCCGGGCGCCGCGTGGCCGCAGGCGCGGCTGGAGGGGTTGGCAGGGCTGGCGCGGCTGTTGCTCAGCAATCCGGAGCAGCCGCTGCGCATCGGCGCCGCGAACCTGGCGCTCTATCGCGACATCGGGACCATGGACCCGGGCCCGGGCTATCTGAACGGCATTCTTTCGCTGCTGCTGAATTCCTCCTCGCCGCAATCCGCGATGGCGCAGGAGGACCAGCTGGCCATTCCTTACTACCATCGCGCCCAGGCCGCGGAGATCCTCGCGCTCGTCGATCAGCACTATCCCAATGCGCCGGAACGCGCTGCGCTCCATGCCCGGCTGATCCAGGCGTATCAGGCTTACGGCGAGAACGCCGCCGTGATCCACGACGGCACCGCCTTCCTTGCGGAGTTTCCCCGCGCCCCGCAGCGGGTCGACGTCGCTCTGGAAACCGCCGACGCTTATTCCCGCACCGGACAAACCAGCCAGGAATTTGCGATCTATCAGGCACTGTTGAAAGAGCTGGCGGCGCGCGCCGGCGGCATGCCCCTCGGCGAACAGAGCGCTTCTGCCGACGGCTTTGGCGGCAGCGACGCGCCCGCCCGTTCCCAGCCATACGCGCGCGTGCTCAACCTGTATCTCTCGCGGCTGGTCGCCCTCAACCGCCTGCCGGATGCGCTGCAGGTTCTGCGTGATGAAGTGGATCGCAACCAGCAGGATCCTGGCCTCTACGAGCGTCTGGCGCAGTTCCTCGAGCAGAACTCCCTCGACGCCTATGTGGAGCAGGTTTACCAGCACGCCATCGCGCAGTTCCAGACCGAGAGCTGGTACGCCAAGCTCGCGCGCTTCTATCTGCGGCAGCGGCGCGATGAGGACTACGCCGCACTCTCTCGCAAGGTAACAGACATTTTTTCCGGCACCGAGCTCGGCGAATATCTGCAGCAGGCGCCGGCTCCCGGCCGCGAGCTTGCGCTTGAAGTCAACCTCTACGCCAACCAGCGGTTCCCGCACGATCTGCAGTTCGTCCAGAATCTGATCTGGGCCTATCGCGCGCGGAGAGAGCCGGACAAGGTGGATCAGCTGCTGTGGGCGCACTGGAGCGAATCGACGGATTTGCGCGATGAGCTCTTCGAAGAGCTCAGTCGCGACGGGCAACTCGATCAGGTTCTCGCTACCCTGCGCCGGCAGACGCCGCAGATCGCGGCGGCCCAGTGGACGCAGCTCGCCGCCGCCAATCCCGCGGCAGAGCGCTTCTGGGTGCAGGCTTGCCTGTGGCAGAGCCACTACGAGCAGGCCGTCGACGCTGCCGGCGCGCTTTCCGCCGCTTACCCCGCCGATCCGCAGATCGGCGGCGAGGCGGCGTCGCTCTACCGCTCCTTTGCCTACTTTCATCCCGACGACACGGACAAATCCGTTGCCGTGGAGAACCGGCTGTTGAGCGCGAATCCAGGCGATCTGAACACGCTCGCCCGCATCGGCGACATCTACGCGGATCGCGGACGCATGTCCGACGCCGACCCCTACTGGATCCGCATGGCCACAGTCCGCCCCGGCGACTCCGAAGGCTATCTGGAATCGGCCACGGTCTTCTGGGATTACTTCGACTTTCAGCACGCGCGCCGGCAACTGCAGGCCGCGCGTCAGCGCCTCAACGATCCCACCCTCCTCAGTTATCAGATGGGAGCGATTGACGAAAGCGACGGCGACGTTGCCGCGGCGATCCGCGAGTACGTCGCCGGCGCGCTCGCGCAGGATCCTTCCAGCGACAGCCAGGGCCGTCTGCTGACGCTGGCCGGCCGCACGCCCACGCAACCGATGGTGGAAAGCGCGACTGCGAATCTGCTGGCAGGCGACGCCCCTACGCCCGCGGCGGTTTCTTTGCGCGTCGGCATTCTCGACGCGGAGCATCGCCGCGATCTGCTCACACAGGAACTGAAGGCGCTCGTTGCCAGAACCAGCTCATTCGACGTGCTGGATGCGGCCGCTTCGTCGGCGCAGTCCGATGCCCTGCCCCAGGTGCAGGAAGCCGCGCTCGAGCGGCAGATCGCCCTCACCAGCGATCCCGTGCGCAGCCTCCAGCTGCGCTATCAGCTCGTCGATTTCTATACGAGCCAGAATCAGACAGCCGCCGCTTCCGCGGAAATCGACGCTGTCGATCAGCAGTTTCCGAAGATCCTTGGCGTGGTGCGCGCCACCGTGGACTACGACTGGGATCACAATCGCAGGCCCGAGGCGGTTGCGGTGCTGCAGACGGCCGCAGAGGCCGCCTACCCGCGGCTGCGGCGGCAATTCCAGCTGGAAGCCGCGAGCAGGCTCACCGATCTCGGTCAATACGCGCAGTCCGCCACGCTGCTGCAGTCGCTGCTGGCGGCAGAGCCGCTCGATCCTCAGGTGGAAACCGCCATCGCCCGCAACGATGCGGCTTGCGGCGATCAGAAGCAGCTGATGGCCTTCTACCAGCAGGAAATGACCGCGCTGCAGGCCTCCAGCCTGGCTCCTGCTGAAATGCGGCAGCGGCTGGCCGAAATGCGCCGCGGCCTGATCGCAGCCGCGACCGTACTCGGCAACTACGACCAGGCGGTCGATCAGTATATCGAGCTCATGGATGCGTATCCCGAAGATGCCGGCCTCGCCCAGGAAGCAGCTCTCTATGCCCTGGCGCACAACCAGCGCGATCGCCTCCTCGGCTTCTATCAGAAAGCCATTCTGCAGTCGCCCCGCAATCCCAACTGGAGCATCGTGCTCGCACGCCTGGCCACAGCCGCGGAGGATTTCCCCACCGCCATCGATGCCTACAGCAAAGCCATTGCGCTCCGCCCCGAGCGCCAGGATCTGCTGATCGCGCAGGCCGGTCTCGATGCGCGACTCCAGCGCCTCGATGACGAGGCCGCCGACTACCAGAAGCTCTACGCGCTCAGCTATCACGATCCGCAATGGATGCAGAAGGTGGCGGAGGTCCGCGCGCGCCAGGGCCGCAACGCCGCCGCGGTGCAGGCGCTGCGCACGGCCTGGATCGACGGCCGTCCGCCCAGAGCCTCGAACGAATTCCAGGTCGCGGCACAACTGGAATCGTGGAATATGCTCGACGCCGCGCGCCAGTTCGCCGATGAGGGCGTGCGGCTCGCCGGAGCGGACCTGCTGGTGAACAGCGAGGATCAAACCGGCGCCGTCACCTGGGCGCGCATCATGGCCCGCCTGCGCCAGAGCGACGCGGCATATACGCGGCTGGCGGCGTCGGAGAAGCACGCAGCGCAGGTCCCCGACGCCTCACTCGCCGGCCAGGAAATCGCGGGGGTTTCTGCTGCCGACTGGCAGGCCCAGCGCCGGCAGTCCCGGAAAAGCGCCGCCACCGACGGGCTGGTCCGGGCCATGCAGGCAATCGGCGATGTCGTCGGCGCCTACTACACCCCCGAAGAAAAAGCAGCCTTCTCCGCCTGGCTGGAAACCCAGGCAGCGAATGCCAGTTCCTATGAACTGAGCCGGATTTGGCTGCCGGTGGCGCAGGCCGCGCACCTCGCGCAGGCCGAGGCTGATCTCCGCCTGCAGGCATTCGTGAAAGATCCAGCCCGCGTGGATCTCCAGCCCTGGATACGGTTGCAGGAAAACCGAGTACAACTCCAGGGCGTGGGAGCAGAAATCGAATCTCTCGCCGCAACCTCTGAACCGCGGCGTCGCTTCGCCCTCTGGCGAGATGCCGCGGAAGTTTACCAGCACACCGGCGACCAGCCCGCCGAGTTGCGCATGCTGACAGAACTGGCCGATGCAGGCAGTCTGAGCCCATTCGAGCAGACCCGCTTCTATTCCCTCCTTCTCGCGTTCAACCCGCAGGAGTTGATCCGGCTTGCCAGTCAGCGTGGCGCCAGTGCGTATGGGGTGGCGGAGCCACGCGGGCTGAACGAGCAGAGCAGCCAGGACAGCGCCGCGGAGTACCTGGTGGTACACGGCAGCGCAGACCAGGCCCTGGCGGCAATCAGCGGGCGCGCCGCCGCTCTGCCCCCGGTGTGGCTCACGGCTTATACGGGGCTCACCGGCTTCTACCGCAACCAGCGCACTCCGCAGGTGACGCAGGCATTCGTCAGCGCCCTCGATGCCGCCGCGACCATCGGCGATCGCATCGCGCACCCCGTGGATCGCACCCGGCAACTGGCTGGGTCCATCTGGTTTTACTACGGCTCGCGCTATGGCGAATACCTCGACGGGCAAAACGATCCCGACGCGGCCGGCTACCTCGAGTCCGGTCTGGAAGCTGCGCCCGGCAATCCCCAGGCCTACTCCGATCTTGCCGCTTACTTCTCGCAGGCCGGCCGCCCGCGGGACGCCCTCACGGCTTACCGGCTCTCACTGGAACTGAATCCCGATCAGCCCGCGGTCCTCGATCAAATCGCAACGGTGGAATGGAAATCCGGCCAGCGGGCCGATGCTCTCGCAGCATGGAAGTCTGCCGCCGCCCTGCTGTCGAAGCAGATGGACGCCGCGCCCGTCCCGCCCTCCTTCTGGGGCGATACCGCGCTGGTGCTGCACGACTGCGCCGCGGCCGGCCAGTATGCCGCAATCCGGCAATCCGTCGACGCCATGATTCGCGCCTACCTCACCCGCAACGGGTCGTATATGGCGGACTCTCTGCTCGAGGCCGGTTACCGCGCCAACGGCAACTCCGTCTCCTGGCTGCTCGGCATCGTCGCCGGGGTCAATGCAGAGCGCGATCTGCTCTCGACCCTTCGCTACCAGTCCGCGTGGATTGCCAAAGATCAGCAGAGTGCGCTCCTCGCCCGCCTTGTCGCACTCGACCGCATTGCTGCGCAGCAGGATCCCGTCGCCGCCACCGATCAGCTCATCAGCGATGAGGTGGCCTGGGTTACGGCGCTCCTCGATGAAGGCAAAACCGCCGACGCACGCACGGTGCTCGCTCAGGTTCCCGCCAATCAGCGCTGGTCGGCAAACTGGCTGGCGCCGGAGCTTCGCCTCGCCCGGATCGACGGCACTGTGCCGCAGATGGTGGCGCAGTGGAGGGCCGCCGGCAGCCACGCACCCGACCCGCAGAACGTCAGCAGCTTGGCAGCCACGCTGCCGCAGCCGGCAAAGGACATCGTGCTCGCGTGGGTCTATGAACAGGCGCTCGCAGCCCGCGACTTCTCCGCTCCCAATTTCCTCGGACTCGCCGCCATCCGCCTCGACTCCGGCGACATCCCTGGAGCTATGCAGCTGCTTCAGCGCATGATTCTGGTCAGCGGCGATCTCTATCCCGATATGGACTCCGCCGCTTCCCTGCTCGAGGAGCGCAACCATCCAGCGGAAGCGCTCCAGTTCCTGCGCCCGCTCTCCCAGGCGTCGCCCTGGAATGCGGGATACAAGGTGCGCCTCGGGAAGGCGCTGCTCGCGATCACGCCGCAGTCGCCGGATGCGCTCGCCATGATCGAGGCTGTCGCGGGCGACCCGGGTGCGGAGTATTCGCAGCGCGCAGCCGCGGCGGAGGCGCTGAAAGGCCGCGCTCAGCCAGGCGCCTTCGGCGGCGCGGCAGAACTGGCCCTGCTGGCCCAGCCGGGTTGCCCAACGCCGCAGCAGGCGGCGCAGCCCCTGTTCGTGCAGGCTCGACTCGCCGCGGCAGCCTGCGCTTCCACCGACGCTGTCCGCGAGCCGCTTCTGCG
>Ga0335075_10008244_pt1 | contig 16000 bp, 14 predicted proteins | sample Lox_Sample_24_FD_206723 | JGI IMG/M metagenome (GOLD analysis project Ga0335075, IMG submission 206723) | Soil microbial communities from Loxahatchee National Wildlife Refuge, Florida, United States - Lox_Sample_2.4 | ecosystem: Environmental > Terrestrial > Soil > Wetlands | place: USA... | reverse complement strand
TGGTGAACGTGCTCGCGGGGCCGGGCAGTGAACTGGCCCAGGCGCTGATCACCCATCCCGGTGTCGACGTGATCTCGTTGACCGGCGGCGTCGCCACCGGGCGTGCCGTGCTGGCGGCGGCGGCGCCGCGGCTGACCCCGGTGCTGCTGGAACTCGGCGGCAACGATCCGGCGATCATCGCTCCCGACATGTCCGTCACCGACCAGCTTGTCGAGCAGTTGTTCACCGCGACATACACCACTTGTGGGCAGGTGTGCATGGCGATCAAGCGGTTGTACGCGCCGGCCGACCGGGTCGACGAGCTGGCCGATGCCGTCTTGGCGCGCTGCCGGAGCGAAGTGATCGGCGACGGGCTCGCCGACGAAGTGACGCTCGGCCCGATGCACACCGCCGCAGGACGGGACCGGGTCGCGGCGCTGCTGTCGGACGCCGCAGCACGCGGCGCGACGGTTCGGACCGCCGGCGTGCTGCGCGAGGCCGACGCCGACGACGGCGGGCACTTTGTGCTGCCCACCGTCGTCACCGATCTCGACGCGGATGCGCCGCTGGCCATCGAGGAACAGTTCGGGCCGGTGCTGCCGGTGTTCGGCTACCGGGATCTTGACGAGGCGGTCACCGCCGCGAATAACACCGACTTCGGTCTCACCGCGTCGATCTGGACCGGCGACGACGAGTTGGCCGACCGGGTCGCCGCCCAGCTGGTGGCGGGCACGGTCAGCATCAACTGTCACGGCATGGCCGCGCAGGACCCGCGGCTGCCGTTCGGCGGCGTTGGGCAGTCCGGTCTCGGCCGCGAATTGGGGTTCGACGGCATCCGGGCGTTCACCCAACCGCGGGCCTTTGTGCGGCACCCGGCGCCTCAATAGGCGTCGTGCCCCGGTCGGGACCTTTACGGGATTGCGAGTATGCGTAAACCCACGCGAGGTATTCCCAATGGTGTCAGGCTTACTGGCATGACAGAAGCCGATGGGTATGTCGACCAGGCGATGGCGGGTCTGGCGGAGCCGCAGCCGATGTACAAGGCGTTGCGTGAGTCTTCCCCGGTGTTCCGGTCGCCGCAGGCGGTCGTACTCAGCCGGCTGACCGACATCGAGATGACGCTCAAGCACACCGAGTTGTTCTCGTCGAACATGGATGCCGTCGATCTGGGCAACATCCGGCCGCTGATCCCACTGCAAATCGATCCGCCCGACCACGCGAAGTACCGCCGCATCCTCGATCCGCTGTTCACCCCGCGGGAGATGGCCCGACGTGAGCCACGCGTGACCGAGCTGGTGAACGAGATGATCGACCGCTTCGCCGATCGGGGCGAATGCGACTTCCACGAGGAGTTCGCCGTGCCGCTGCCGTGCACGGTGTTTCTGCAGCTGCTCGGCCTGCCCCTGGAAGACCTGGACCAATTCCTGGACTGGAAGGACCGGGTGATCCGCCCGGAGGGCGCCACCGGCTACGACGGCCGCCACGAGGCCACCGCACCTGCGGCGCAACAGATCTACGACTACTTCGAGCGCGCCATCGACGACCACATCGCCAGCCCGCGCGACGACGTGATGTCCTCGTTGATCGCCGCCAGGATCGAGGGAGAACCCCTGACGCACGACGAGATCCTCGACATCTGCTTCCTTTTCCTCATCGCCGGGCTGGACACGGTGACCGATTCGCTCGACTGCTTCTTCGTGTATCTGGCCCGCCACCCCGACCATCGTCACCAGCTCATCGAGCAACCCGACGTTTTGCCGAGCGCCATCGAGGAGCTGTTGCGTTGGGAGACACCGGTGCCCGGTGTCGTGCGGGTCGCCATGGAAGACGTCGAGGTGGGCGGCTGCCCGATCAACAAGGGGGAGCGGGTCAGTCCGCTACTGGGCGCGGCGAACACCGACCCTGACGAGTTCCCAGAACCCGAGCTCGTCGACTTCCGCCGTAACCCGAACCGGCATCGTGCCTTTGGCGGGGGACCGCATCGCTGTCTTGGTTCACACCTGGCCCGAATGGAGCTGCGGGTGGCACTGCGCGAATTCCACCGGCGCATACCCGATTACGAGATCAAGCCCGGCGTCGAGCTGACGTACACCGCCGCGCTGCGGTCGGTGGAGTCGCTGCCGCTGACTTTCCCGGTGGCCACGTGACTCGTGTTTGCGTGGACGCAGAGCGCTGCGAGGGGCATGGGCGCTGCTACACGCTGGCGCCGGATGTCTTCGATTCGGATGACGTCGGACACGCCGTCGTGCTCGTCGAGGACGTCTCCGGTGACCTCGAAGCGCAGGCGATCGACGCCGAGAAGAATTGCCCGGAAGCTGCGATCACGTTGACGCGCTGAAAATCTGCACGATGACACTGCGGCGGCTCGATATTCCGGCGAGTGAGTGGCTAGCTGAAGACATCAGCGCAGTACGCGATGTTCTGGCCGATGTTGACGCTGATCCCGCGCTGGCCCGCGACTGGCGCGGGTCGGTCGTGCTGACCTTCGCGCAGGTACCGGAGAGCTATCCCTATCTGAACCAGTCTGTTGTTGCCTACTTGAAAAATCTGTATGCAGAGTTCCCATACCTCTTGTACTTGTTGAATCCGGATCGGGTCAACGGGGCGCTTGACAGCTTCTTCGCGTCGATCGACGCCCTCAGTGAAAACGACTACGGAGTATGGCTCATTTGGTCCGATGATGCCGCAACGGCGTTCTTCCGAGCACTCGCCGCGGCTGCCGAGTTTGCGATCAAACAGGGCGACGATTGGGCCGCTGTTGTCAAGGGCTACGAGTACCACGAGATCCAAACGAGGTATGCGGAAATACGCGACATTCTCATCAGTCGTGGAGTCATAAAAAGGTAACCCGCATTGATAGCGTTGACACTCGCCGAAAACCGACGATAGTCGTGAGGTATGGCGCTGTTGCCGGATCCTCCTCCCCGCGAGCGGCAGCACGTCTTGATCTCCGTTGACGACCACGTCATCGAGCCGCCCGACATGTTCGACGGTCGGCTGCCCGCCGCGCTGGCCGGTCGGGCGCCGCGGATCGTGGAGACCGACGACGGCCACCAGGTCTGGCGCTATGAAGACCGCGACTATCCCAACATCGGGCTCAACGCGGTGGTCGGGCGGCCGCGCGAGGACTGGAGCATGGAGGCCGCGCGCTTCGACGAGATGCGCCGTGGCTGCTGGGACATCAAGGCCCGGATCGCTGACATGGACCTCGCCGGAATCTGGGCGTCGCTGAACTTCCCGTCGTTGATCGCCGGGTTCTCCGGAACCGTGTTCTGGAAAAGCGACGACCCCGAGCTAGGGCTCGCTGTGCTGCGGGCCTGGAACGACTGGCAACTCGAGGTGTGGGCCGGCAGCTTCCCGGATCGGATCATTCCGCTGCAGCTGCCGTGGCTGGCCGACCCGCAGCAGGCGGCCGAAGAGTTGCGCCGCAACGCCGCTCGCGGTTTCAAGGCAGTGAGCTTCCCGGAGCTGCCGGCGCAGTGTGGGATCCCCAGCCTGCACAGCGGCGTGTGGGACCCGTTCTTCGCCGCTTGTGAGGAGACGGACACCGTCGTCTGTCTGCACACCGGATCCGCCCAGTGGGCGCCGATTCCCGCGCCGGACACCCCGTTCGAGACCATCACCACGTTGTTTCCGGTCAATGGTCTGGTCGCCTGCGCAGACATGCTGTGGTCGGGCATCCCGACCCGCTTCCCGCGACTGAACATCGAGCTGGCCGAGGGCGGGCTCGGCTGGGCGGCGATGCTGGCTGACCGCGCGGATTACGTTCTGGCGCACTCGGCTTCGGGCCGCGAGGGCGGGGCATGGAAGGACGACCTGCTGCCGAGCGAGGTGCTGCGCCGCAACTTCTGGTTCTGTTCGATCGACGACCCGTCGGCCTTCGGCGCGCTGGACGCCATTGGGGCTGCGCGCATCCTCGTCGAAAGCGACTACCCACACGCCGACTCGACGTGGCCGGACACCCAAGAGGTCGTCGCGCGCAATGTCGCGGGATTGTCCGCACAGGATGCCGCCCGGATCACCCACCGCAACGCCGCAGAGCTTTTCCGCCACCCGCTGCCCGACGACGGGTGGCTGACCAAGGTTTAGGAGGAGCCGTGCTCGATCTGCTGATTCGTGACGCCGAGATCGTTGACGGCACAGGTACGCCGGTGTTTCACGGCGACGTCGGTATCAGCGACGGGCGGATCGCCGCGGTCGGTGATATCGATGATCTTGCGACGAAAACCGTTGATGCACATGGTCTGACGCTGACGCCGGGCTTTGTCGACCTGCACACTCACTACGACGCGCAGCTGTTCTGGGACCCGACCGCGAGCCCGTCGGTGCAGCACGGCGTTACCACCGTGTTCGGCGGCAACTGCGGATTCACGCTGGCGCCGGTGGCGGCCGATCAGCAGGACTACCTCACCCGCATGCTCGCCCGGGTCGAGGGCATGCCGCTCGACGCGTTGCGGGCCGGGCTGGACTGGCAGTGGTCGTCATTCGGCGACTGGCTCAAACGGTTCGACGGCCGCATCGCCATCAATGCCGGTTTCCTGGTTGGGCATTCGGCACTTCGGCTGGCGGCGATGGGGGAGGACGCGGTCGGCGGTGAGGCGACCCCCGCACAAGTCGACCGGATGGTCACGCTGCTGCATGAAGCCTTGGCAGACGGCGCGCTTGGCTTCTCCACCTCCCAGTCGCAGACCCACAACGACGGCGCGGGCCAGCCGGTGCCGTCACGCAGCGCATCCCGCGACGAGCTGCTGGCGTTGGCGGCCGGCGTCCGCGAGCATCCGGGCACCACGCTGGAGGCGATCATTCCCGGTTGCCTGCAAGGCTTTTCCGACGACGAGACCGCGCTGCTGACCGCGATGTCACGCGCTGCCGATCGTCCGCTGAACTGGAACCTGCTCGGTGTCTCAGCGGCCAATCCGGCCGGGCACCAGCGGCAGCTGCGCACCTCCGAGGTCGCGGCCGAACGCGGCGGGCGTGTCGTCGCGCTGACCTTGCCGCACGCCATGCAGATTCGGCTGTCGTTCCTCACCGGGTTTGTGCTCGACGGGCTGCCCGGCTGGCGCGACACGATGCACCTGCCGGTGCCGGAGCGGTTGGCCGCGCTGGCCGATCCGGAGGTACGTCGCCGGCTCAACGACGGCGCCCAATCGGAGGAGGCCGGTATGTTGCGCGGCCTGGCGAACTGGGCGCGTTTGATCATCGTCGAGACTTTCGCGCCGCAGAACGCCGACGCGACGGGACGTAGCGTCGGGGAGGTGGCCGCGGCTCGCGGTGGCGAGCCGTTCGACACGTTGCTCGACATCGTGATTGCCGATGAGCTGCGTACCGGGCTGACGCCGGCGCCGTTCGGTAACGACGTCGCTGACTGGCGGGCGCGCGCCGAGGTGTGGCAATCGCCGCATGCCGTCATCGGCGGCTCGGACGCGGGCGCGCATCTCGACATGATGTGCGGCGCGATCTACACCACGTCGCTGCTCGGCCACGGCGTCCGCGAGCACCAAGTGGTGACGCTCGAGGAAGCGGTTCGGCTGCTCACCGATGTGCCGGCCCGGCTTTACGGGCTGGCCGAACGGGGCCGGATCACGCCGGGCTGGCACGCCGACTTGGTGCTGTTCGATCCGGCCACGATCGACCACGGGCCGGAACGCACCCGCTACGACTTGCCCGCCGGTGCACCACGGTTGGTCGCCGACGCCTACGGGATCACCTCGGTGCTGGTCGGCGGCGTCGAAGTGTGCCGCGACGGCGTCGCGACCGGCGCGCTGCCGGGAACCGTGCTGCGGTCCGGCCGAGACACCCAGACGGTATCGGCGTCATGACTCGCGCCGCCAACGAGTTCGACCCTGCTGAACTGCAGGGCGGATTGCTCATGCAGTTGGACAACGTGCACGAGCGGCTGCGCGAGGCACGGTCGCGCAATCGGGTGATGGTCGGCAGCCCATTCGCCGAAGCCTCAAACGGGACAATGCAATCCGGGGTGACCGTGCTCGGCTACGACGAGTGCCAGACGGTGCTCACACACCCCGACACGTACTCCTCGTCGATCTACGAAAGCATCATGGGCCCGGTCATGGGCCGCACCCTGCTCGAAATTGAGGGCGCCAAGCACCGGGCCAGCCGGGCGTTGGTGTCCCCATCGTTCCGCGCCGCGTTGCTGGATCGCTGGCGCGATGAGTTGGTAGAGGTGGTGGTCCACGAACTCATCGACAGCTTCGCGCCGCGCGGACGAGCCGAGTTGGCCCGCGATTTTACGTTTGCGTTCCCGGTGCAGGTGATCGCACGGATCATGGGTTTGCCGCGGCAGGACTACCACCGCTTCCAGCGGCTGTCGATCGAGCTGCTCAACGTGGTCTACAACTGGGACACCGGAATCGCCGCATCCGCGGCGCTGAAGACGTATTTCAGCGAGATCCTCGCCGAGCGGCGGCGCAATCCACAGGATGACTTGATCACCATGCTGTCGCAGTCCGAGATCGACGGGGCGCGGCTGTCCGACAACGAGATCTTCGCGTTCCTGCTGCTGATCCTGCCGGCCGGAGTGGAGACGACCTACCGCGCGTCGGGCAACCTGCTGGTCGCCCTGCTCACCGAGCCCGAGCAGCTCGCCGCGGTGCGGGCCGACCCCAACATGATGCGTGGCGCTTTCGAGGAGGCCTTGCGTTGGGAGCCGCCGATCACCACGGTGATGCGGGTGGCCGTCCGCGACTGCGAGCTCGGTGGGGTCGCGATTCCGGCCGGAACGAACGTCAGCGTCAGCGTCGCCGCCGCCAACCGGGACCCGAAGCGCTACCCCGACCCGGACCGCTTCGATCCCGCCCGCAGGAACATCGCTCACCTGACGTTCGGCGGCGGTCCGCATCTGTGCCTGGGCATGCACCTGGCCCGGATGGAAGCGATTGTCGCGATCAACGCGCTACTGGACCGGCTACCGGACCTTCGGTTGGATGCGAACGCCCCGACGCCGCGCATCTGCGGCATGGCGTTCCGATCCCCGGCGGCGCTGCCCGTCGAATTCGCCTGCGCCTAAGCAGACTCGCGGATCGACCCTTACCTCTTGTCGTTTCCGACCAGCGAGGGCCGCATGATGGGCTCTTTGACGCGGTGCGTCACCGATGACCACGCCGATGGCGAATAGTGCGTCGTGACTTCCTCGAACCCGTCGATTCGGGAAACGCTGAGCACACCGGTTTCTTGATTGATCGTGAGCTTGTCGCCCTCGGCCGCATGGACCTCTTCTCCGTTAAGGAGCCCGCAAACGCCGGATGACAAGCAGCCACGGCTAACGTTGGGCTTACTAAAAGCACTGGTGGGCAGGCCTACGGAGGGCTGTCATGGAGGGCGCGCCCCGCGAGTTCATAGGTTAGGCTACATTTACTAAGCGTGACCGAAGTCGGTGTCGAAACCAGCCCAGTAGGCACCCCGTCACTGTCGTTTCCGTTGCCGGCCGAGATCGCCCCGGCAGACCTTGCCGCCGAGCTTGCCGCGACGTTGCCGGAGCGCGACGGCGAGGAATACCTGCTCTACGAACACGACGGCCAGTTGGTGATCGCGCTCGGCGTGCTGGCCATGGTCGAGTTGGACTGCGACGAGCTGCGCATCACCCGCGACGGTGTCACCCAGCGACAAGCCTGGTCCGGCCGGCCCGGGGCGGTGCTCGGCGAGGCTGTCGACCGGCTGTTGCTGGAAGCCGACCAGGTGTTCGGGTGGATCGCCTTCGAATTCGGTGCGTACCGCTTCGGTCTGCAAGAGCGTTTGGCGCCCCACACTCCGCTGGCGCGGGTGTTCTGGCCGCGCACCCGCATTGTGGTGACCGACGAAGCGGTCCGATTGTTCGACGCCGAGGAACGCCACCGCGACGCGGTCGGCCGGCTGCTCAGCGAAGGTCTGCCGCCCGCGCCTCCGGCGTCGGGGATCGTAATCGCTGCCGACGGCACCGATTACCGCGCGCGGGTAGCCGCGGCCGTCGGCGAGATCACCGCCGGTCGCTACCACAAAGTCATCCTGTCCCGCTGTGTCGATGTGCCCTTCGCGCTGGACTTCCCGTCGACTTATCGGCTGGGGCGGCGCCAGAACACTCCTGCTCGGTCATTCCTGTTGCGGCTCGGCGGGTTTCGGGCTCTGGGTTACAGCCCGGAAGTGGTGGCCGCGGTGCACGACGACGGCGGGGTTATCACCGAGCCGCTGGCCGGCACCCGCGCACTGGGCCGCGGAGCGGCGCTCGACCGCCAGGCCCGCGACGAGCTGGAATCTGACAGCAAAGAGATTGTCGAGCACGCCATGTCGGTGCGCAGCTCGCTGCTGGAGATCACCGAGGTCGCCGAGCCCGGTAGTGCCGCGGTCATCGATTTCATGACGGTGCGTGAGCGCGGTAGCGTGCAACACCTCGGCTCGACGGTCATCGGCCGGTTGGCGGCATCCAAGGACCGGATGGATGCGTTGGAGGCGCTGTTTCCCGCGGTCACCGCGTCAGGCATCCCGAAGGCCGCCGGTATGGACGCCATCCTGCGTCTCGACGAAAGCCCCCGTGAGTTGTATTCCGGTGCGGTAGTGATGTTTTCGTCTAATGGCGGCCTCGACGCCGCACTCACGCTGCGCAGCGCCTACGAACGTGACGGGCGAACCTGGCTGCGGGCCGGGGCCGGCATCATCGCCGCGTCCGAGCCCGACCGGGAGTTCGAGGAGACCTGCGAGAAGCTGGCCACGCTGGCACCGCATCTGGTTGCCCGTGGTGGTGCGCGCTAGCCGACGTCGGCGTCCGGCGAGCGCTCCAGATATTCGGCGAGAATGCTGCTGACCATCGATTCGATGGTCGATTCGATGGACGACGCCAGGGTTGCGGTGACGGATGCGACGGCCTGGCTGCGAAACCGCACCAGCATGGTGATCAGCTCAGCGATTTCGGTGTCGGCGGGCAGTGCTTCGCGCGGTTTGATCCGGTCGGCGACGTGTTCGGCCCCGGCCCGCACCAGCATCTCGCTGATCTGGTCGACCAGCGGGACGATGCGCTCGTGCAGGTCGATCAGCTTGTCCATGCTGACGCCGTAGCCGCGAATCTCGTTGAATGCATCGATCAGCTTCGGCCGTGTGATGGTGGCCTGGGGGCCATCGACGTGGATCACCTGCAGCCCGATCAGTCGCTCGAATGCGCCTGTGTCATTGATGAGTCGTTGCGCCTCGGCCAGCGGCATGGTCTGCGACTTTTCGGTGGTCCAGGTGCCCACGATCGCGGATTCCAGGCCGAGCACGTCGCCGAGATTCTTGCCCTCTTCCCAGGCACTGAGCATCTCCCGAACGTGCGCAATGTTGTAGCCGCGGTTGAGCATTGAGGTGATCAGCCGCAGCCGGGTCAGATGGGTGTCGTTGTACAGCGCGATCCGCCCGACCCGCAACGGCGGTGGTAACAGCCCGCGATCGCGGTACACGCGGACGTTGCGGGTCGTGCTGCCGGCCAGCCGGGCCAGGTCGTCGATGCGGTATTCACCCGAACCCGCGCCGTGCGGGTGACGGACCGCCGCGTCGAACAGCTGCGTCACCGCGTTTTCGATGACCTCCCGCGACTGCCGCCGGACGCGCTTGGGTGCGCGGCGCAGGTTGGCCAAGACCCCGGCGATGGTGCCGGTCTCAGCTCGTGACGGTCGGTTGGGAGCCATCGTTCAGGCGGAGGAACTGACGCCGACGGCAGCGTGCTCGACAGCGTCGTAGTCGGCGAACCGGAAATCCCGCATCTGTCGAAGGTACTGGGTGGCGAACCCCGGGTACATCGACGCGTTGAAACCGTCCTTGGTCAGATACCAACTGCTGCAGCCCGACATCCAGGTCGTCTTGGTGAGTCGCCGCTGGATGCGTTCGTTGTAGCGGTGCTGGATGCTTTTGCGGACGTCGAGGTAACGCAGGTCGTTGTCCAGGATGGTGGTGACACCGCGCACGACGTAGTCGAGCTGACCTTCGATGTAGACCAGCAGCGAGTTGTGGCCGGGCCCAGAGTTGGGACCGGTCATGAAGAACAGGTTCGGATACCCGTGTGCGCTGGCACTCTTGTAAGCCTGTGCGCCACCGGCCCATTCGGTGCCCAGCAGGCGTCCGCCAAGTCCGGTGACCGGGAACGGTGGACCGGTCAAATGCACGTCGTATCCGGTAGCGAACACGATGCAATCCAGATGGTGTTCGACACCGTCGCTGGTGCGGATACCGACCGGGCTCAATGTCGCGATCGGCCAGTCGATGAGCTTGCAGTTGTCCCGTTGCAGCGCAGGGTAGTAGTCACTGGAGACCAGCATGCGCTTGCAGCCCGGAGTGAAATCGGGCGTCAGCTGACGTCGCAACCACGGGTCTTTGACCTGCCGGCGCAGGTGTAAGCGGCCCAGCCGGGCGACCAACGAGGTCAGCGGGGTGTTCCACACCAGTGCGGTGGCGCTGGCCTCGTGTCCCCAGAACAGTGCTTGACGGGCAAGCTGTTGAACTGCAGGGGCTTTGGTGAACACCGCCTGCACAGCGGGCGGAGTGGCGACGTCCAACCGCGGCAGCACCCAACCCGGGGTGCGTTGGAACACCTTGACGAACTTGGCCTGCTTGACCAGCTCCGGGACGATCTGTATGGCGCTGGCCCCGGTGCCGATGACCGCGACCCGCTTGCCGGCGAAGTCGTAGTCGTGGTCCCAGCGGGCACTGTGGATCTTCCTGCCCAGGTAGGAGTCGATGCCCCGGACCTCGGGGAAGCTGGAGTCGGGTAGCGGCCCGGACGCCAGCACGACGGTACGGGCCCGAAAACGCTTGCGGGTGGCCGTGGTTGCGGTCCAGACCCCGGTGCTCTCGTCAAACGACAACCCGGTGACCTCCTGGTCGAACTGAATGCGGCGGTGGATGTCGAACCGGGTGGCCATGTCCTCGAGGTGTTGGCGGATCTCGCCGGCCCGGGAGTAGGTCCGCGACCAGCTCGGGTTTTTGACGAACGAAAACGAATACAGCAGCGACGGGATGTCACAGCTGGCACCGGGATAGCTGGTGTCGCGCCAGGTTCCGCCGACTCGATCGCCGCGCTCCAGGATGACGATGTCGTCGACCCCGGCTTGCGCCAGCTTGATGGCAGCGCCGAGCCCACTGAAGCCGGCGCCGACGATCATCGTCGCGTAGGTGGGTGTGTTCGCCATGATCACGCCGCCGGCTCGTGAGTGATTTCTCTGACCCACGTAGGTACCGACGGAAGCAGAGGCCGCGGATACCGGTCGGAAAGCCACACCATCGAATTGGCCAGCAGGTGGTATGGGTGGCGCGGATTTGTGACTACTCCGGCGTAGCGCCTCAGGAAGCGATAAGTCGGTACCCGCCTGGTGTGTTCGCCGCGGTCGCCCAGTTCTTTAAAGCGTTTCACGGCTTTGTACAGCCGCTCGGGCTCCATGCCCATGTCGGTGATTTCATTGCGGATCCTGTTGATCAATGGTGCACCCATGATCACGCCGATGATGAGACCCGGAGTGGCATTGTGGCCGACGAAGTCGATCAGCAACCGTCGGATCTTCGCGTGCCCGATCATGTCGAGCACTTCGAAATCAACAACCAGGTGGCGTGATTCGTCGTTGTTGATTTTCTCGAACACCTGGTGACAGACAGGGTCGTGCACCTCGTCGAGGAGGAACTTCAACAGGGCGCCGTCCAGTGCGACTTCGAGCATCGGGATGACGGTGCCGAGCAGGGACAACGGCATGTCGTCGGCCCAGCGGTCCAGCCAGTCGATGGCCAACCGAATGTTGACGTTTGGCTCGGGAACCTCGCCGTCCTCGAGCATGCCCCAGCGCTTCATCAGCGCCAGTTCCGCGTTGGCGTGGCGCTGCTCCTCGGCGTGGAAGTAGCGGTAGATTTCGGCGATTGTCGGTGTTGGTGCTTTCTTCGCCAGCGCCGCAAAGCCTCTCGCGCCGATGTTCTCGATCCAGCACAGGTCGGCCATGAACGCCTTGAGCTGTGGCCGCTGTTCGTCGGTGATCATTTCGGCGCCCGGTGCATGCCAGTCGATGTCGGCCAGCGCCCACTGGCGGTCTTTGATCTTGGCCAGCATTGCTTCCATATCGATACTCACCGGGTCCTCCTTTGGATTGGCGCTATGAGAGCGGGGCGACCCGGGATACCAGGCCCATTCCACGGGTGTAAGTGCCGGGGATCAAACGTTTGATGCTCCAGCCGATCTTGGCTTCGATCTGCGGCATGCAATACAGCTCGCCACGGTCGTGGGTGTCCAGGCATACGCGCGCGACCTTGTCGGCTGAAAGCCCGGTCCACCGCATGACCTTGTTCGCGAATTGGGTTGTTCGTTCCGGGATGCGGCCGGCTTCGATGATGTTCGTCTTGACAAAGGTGGGGCACAGCACCGTGACTTTCACTGCAGTCCCTGATAATTCGGCGGCCAGTGTCTCCGACAGAGATAGCGTGCCGGCCTTGCTCACGTTGTAGGCGGCCATGCTGGGCGCCGCGCCGAAGGCTGCGGCGGAGGCGACGTTGATGATGCCCCGCGGACGGTCCGACGGTTCGGCCGATCGCAGGATCGGCGCGAACACGTGACAGCCGTGGATGGGGCCCCACAGGTTGATGCCCAGCACCCAGTGCCAGTCGTCAAGGGGGAGTTCACCGATCGGGGCGCCGCCGGAGCCGACGCCGGCGTTGTTGATCACCAGCGTGGGTGCGTCCCCCAACCACGATTCCGACTGCGCAGCCAGTGCGGTGACATCGTCGAGTTGCGTTACATCGCATGGGATTGCCAGAGCGTCACCGCCGCTGTCCGTAATCGTGCTCGCGGTTTTCGCGGCGGCGACTTCGTTGATGTCGCTGCAGACGACCCGACCACCGCGGCGCGCGAGCTCGCCGGCGAACGCCGCACCGATCCCACTACCCGCGCCGGTCACTACCGCGAGCGCGTTGTGGCTGACTTTGTTCGACCTGCGAAACGGCCCGATCATTCCTAGCCCGCCTTCCCCTCGGCATCAACGCTGTTGGCCTGCAACGACGTATCGATGAAATGCGCGACGTGCGCCATGGCTTTCGCGGCCTCCGTCGACTACCGGGGCAACGCTGATTCCGGCCAGCGAAGGCCCGAAGGCGTCCATGATGCCGGCCACGATCTGACGTGACAGCCACAAGCCCCAGGCCCGCTCTGCGGGCAGCACGGCGCTGATCTGCCGCAACGTCAACGCACTGACCAGGGCCGCACCGCGGGAGCGCAGCGATCCGCGGGCCGGGACAGCGTCGTCCGTCATGCGACGGAGTCAACCGCAAATGGTGACATTAGTCAATGGCAATGTTTTGCGCCGAGGCCCCTTGGCATCAACGAACCCTAGTCCAGGCTGCTTGTAGGTGTCAGCACGGCGATGACGCGGGAGTGGATCTCGATGAGGCTGGTCACCAGAAACTCTGCCGCGGCTGAGATCTCACCCAACGTCCCAGCGCCGACGCGTGACCACGGAAACCACGGACCCACCCGCTGCGCTGTTTCCCAGCGAAGTGTTTCGCGGCGCAGTGTGCAGTGGTGTGCCAGGTCGACTTCGACGATCACCACTCCGCCTTCGGCCAGCAGGGCAGCGGCACGTCGTAGGGTACGCACTGGGTCACCCCCGATACCGATGTTGCCGTCGGTGAGCAGGATTTGATCCCACAGTCCCTCGGCGGGCAAGGGTGCGAACAGGTCACCGTGGATCGCGGTGCCGCCGCGTAGTCGGGTCAACTCCACCGCGGTGATCGAGGTGTCGACGCCGAGTGCGGCCGATCCGCGTTGCTGCAGCGAGGCTGTGAACCGGCCCGGGCCGCAACCCAGATCCAGGGTGAGTTTCCCGTTGCAGTGGGCCAGCACCTGGTCGTCGGCGAGACGGTCGTGCGGGGCGCTGGCCGTACCGCCCATCCATCGGTTGATCGGCAGCGCGCGTACTTGGCCAAGATGGTTGCGAGCCCAGCAGTTCGCTCCCCGCATCGCGGCGTGGTAGATCAGATCTGCGCTGTCGGTGGCCGGGTCGGGAGCCTCGTCGACGCTGTGACGTGAATTGGGTTGCCACGCAGACGGGCCCACGACACTCGGCGCGTTTGGCATCACCCGTCGTCCTTGCAAATGGTGAACCTCCGTTGCGGGCGACGCGGTACCTGTCAAACATTTGTTGTACCGTAGAGTACATAGCAAGCTACCGCCAGCGGTAGAGGATCGATGCGCTTCGCGGCGACCTCCGGCTGTTTTCGTTAGCGGACTGCGGCAGGTGCCCCGCCAGGCGGGAGGGCGGCAATGCTGACCGGACAGCGACGAAAGGGCAATGACGCTCTGAGATCGGTAGTCGGCTGTCAGTGAATCATTTGATGGCAGAAATGTGTTGTCACACCTACGTCCAATTCGCGGTCGGGTCGCGGCACCGCAACACCTTGATAGCTTTCTGTACCTGCTAGTACAGTTTGGTCTGCGACGGCGCAATCATCGGATGGCCGAGCTGAAACGAGGGCGTATGGACATACTGCGGACACCTGACCAGTATTTCGACGCCCTGCCCGGATATACCTTTGGGCCTCATTATGTCGAGCTCGAGGGTGACGGTGCAGCGCCTCTGCGAATGCACTACGTCGACGAGGGTCCCACCGATGGGCCGGCGGTGCTGCTCCTTCATGGCGAACCGTCGTGGTCATATCTCTACCGACATATGATCCCGGTTCTTTCCGCAGCCGGGCTGCGGTCAATCGCGATCGACCTAGTGGGTTTCGGTCGTAGCGATAAGCCTTCTCGTCGCGATGATTACACCTATCAGGCTCACGTGGACTGGACGCGCGCAGCCATCGATGCCATCGGGATCGCCGGCATCACGCTCGTCTGTCAAGACTGGGGCGGCCTCATCGGATTACGGTTGGTCGCGGAGGAGCCCGACCGCTTCGCTCGAGTGGTGGCAGCTAACACGTTTTTGCCGACCGGCGACTCGCATCCGGGAGCGGCTTTCTCGGCGTGGCAACGCTACAGCCAGGAAACTCCCGTGCTCAACGTCGGCAGGATCGTCGACGGCGGATGCCGAACAGATCTCACTACCGATGTTGTCGCCGCATACGACGCGCCCTTTCCCGACGATTCGTTCAAAGCTGGTGCGCGTCAATTCCCGATGTTAGTGCCCACTGACCCGTCGGATCCCGCAGCGCCGGCAAATCGTGCGGCCTGGGACGCGCTCAGTCGCTACGACAAGCCATTTCTTTGCGCGTTCTCTGACTCAGATCCGATCACGGCCGGTGCTGACCGGATACTTGCAGCCCATATACCGGGCGCCGCTGGGCACCAACCAGTCACCATCGAAGGTGCGGGCCATTTTCTGCAGGAAGACAAGGGCGAAGAACTGGCCGAAGTGGTCGCGTCGTTTGTTCGTTCCACAGCGGCATAGGCCGCCGCGCCACTAGTAAATAGCGTGCCGACGAAATCAGATCCGCTCAATCGCAGAATGTCTCGCAATTTTGGTCAGGGGCGGGGGTGGGGTGGCGTCAAAGTGCGCGCCAGGCGTGGTGGGTCCGCGCCGTTGGCTTACCGTGTTAGCCATGGGCACTTCGGCGCGGCAGCGATCGGCGGTGGCAAGCACTCAGCGAGGGCAGCGCACCCGCGCCGCGATCGTCGATGTGGCGGCCACCATGATGTATCAGGACGGCGTGGCCACCGCCACCTTGGATGACATCCTCGCCGCTTCGGGCACCGGCAAGTCACAGCTGTATTACTACTTCAGCGACAAGTCCGATCTGGTGGCCGCCGTCATTGAGCGGCAGATCGAACGGGTGTTGGAGGCGCAGCCCGGGTTGGCGGATGTGGATTCGATGGAAGGCATTGAACGGTGGGCGCGGCAAGTGTTAACGCGGCATCGACAGCCCGGCGGTCCCTTCGCGTGCCCGTTGGGTTCCATTGCCGCCGAGCTGAAAAACGACCCGGCGTTCCGTCCCGCGCTCGCCGCGGCGTTTCGCCGCTGGGAACAACCCTTGGCGCAGGGTCTGCGCCGAATGCGCGCCCGCGGAGATCTCGCGCGTCGAGAAAACCCCGACC
>Ga0335075_10008243_pt1 | contig 16001 bp, 17 predicted proteins | sample Lox_Sample_24_FD_206723 | JGI IMG/M metagenome (GOLD analysis project Ga0335075, IMG submission 206723) | Soil microbial communities from Loxahatchee National Wildlife Refuge, Florida, United States - Lox_Sample_2.4 | ecosystem: Environmental > Terrestrial > Soil > Wetlands | place: USA... | reverse complement strand
CGCTTCGCAGCCGCCGTCGCCGACAACCACGCAACACTCGCTACCGGGCGCCCGCTACGGCTTACCCGGGCCGGACTTGCACCGGCTGGACCACGCCAGCTTGCCTGGCGCACAAGCAATCTCGGTCGCGCGGCGCTCGGACGAGCGTGCGCCGCTCGACCGAGATTGCTTCGTCGCTTCGCTCCTCGCAATGACATGGGGAGCGCAGCCGCGTACGTCGGTCATTCAGCGGGTTGGTATTACGCCCCGCAGCCCTCGTCCCGCAGCAGCTCGGTCACCGCCTCTACCGGCACATCGCTCGCGGTGAAGGCCTGGCCGATCCCGCGTGCCAGCACGAAATTCAGTGCTCCGTCCCGCACCTTCTTGTCGCGCCGCATATGGCCGATCAGCGTCGCGGCGGAAAACCGCCGGTTCAGCATGGCCAGTTCCGCCGGGAGTCCCACCGACGCGACATGCGCCACCACGCGCGCGGCATCCGCGCCGGAGCAATGCCCCAGCCGCGCCGACAGCTTGAACGCCAGGCCGAGACCCACCGCCACGCCCTCGCCGTGCAGCAACCCGCCATTGTAGCCGTATTCCGCTTCCAAGGCGTGGCCGAAGGTATGGCCGAGATTGAGCAGCGCCCGCCCGTCATTCGGCTTTTCCTCGCGTTCATCGTCGCCGACCACGGCGGCCTTGAAGGCGCAGGCGCGCAGGATCGCCTCGGCCTGCGCGTCACGATCGCCGCCAACGACACCGGCACCGTTGCGCTCGCACCAGTCGAAGAACGCGGCATCGCCGATCAGCCCGGCCTTCGCAATTTCGGCATAGCCCGCGCGCAGTTCGCGCGGCGGCAGCGTGCCAAGGGTCGCGGTATCCGCCAGCACCATGCGCGGCTGGTAGAACGCGCCGACCAGGTTCTTGCCGTGCGGCGTGTTCACCGCGGTCTTGCCGCCGACGGACGAATCGACCTGGGCCAGCAGCGTGGTGGGGATTTGCACGAACGGCACGCCGCGCAGCACCGTCGCCGCCGCAAAGCCCGCCAGATCGCCGACCACGCCGCCGCCCAGCGCGATGACGGTGGTGCGCCGCTCGATCCGCGCTTCCAGCATCTGGTCCAGCACCGACAAATAGGATTGCAGGCTCTTTGAAGCCTCGCCCACCGGCACCACGATCTGCTGCGTTGCCACGCCCGTTTCCGCCAAGCCGCGTTGCAGCGCCGGCAGATGCAGCCCGGCGACGGTTTCATCGGTCACCACGATCGCTCGCTTCTGCGGCATGACCGGCGCAAGCAACGCGCCCGCGCGTGACAGCAGATCATCGCCGATCGCCACATCGTAGCTGGTGGAAGGCAGAGTCACCGACAGCCGCCGTGGCGGCTGCCATGCCAGCAAGGCGTCCATGACCTGCGCGGTGGTGACATCCGGGCTTTCATCGCCGCAATCGACAATCACGTCGGCCTCCGCATAGATCGGGTAACGCTGATCGATCAGGCGCTGCAGGATCTCCGCCGGGTCGCCATCGTTCAGCAGCGGGCGATGATCGCGCCCGGACACGCGCCGCACCAGTGTCGGCAAGGGGCAGCGCAGCCAGATCGTTACAGACTCGGCACGCGCGGCGCTGCGGGTCTGCGGATCCATGAAGGCGCCACCGCCGAACGCCAGCACCATCGGATCGCCGCTCAGCAAGCGGCGGATCACGCGCCGCTCGCCATCGCGGAACGCGCGCTCACCGTAACGCGAAAACAGTTCCGGCACGGTGCAGCCGGCGGCGAGTTCGATCTCGGAGTCGGCGTCGCGGAACGGCAAGCCGAGTCGCGCCGCCAGCCGCCGGCCGATCGAGGTCTTGCCCGCGCCCATCAACCCGACCAGCACGATGCTGCGTCCGCCCAGGTTTCTGGGCAGGGAAACAGTCTCCTTCACGGCAGTGTTGCGTGTCATGGCCGGCAAGGGTAGCACAGCGCGGCGCAGGCGCCACGGTGGATTGCTTGCGCAACGATTCGAGGAGCGGGGGGCCGCGTCCATGATCCGCGTGTTTCTGATCGTCGTGGCGCTGGGCGTGCTGTTGCTCGCGGGTGGCATGGTCTATCTGGGGATGTTCCCGCCAAATCCGCCGCAGCACGCGGTGGAAAAGACCTTGCCAATCGACAAAGTCCAGACGCAGACACAGTAGCCATGGATCGCCATAGCGAGGCGTTCCTGGAAATGCTGGCCGCCGAGCGCGGGGCGGCACGCAACACGCTGATGGCGTATGAAGCGGACCTGGCGGATTTTGCGGCGTTTGCCGCGTCGCGCGGGCAGCCGGCGGCGGGAGCCGATGCGGCAACGTTACAAGCCTATATGGCGGGGTTGGGGAAGGCGGGGCTGTCGGCGCGCACCGCGGCACGGCGGCTGTCGGCACTGCGCCAGTTCCATCGGTTCCTGCTGCGCGAGGGCATGCGGACGGACGATCCCACCAGCTTGCTCGATACGCCGCGGCTGCCGCGCGCATTGCCGAAGTATTTGAGCGAGCAGGAGGTGGATGCGCTGCTGAAGGCGGCGGGCGAGAAGGCGGGTCGGCCCGGGCTGGTGGCGCTGGCAGCGCTGGAAATTTTATATGCCAGCGGCATGCGCGTCTCGGAACTGCTGTCGCTGCCGCGCAGTGCGCTGGCGGGCGATGCGGCTCTGCTGCTAATCCGCGGCAAGGGCGGCAAGGAACGCATCGTCCCACTGACCGATGCGGCGAAGCGTGCGGCGGCAGCGTTGGTGGCGGAAACCGGGAAAGACAACCGCTGGCTGTTTCCCGGCCGCGACAAGCGCCACGCGATGACACGGCAGGGCTTCTTCCTGCTGCTGAAGCAGGTGGCGCTGGTGGCGGGGCTGGACCCGGCGCGCGTCTCCCCCCACGTGCTGCGCCACTCGTTTGCATCGCATCTGCTGGCGCGCGGTGCCGATCTGCGCAGCCTGCAGACGCTGCTGGGGCATTCGGATATCGCGACGACCGAGATCTATACGCACGTTCTGGCGGAGCGATTGCAGAAGCTGGTGGAGGCGCATCATCCGCTGGCGCAGCCTACGGCCGCATCGTAAACCGCGACTCCCCAGGCGTGCGTAGCGGCGCTGCCATGTTCGCGAACTCGCACAGCAACCGCCGCGTGTCGCGCGGATCGATGATCTCATCCACCCAGAAACTCTCCGCCGTCCGGAACGGCGATCGCAGCCTGTTCAGCCGCGCCTCGATTTCCTCCAGCTTCGCGTCCGGATCATCCGCCGCGTCGATCTCCGCCCGGTATGCCGCCTCGATCCCGCCTTCCAGCGGCAATGAACCCCAACTCGCCGACGGCCATGCATAGCGCACGCAATAATGGCTCACCGGCTGGTGCCCCAGTCCGCCCACGCCATAACAGTTGCGCACCACGATGCTGCACCATGGCACCGTCGTCTGGTTGATGGCCGACAGCGCCCGCACGCCCCAGCGGATCACCGCCGAACTCTCCGCCGCCAGGCCGACCTGGAACCCTGGGCAATCCACCAGATGCACGATCGGCAAGTGGAACGTCTGCGCCGTATCGACGAAGCGGATGATCTTGTTGCACGCATCCGCCGTCCACGCGCCGCCATGGTACAGCGGATCGCCCGCTATCAGCGCCACCGGCCAGCCATCCAGCCGAGCCAGCCCGGTGATGATCGGCCGCCCGAACAAACGCCCCTGTTCGAAGAACGAGCCCTTGTCCACCACCGCCTCGATGATGCGGCGCATGTGATAGGCCTGTTTCTTCGCCCGCGGCACCGCCGAGATCAGCGACTCCTCGCGCCGCCCGGGATCGTCCCAACCGCGCGTCCGCGGCGGCAGATCGTAAATCGAACCGGGAAGATACGACAGGTATCGCCGCGCCGCGTCGAACGCCTCGTCTTCGGTATCCACCGCATAATCGACCGCGCCGCAGCCCAACTGGATTTCCCAACCCCCCAGTTCCTGCTTCGACCGAGGCTCGCCCAGCCGCTCCACCACCGGCGGGCCAGCGACGAACACTGCCGCGATCTCCTTCACCATCACCGAGAAATGCGACGCCGCCAGCCGTGCCGCGCCCAGCCCAGCGACCGAGCCCAACCCCAGCGCCACCACCGGCACGAGGCCCATCTGGTTCGCCACCAGGTCGAACGACGTGGTTTCCGTCAGCCCGCCCGGCAGGTTGGCGCGCCCGGTGGTCTCGATCGTCTTCACCGAACCGCCACCGCCGGAGCCTTCGATCAGCCGGATGATCGGCATGCGATACAGCGCCGCCATCTCCTCCGACATTTTCGGCTTGCCCTTGATCGAGGCATCCGCCGATCCGCCGCGTAGCGTGAAATCGTCGCCCGCGATCACCACCGGCCGGCCATCCACCGTGCCGCGCCCGAACACGCAATTGGCGGGCGTGAAACTTTCGATGCGCTTGCTGTCGGCATCGTAGACCGCCTTGCCGGCGATGGCGCCGATCTCGTGGAAGCTGCCGGCGTCCAGCATGCGGTCGATGCGCTCGCGCACCGTCAGCCGCCCGCCCTTGTGCTGGCGCTCGACCCGTTCCGGGCCGCCAAGCTGCTTCGCCAAGGCGATGCGATGGCGGAGCTCTTCTAATTCCGGTTCCCACCCGACCGCGGCGGCTTCGGTCGGCAAAGGCGGTGACAGTGGACTATCGTCGGGCATTCCTGGGCGGTTCCTCTTGGCGGATGTCCGACGCTATGAAGGAATCGCCACCCGCGCAACGGCTCATGTCATTGCGAGGAGCGTAGCGACGAAGCAACCTCGGTCGCGAGTCGTCCTGTGTGTGACCGAGGTTGCTTCGTCGCTGCGCTCCTCGCAATGACATATTGGGGCGCAATGACAGAGGTACTACACGTTCCGCGCGTTGATATCCAACCCGAGCAAGTGCTGGCCCACGGTTTCGAAATGCGCACGCCGGCCCTGCAATTGCTGCGACACCGCGTTCACGTCCCGCAGCCGCCGCTCGAACGGCTGGTTGTCGAAGATCGCCGTCGATCCCGCCTCATGGTAGATCGCGGTGACCACGTCGCGCGCCTCATGGATGGCGTAAGTGCTCGCCTGGCGGATGGCGATGCGCTGGTCCAGCGTCAGTTCCGCGCCGGCGCCCGCCGCCGCGTAGGTGTGTTCCAACAGCCGGAGCAATCCGCCACGCGCGGCTTTCACGCGCGCATCCGAATATCCCACGATATGCTGCACGGCGGCGTTGTCGCGCAGCAGAGTCTGCGACTGCGCCGGGGCCTTGGTCGCCGCAATGGCGATGAACGTGTCCAGCACCTGTCGCGCCAGGCCCAGCCCGACGAACGCAAAGCCCGCAGCGTAAAGCTGCATCTGTTGGAAGCGGTACAGCGCACCCGGTTCGCGCCGCTCCCCGGGATAATCGCGGGTAATCACGTGCGCATCGTCCACCACGAGGTCTCGCACGGAATACGTGTCGCTGCCGGTGCCGCGCAGGCCCATGACGAACCAGTCATCGACGATCTGTGCTTGCTCGCGCGGGAACAAGGCGGTGCGTTCCCAGTTGCGGCCGTGAGGCCCGCGCATCGGGGTGCCGTCGGGCTGCACGCACAGGCAATGCGCGCCGAGCCAGGTGGAATGCCGGCTGCCGCTGGCGAAGGACCATTTACCGGTGATGCGCCAGCCACCCTCCACGCGAACCGCGCGGCCGTTCGGGCCGTAGCCCCAGGCCAGCACGTCGCGTGCACCGCCGAATGCGCCGCGGGCAGCCTCCAACGGCATATAGGCAGCGGCCATCATGCTGACCGCGCCCTGGTTCATGCACCAGGCGGCGCTGGCATCGCCCATGGCGATCGCTTCGACGCATTGCACGAAGGTGGCCGGATCTAGTTCGGCGCCACCGCAAGAACGGGGCACCAGCAGGCGGAACATATCGGCGGAGAACATGCCGTCCAGCACGTCGGGGGGCAGTTCGCGGGCGGCGTCGATCCGCGGCGCCGCCTCTTGCAGCAGGGGAATCAACGCCCGGGCACGGGCAATCGGGTCGTCGGCGGTGCCCGTCTCCCCTTGGGGCTGCATGTTCATCTATCGTTTCCTTCGGCACGTGATGCGCGGCCGGTTTACAACCAGGTGAACCGCGGGCGCAAAACAGGCGGCCCCGAGAGGCGCGAGGTATTTGGGGCACGAGGTGTTCGGCGTACGCCACAGGAGGCGAAGATGCCCACGCAGCAGGAGCTGATCGCTGAACTGAAGGAGGAAGCGCGCGAAACGGCGAAGTGGACGGGGCGCGAACAATTCTCCTCCCGTGTACTGGACGCGATGCGTAAGGTGCGGCGCGAGGCATTCGTGCCCGAAGACGCGGTTGAAAGCGCCTATGTGAACGCGCCGCTGCCGATCGGTTGCGGTCAGACGATTTCGCAGCCCTACATCGTCGCGCTGATGACGGATCTGCTGGACCTGAAGCCGGATGATCGCGTGCTGGAGATAGGCACCGGCTCTGGCTACCAGGCAGCGATATTGGCAGAGCTCGTCGGAGAGGTGTTTTCCGTGGAGGTCATCCCGGACCTCGCCAGGCGCGCGGCGAAGGTGCTGGCAGCGGAGGGTTATGGCCGCATCGCGCTGCGAGTTGGAGACGGATCGCTGGGATGGCCAGAGCATGCGCCATTCGACGCAATCATCGTCACTGCGGCCGCCCGCGACGTGCCGCCAGCCTTGCTCGAACAATTGGCTCCGGGCGGGCGGATGGCGATCCCGGTCGGCGAGCCGCGGGGGGACCAGGACCTGCGGCTGCTGGAAAAGGACGCGCAGGGCAAGGTGACGTCGCGGTGGGTGTTGTCGGTCGCGTTTGTGCCGCTGACGTAGGGCCGGGAGTTTAGCGAAGCGCGGCGGTGCGGGCAGCATGTCATTGCGAGGAGCGAAGCGACGAAGCAATCTCGTTCGGGGAACTCTCCGGACCGTCCGTGCGCCCACATAATCCGGATTGCTTCGTCGCTTCGCTCTAACCAGAAAAAACCGTCATGGCCGGGCTTGAACCGGCCATCTACGCCCGACCGATTCGCGGAATTGCGACGCACCCGATCATCGGGGGAAGATGGGCGGGTCAAGCCCGGCCATGACGAATAGTCCCGACGTCGCGACGTTTCATCCAGGGCGGGTCGGCCGCCAGGCCGGTGGTCAACTCGCAACGACATTGGGGGCGTGACTCGCGCTGCTCTGACAGCGGCTTTCAGGTGGCGCCGCTTTGCCCCCGCTCAGACCAGCGCCACAGGCCGTACCGGGCTTCCCGTCGCCCCGCGGAATTTGGTCGCCAGCAGGATGAAGCAGAAGGCCGACAGCCGATCGCGTGCCAGCTCATCCAGCACGAGGTTCTCGATCAGGTACACCCCCGCCTCGGCCAGCGCGTGCTGATGCACCGGCATGGACAGCGCCTTGTCGGGATTGGGCAGCACTTCCACCGCCATGTTGTCGCAGCCTATGGCCACGACGCCCTTCGCCGTGAGCCATCGCGCGGCGGGCGCGTCGATGCCGGGCTCGCCTGCCAGGTAGCGAGCGTTGTCCACACCAAAATACCGCCCCCATCCGGTACGGATCAGCACGATGTCGCCCGGGCCGATCTCTAGGCCAGCCGCATCGGCGGCACGTGCCAAATCGTCTGGTGTCACGACGCGCCCCGCCGCCAGGTGCGGCCCACCATCCAGCGCCGCAACATCCAGCAGCACGCCGCGCGCGATCATCGGCGGCGCGTGCTCTATGCCCAGCTTCTCCAACCCCCAGTCCGTGACCGTGTCGGCCGCAGCGAGTCCGTTGTACAGCCGGTCACCTTTTGAAAAATGGCCCAGCGCATCGATGTGGGTGCCGACATGCGCGGTCATTTCGATGCGTTCCACGTTGGCACCGGCGTCGTTCGTGGCACCCAGCAGGCGCCGGCGGCGGATGCTGTCACGCCACGTGGCCCACATGGACATCAGGAACGGCGTCTGGTTCGGCACCAGGAACGGTGCGCCCATGCCGATCTCGTGGCTGACGTCGTACATGCGGCCCTCGCGGACGAGTGCCAGTGCGGCCAGCCGCGTCTCTGCCGTCAGCAAGTTGGCCGCGCCGATCTGGTCGGCGGCACCCCAGCGCGCATGGTCGTGGGCCATCGTCGTGTTCATTCTCGCCGTTCCTCCAAAGTCACGCGCTGCGGGCCTTGGTCCGTTACAGCGCCATCACCAGGGTCAGGCCTGACTCGGGCGGTTTATCCTCCGTGGACGACCCGGTGGTACCCGCGTGCGTAGTAAATCAGCCCCTCATGCACCGTACCGACTTCCACCGCCTCCACCGAACAAATGAAGATGTCGTGCGTGCCCACTTCGACGATCTGCGAAATCCGGCAATCGAACGCCACCAATGCGCCATCCAGCACCGGCGCGCCGGTAACCATCGTGTGCCACGTCGCGCCCTCGAATCGTGCGGCCATCGTATGGTCCGTCATGCCGGCAAACACCGGCGACAACTCCTCATGTGCGCCGGCCAGCGTGTTCACGCATAGCACCGCATTGGTCTTCATCGCCGGGTAGGAATCGTTCGTGCGGTTGGCGCAGACCAGTAGCGTCGGCGGCGTGTCGGTGACGCTGCATGCCGCGGAAGCGGTGAACCCAGCGCGGCCGGCCGGCCCATCGGTGGTGATCACGTTCACCGCCGCACCGAGGCGGGCCATTGCCTCGCGATAGGCCTGTTTCTCCACCGCCATGCCGAACTCCCGTCCCCGTGCCGCACCTGCGCCGGTTGACCCATATCAATGCGGCGGCCGGCATCATAGACCAGCTCGCTACCCCCGAGTAGCGGGCCGCTGATCTGGAGCAATCTCCCGCGGAGGCGAACGGGGACCTTTCGTGCGCCCAGGAATGACCCGTGCGCCCCGCAATGGCGGCGCGCGATAAGGACGGGGCGGCGGCAGCCTGACGCTGCCACCAATGCGAATGCCGGCAACCCGACGCTGATTTTGCGGTCTGGCAAGGCGGGCAAGGACCCTGGCGCCCTGTGCCGCGCGCATGTTCGCCGGACCTGTGATACCCAGGCCGTTGCTTGCCGAACAGGAGCATCTGCTCATGGCCGCATACGATGGACGCCGCACAACGCGCCGCTATCCGGGCCTGCCTGCCGCGACTTGCCGCGGAGACGCCACGTGCCGCTGACAACCGCCTGCTGCGTGGTCGGCGGAGGTCCAGCCGGCATGATGCTGGGCCTGCTGCTGGCACGTGCCGGCGTCGATGTGACGGTGCTGGAAAAGCACGGCGATTTCCTGCGCGATTTCCGCGGCGATACCGTGCATGCATCCACCTTGCAGCTCATGCACGAGCTCGGCCTGCTGGACGAGTTCCTGACGCGCCCGCATCAGGAGCTGCGCCACTTGTCGGCGCAGATTGGGAATGAAACGGTTGCGGTCGCCGACTTCACCCACCTGCCGACGCACTGCAAGTTCATCGCGCTGATGCCGCAGTGGGACTTCCTCGACTTTCTGGCCGGCCATGCGAAGCGCCTGGCGAACTTCCGGCTGCTGATGCGAACAGAGGGCACGGGCTTGCTCTACGACGGCGACGGCGTGGCGGGCGTTACCGCGCATGCCCCCGATGGCGCTCTGGAGATTCGCGCGCCTCTGGTGGTGGCGACCGACGGCCGGCATTCCACCATGCGCGACGCTGCCGGTCTGCACGCGATCGAACGCGGCGCCCCGATGGACGTGCTGTGGCTGCGTCTGTCGCGTCGCGACAGCGACCCGGCGCAGACGCTCGGCCGCGTAGGCGCAGGGCAAATGCTGGTGACGCTGGACCGAGGCGACTATTGGCAATGCGGCTATCTGATCCCAAAAGGCGGGTTCGATTCGTTACAAAAGCGCGGGATCGATGCGCTCCACGAAAGTCTCGTGAGCCTGGCGCCGCATTTCCGCGACCGCGTGCACGAAATCGCCGCCTGGGACGATCTGCACTTGCTCACCGTCGCGGTGAACAGGGTGGACCGCTGGTACCAGCGGGGACTGCTGCTGATCGGCGATGCCGCGCATGCGATGTCGCCGGCCGGCGGAGTCGGCATCAACCTCGCGGTCCAGGATGCCGTGGCAGCAGCCAACATCCTGGCGCCGCATTTGCGGCAGGGCACTGTCACGGTCGCGGACCTGCACGCCGTGCAACGCCGCCGCGAGCTGCCAACGCGGCTGACCCAGGCGGCACAGGTGCTCATCCAGAACCGCGTGATCAGCAACGTGTTGCGATCAACCGCCACGCCGCATCCCCCGTGGCCGGTACGGATGGTCGGCCGCTATCCCTGGCTGCAACGGCTGGTGGCGCGCGCTTTGGCGATCGGCGTCCGGCCGGAACATGTCCGGCCGGTTTGACATCACGCCGGCTGACCCGAAGACTCCGGGCGCACCAGCCCGAAGGGAGAAACGCCATGACTGTTCTGCGTGCTTCCAAGCGCCCGACCAAGATGCAGCCCGCCGCGAATTTCACCGGCACGGTGTTTTCGGACGAGATCGTCGTCGGCAAGAGCCCGTCGCGCATGCGGGCTTCGGTCGTTTCGTTCACGCCGGGTGGGCGCACCGCCTGGCACAGCCATCCGGTGGGACAGACGCTGTATTGCCTGTCGGGCGCCGGCCGCGTGCAATTCGAAGGCCAGCCGGTGCAGGCGCTGCATCCCGGCGATACGGTGCTGATCCCGCCCAACACCCGCCATTGGCACGGCGCCGCGCCCGACAAGCTGTTTGCGCATCTCGCCATGTCGGAACTGAACGACAAAGGTGAGGGGACGCAGTGGTTCGAGTACGTCTCCGACGCGGATTATAACCGGGCGCCTGCGCCGGTGGACTGAGGGCAGTACTCCTAACCTGTGCGCTCCGCGCTCGCTGTGCCCTTTCTTGCTTCGCGGGAGAAGCTGGGCGGCGGCGATACGCACGCGCCGAGATAGAGCGCGCACAGTGCGAACGACAGCGCGGCGAAATCCGCGGCGCTGGCAAAGCTGTCGAGTGCCAGAAGGCGCGTGGCAAACAGCATCAGAAGCACGCCGCGATGCGGCAGCATCATCACGCGCAGCGGGTTCATCCCTTTGGCGGCGGTCACGCGCTGGAACGCCACGCGCAGGCTGCACAGGGCCAACAGCCCCAGCATCAGCAAGACCACACGCAGGAAGACGGTGCACGCCTGCCACTGCGTCACGGCCTCCGACAGGCCGCCGGCCTGCGAGAAGATCCAAGCGATGGATGCGCCATCCAGGCAAAATCCGGCGATACGCAGCCGATCCAAACCAAGCCGGTACGAAATCGCATCGGCTGCCGGCTGAAACACGCGTTCGATCAATGCACCGTCAAAGCAGGCGAAACGTCCGAGCATGGGGCTTTGCACCGAGGGGAAAGCCTTGAAAGACCCGCCACGGCCATAAAGTCAACAAGAATCCGAAAAGGCAACGTTGCGCTGCCCCGTTATCGCCGGATCAAGCCCGGCCCACGACGCGCGGCGTTGGTGCAGTCCGTTCCGTCCAGGCCTGCGTCGCTCGGGGTTCCGTTACGCGACCGTAGCAGCCCTGGCGTCCACCGCTGCCTCCCCCGACGGCCGGCCCACCACTGCTCTTACCTTTGCCTCGAGTTGCTCCAGGCTGAACGGCTTGGGCAGGAAATGTTCCTCGGTCCGGGACAGGCCGGAGCGCAACAGCGGCACCTGGGTATAGCCGGTGGTAAACAGAACCTTCAGCCCGGGAAGGATGTTGTGGGCGGCATCAGCCAGCGCGCGGCCGTTTACGCCGCCCGGCAGCCCGACATCGGTGAACAAAAGATCGATGCCGCCGCGATCTGCCAGCAAGCGGACGGCTTCCATCGCATCGGGCGCCTCCAGCACGTCATAGCCGATTTCGCGCAACGCCTCGGCTGCTGCGGCGCGCACGGTTTCGTCGTCTTCCACCACCAGCACGGTCGTTGGTTCGCCCGGCGCGCCGCGCTCGTCGACGATGGTCTCCGATGGTGTCCCCGGAACGACGTAGCGCGGCAGGTAAAGCCGGACCGTCGCACCTTGGTCAGCGAGCGCGTCGATGCGCACATAGCCGCCGGATTGCCGGGCGAAGGCGTGAACCGTTGCGAGCCCGAACTCGCCAGCCTCCCCCGCCGGATCGGCAGCGAGGGCCTGGGGATGCGATCCGTACCGCGCCGGGGCGCGAGAGCCGGTATCGCTCACGGCGATCGTCACGTATTGGCCCGGCACCAACCCGGCGTGACAGTCGGCATGGGAGTCATCCAGCGCCGCATTGGCGGCTTCGATTGCCAGGCGTCCACCGGCTGGCATCGCATCTCGCGCGTCGGCCGCCAGAGCCAGCAGCGCGCTTTCCAACTGATGGGCGTCGACACGCGTCAGCCACAGCCCCGGTTGCGCGACCGCCTCCACGTCGATCTTCTCCCCCAGCATGCGGTGCAACGGATCCAGCATGCCGGCAACGATCCGGCCAACTTCCAACGGTTCCGGATCCGGCGTGTGCTCGCGGCAGAATGCGAGCAGGCGTTGTGACAAGGCCGCGGCCCGGTGCACGCCCTGTATGGCGGACTCTGTCAGGCGTTCCAGGGACGGTGCGCCGGCCGGCAATCGGCGCTTGATCAGCTCGACATTGCTGCTGATCGCCGTCAGGTGATTGTTGAAGTCATGCGCGATGCCGCCGGCCAGCCGGCCGACCGCTTCCATTTTCTGTGCCTCGCGCAATGCCTTTTCCGCAGCCTGCCGGCGATCCGTCTCGATCCCCAAGGCCGTCCGCATTGCGGCGGCGCGACGGGACTGCCGAACGGCGATCACGCTCAGGGCGATCAGGGCCACCGCCGCGGGAACGCCCACGATCAGAGGCAACGCCATAAGGTACCAACCCGCCCTGGCAGTCCCGGCCGTCGCCAGCCCCGCCGCCCACCAGCCGGCGAGCCACACACTGCCGAGCAAGGCCAGTAACGGCAGCAGCAACGCGAGCACGACCACTCCACGCCAGGTCCAGACAGAGCCGTCGCCGTCTTTCGTGTCGCCCACCTTCGTGTCGCCCATATCCTGCGCGCGGCCTTCAGTTCATGACGCAACCACCGGACGGTGATGAAGCGCAGACCGGCAGTCGCTCATCTGTCTGATTGTTGCCACAGGAAGGAACGTCCCGTCATTACGCTGGTGGCGGTTTTGGCATCACGCGGCCGTGAGCGCACGGTGGTGTGCGAGTCACCCCGTCGCGCCCACGCGATCCATCATTCAGCATGACAGGGCCTTGCGCATGAAGATGCGTTCCACGCCCGGTGCGCTGGCGATGCGGCCGAACTCCTCCCAGCCGTGACGCGCATAGAACTCGGGCGCCTGGAAGTTCACGGTCACCAGCGTGGCGGCGCGGCAGCCGCGGCGGATCGCCTCGGTCTCGGCCATGCGCATCATCGCGCTGCCGGTCCCGTTGCGGCGCAGGCGTTCGGGCAGATAGAACAGATCGAGAAAGAACAGACCGAGGGAGGTGCGGCCGAGCAGGCCGCCGGCAAGCTCGCCGCTATCGGGGTCATGCGCCATGATGGCCAGCGCCCGCCAGTCGCGGCGCTGCGTTTTTTCCGCGTTGTAGGCCGCGAGGCCGTCTTCCAGGATCTGCTCCAGTCGCGGATCCGGTGTATCGGTCAGGGTGATCATGGGCGCCTCCTTCATTCATGGCGGACAGTATGCCGCATGGCCCTTGACAGCGTTCTGTCAGTAGCATCGCCGCATGCGCCGCTCCGACCGGTTGTTCGACATCATCCAGCGCCTGCGCACGGCGCGCGGGCCGCTGACGGCGGCCGCGATCGCTGAAGAACTGGAGGTGACGCCGCGCACCGTGTACCGCGACATCGCCACGTTGCAGTCTCGGCGGGTGCCGATCGAGGGCGCCACCGGCCTCGGCTATGTGCTGCGCCGCGGCTACGATCTGCCGCCGCTGATGTTCTCCGCCGACGAGGTGGAAGCCGTGCTGGTGGGAATGCGGTTGCTCCGCCGTACGCGCGATCCCGGGTTGCAGCAGGCGGCGGAGTCCGTGCTGTCGAAGCTTGCCGCGGTGCTGCCGGAGCAATTGCGCGGCACATTGGATGCGCCGCCGTTTCATGTCTCGGAGGGCGATGCGCGCGAGCCCGGCGCGATCAGCCTGGCCGAGCTGCGCGTCGCGATCCGCGAGGCGAACAAGCTGCACATCCGCTATCGCGACGGCAACGGCGCGGCGAGCGAACGGGTGATCCGTCCGGTGGCGATCGAATACTACGTGGAGGTGACGCTGGTCTGCGCCTGGTGCGAGCTGCGCAACGACTACCGGCATTTCCGTGCCGACCGGATCGAGGCGGCGGAAACCCTGTCCGACAGCTTCGCTGCCGACCGCAAGCGCCTGGTCGCCGGGTGGCTGGCGCTGGCGCGGCCGTCGTAGTTGGATGATGGTGCGCTTGTGATGACGGGGCGCTTTTGGGGAGGAACCTGGCCATGAGCCGTTTGTTCGGGCCGCTGCGCCAGATGGGTTACGTGGTGCCGGACGTAGAGGCGGCGATGCGGCACTGGGTGGGGGTGTGCGGCGTCGGGCCGTGGTTCATCGCCGACAAGCTGCCCCTGACGATGTTCCGCTATAACGGCCAGCGCCATGATGACATTCACATGTCGATTGCGCTGGGCAATTCGGGGACTGTCCAGAGATTGGGGGGATGACGACGAGAGCGATACCATCTGCCGGCACGTCGCCGTCGGGCGGGATCGCAGATGCGGTGGGCTTTGGGGCTGGTTGGAACTGGGATCGATGGTCCGTCGATCAGCGTGAACATCATGGAGTTCGATCGACCCGACTGTCTTGAGGATACCACCAACCTGGGTCTGACCCTGGACGAAGGGAAGCCGCTGCTGGCGTTCGTTCAGCAGGAGGTCGTCGCCGCGCAAGTCGGCATCCACGCGAGGCTGCGGTCGGCCGATGGTACCTGCAATGGCAGGTGCCATGTGAAAGACCGGCGGCTGCACCGCATCGCCACATCGTTCGGCGAGGTGACGGTGCGCCTTCCCCGGTTCCTGTGTGCCGGCTGTGGTCACGCAGAGACCGGTGTGAGCCGGCCATCGCATTGCCGATCGACCCCGGTGCTCGACCAATTGCAAGCGCGGCTATCAGCACTGATGACCTATCGGGTCGCGGCTGAAGTGCTGGTGCACCTGCCGCCGGTCAACGCCGGCAAAAGTCCTGAAACACTGCGCGGCCACATGCCGCAGGTGGGCGGGCAGCCTGGCCATGCGGCGCCATATCGGCCGGCCCCCGTGGCAGCGGCAATCAGGTCAGCTTGGATCCAACCTTCATTCGCAGCCGCGAATAGGGCGAACGCCACTTGGAGGTCCGCGTCGGCAACGTCGAGACCACCGCCGGAGGACGACAGATGTTCGCAGCAGCGGCGAAGGCCGACACTGACACCGCAGCGTTGATCCGACGCGGCCTGGAGACCGGGGGGCAAACCGACGAGTCTGAGGTGACCGCATTTACTGACGGTTGTCCCGGTCTGCGGTGTATTCTGGTCGATGCCGGGGTCGCGCAGCCGCCGATTCTGGACTGGTTTCCCATCGCCATGCGGATGCAGGACGCAGCGCAGGCTGCCGGCGGCTTACTGACCGACGGACCAGGCGGGTGAAGGCGAAGGCGGTGATCGTCGCGGAGGTCAAGCGCCTGCGCTGGCGCTCGCGTCCGCAAGGTCACGCATGCCTTCAAAGGAGGACGCGACCATCGCGCGAAAGGTGCGTCGTCACGCAAGCTATGGAGTGCCCTGCATGCAGCCGATCGCTATCCCAGGGGACAAAGTGTCTGGCTCGCCAATTACGCTGAGAGACACCGTGCCGGTCTGCGTGTCGGAACTTCGATCACCGAAGGGACAGCGAACTTCCTGATCAATCGGCGGATGAACAAGGCGCAACAGATGCGATGGTCCCGGCGAGGCCAGGGCAATCGCATTTCAGAACAGGGCCAGCAGCCGCGCCAGGTAGGTGTCATCCCAGCCGGCCCGCTTGAACTTTCCGCGCAGCGAGCCCTTCGACGTGTCCTTCTGCATGACATTCAGCGCC